>Ga0114970_10000580_pt1 | contig 27385 bp, 26 predicted proteins | sample M_140205_XF_Meta_FD_87030 | JGI IMG/M metagenome (GOLD analysis project Ga0114970, IMG submission 87030) | Freshwater microbial communities from Lake Montjoie, Canada to study carbon cycling - M_140205_XF_MetaG | ecosystem: Environmental > Aquatic > Freshwater > Lake | place: Lake Montjoie...
AAGACTTTGGTAATAGTTGGACTTCTCCAATTTTGATTAGTGATGGTCCTCAAGGAGCATATAAATATTATTTTCAACCCAGAATAAGTGTTGCTCCAAATGGAAGAATTGATGCCATTTGGTACGATACAAGAAACTGGACAGGAAATGATATTAACAATGTAGATTATGATGTTTATTATGCCTTTTCCGTAGATGGTGCTAAATCCTTTAGTAAAAGTTATAGAGTTACTAAATCTTCGAAAGCAAAAATTACAACTTGTCCAACCCAAACACCCTGTGGCCAGAGAAGGCTTTACGAGTATATTGGATTAACTTCTGATCTAAATAGGGCACTTGCAATTTGGACATCCATGGAGAACAATATAGATAAACCTATTTTTTCTACAATCTGGATTAAGTAGTTTTAACTACAATTCGAATTTAGAAATCTCTGAAATTTTCTATACCACTCCTGAAACCTTCATTTAATTCAATATAACCAAACAATTATATATTACCTATTTCGAATTCCCTCTTCTTATAAATGAATATATAATTAATTCAAATCAAGAACCCACAAAAAGCCATATGCAGATTTTTTTCGACCATTTATGCATGCTGAGATATTTGATTGACTTCCATTAACCATTTTAGCCGCTTCTCCAACACTTTTATAAACATTTAATTCTGCCTTTGTAGATTTATCTAATTGAAGTATCCGTTTTGGAATATTCTCACTAATTACAACTTTTGCTTTTTCAGGATAGCCATTTTTTTCTACATAGGCCCATTGGTATTTACCCGTGTAAGATCTTAAACCTCTTGCAACCGTTGAAATATTTGATTGTTCAATCCCAGTTATTCGACTTGCTTCTGCCGTACTTTTAAAAGTTTTTATAAAATTGCCTTCTAAGTCATATTGAGCAACTTTTTTGGAATGATCTTTAGTGATAACTTCTTCAATTCTAATTACTGGTAATTCATGTGTAAATTCTGATTCAAATATCCACTTATATCCATAAGCTGTTTCTCTATTTCCTAAACATGTTGCAGAAATATGTCCTGTTGCTTTTCCTAAGGATTGAGCTGCATCCTTGACACTGGGGAATTTATTTATAAAAAATTTGCCATCTGGGCTTAACTGAACAACGCTTTTTGCAAAACCGTGTAATGGGGCACAAAATGGATCAAGCTTAGGTTCAATCCTTTGATATTTCTCATATTGTACAAAAAATGAATTCAATCCTTTGATTTTTGAGCCCCGATTCATTGCTGCTCGGATTGCCCCCTCAGAATAACCTAGTTTTCGTTCCGCATCCAACAAACTTTCGAATGATGAGATTAACTTCCCATTTAAATCGTATTGACCTATTGGTAATCCATTATTTTGAATGATATAGGGATTGACTTTTGTGGGGTAATCTAAAGTCTTAAACGCCCATTGATATCCTCCTGCTGACTTTGTGCCTCCATTAATGGCTTGTCCAATTGCATTAGCAACTACACCTACATCTTCTGAAGCTTCATTAAGACTAGAATATTCTCGTACGAAGTTCCCTTCTAAATCATAACAAATTATTTCAACCTTTCGAGAATTTGAAGCAGCAATTCTAGCTTCTTCAACTGCTCTTGATGACGGAATATAAGTTCTTTGATGGTCAGGACTAATCCATCCTGTCATTGCCCAAAATGCTAATCCTAGCTTCTTGTTTGATGGAAATGCTCTGTGCAAGAGCCAATGAGCAACAAAATGCTCTCTTGCAGTCAACAAAACAACATTATCTTTAGCATTTACATGAGAAATGCCTTTTTTGTCAAATAGATCTTCATCAAAAACACTTCGAGGTATAATGTGATGAAGCTCAAGGTAACCTGACCTATTTTTTATTCTTGCATTGTTTGTCAGTAAAAAGTAATGTTTGATGTAGTCCACAAAAATTATTATCCCCCGCAATTTCAACAAAATTTTCAAAATCCTAAAATTTTCCATATACCCCCCCTTTAAGGGTATTTCCGACTACAACCCCTCCCAGGGCTCGGGCAGGCGAGTGTCTCCCCCTGGGCTAATTCTAGCCTAGCATTAATTCATTTTTAAACATTTAACGCTATGGTAATTGTATCAGATTACATGGAAAAGACCAATTCACAAAGTGGTCAAACATTTGTCCTTCTTGAGCTTTCGGGAGGACTAGAGCTTGTTCAATCCCAGACCTCAGGGAAGTTTTACGCGACCAGTCGTAAGTGCCGAATCCCTTCCACCTTCTCTGCGGAAGTAGCTAAACTGATGATCGGTCAGCAAATTGAAGGGGACATCGTTCGGGTGGAATCAGAACCTTACGAATACACCAACAAAACAACGGGTGAAATCATTACCCTTGCCCACACGTATGCCTACCGACCTAAAGGAAGTATGGAGCTATTGGGTGAATCGCAACTTGAAGTGGTTGAGGAAAAGATTAATCAAAAAAGTTATAAGCTAGCTATCTAATCAAGTTAGTTATTTCTTTGCACAAAGGGGTGTAGCATTCAGCTATGCCCCTTTTTTCATTTATAACCAAATCAATGATGGAATTACAAATCGCCCAACGAAAAAGGGCAAAGATAAAAATGGCTCTTCAAGGGCCTAGTGGAAGTGGTAAAACATATTCTGCTTTAAACATCGCTTTAGGCTTATGCCATAGCTGGGATAAAATAGCTGTGATTGATACCGAGAATGAATCATCACATCTGTATGCACATTTGGGAGCCTATCATGTATTAAGCCTAAAAGCGCCATATGATCCTGAGAAATACATGGAGGCTATCGATTATTGTGTAGCATCAGGCATGGATGTAGTTATATTAGATTCAATCACCCATGAATGGGAAAACTTATTGGACTATCATAGCTCATTAACAGGAAACAGCTTTACCAATTGGAACAAAGTGACTCCTAGGCATAATGCTTTTGTACAGAAGATTCTACAATCACCCGTTCATATCATTGCCACCATTAGAACTAAGCAGGATTATGTGCTTTCAGAGAAAAATGGCAAAGCAGTCCCTGAGAAAATTGGGCTTAAATCTGTCCAACGAGATGGGCTAGATTATGAGTTTACATTAGTCTTTGATCTTGATTGTAAGAACATGGCTAATGCCAGCAAGGATCGTACAGGATTATTCTTTGGGAAGCCTGAACAACGTTTGACAGCTAGCATCGGAGAGAAGATTTCTGCATGGTGCTTAGAAGAACTTGAACCTCAAATAGAATACATCAAGGAGCGTATAAACAATGCTTCTTCCATACTAGAATTACTTAGTCTATACAATCAATATAGCCAGTTTAATGACCTGCTCTTGCCATATTATGAGAAGCGCAAACACATTCTCAAGGCAGGCAAATTATCACCCGTTACAAGCCAATTAACCCCCACAAATCATGAATAATAATAATGTAATAATTAACCCAATATCCATGGGCGCTGAAGCCTTTGATACGTACATTGATGTAGCTGATGCATCAAATGTAGATGAAATAAAAAGTTCTGGAAATTTCATAGGAGCAAACACCATTGAGGTTGAACTATATGAGATGCAAAATAAGCACATCATCCCTGTTTTTACCAAGGATAATGAGCCTTTAATTTCTCATGCCGATTTTATACAATCCACCTCAGATGTGATCCAACATTATTTTAGAGGTGAGACTATTTTAGCTCCAGCTATACGAGTTTCCCATCCCATCAAAGGAAGAGTTCCTGATGCAAGGCATAAACCAGCGCTACAATTAGAGGAACATGAGAAAACGCTGTATTACGAAAGAGCGATGTTTGTATTTGATATTCCAAGCATCTATAAAGATGTGGATGGCCAAGATATATCTTTAAGCGTAGGAGGAGTTAAATCCTACGGAATGGATAAGCTAAATAACAGAAAAGGAGCTGATGAGCATTTCAAGGTGTTTATTGGGTTCTCAGTTAAAGTGTGTTCCAATCTATCTGTATGGAGCGATGGCGCCATGCTTGATTTACGGGTAAAAAGCCAAGGAGAACTCATGGATGCCTTGATGCATATGATAAATAATTATCAAGCCAAGGAGCATGTTTTAGCCATGCAAAAGCTAAGTGAATATCAGCTTACAGAATCGCAGTTTGCCCAAATCATGGGAAGAGCAAGGCTACATCAGTATTTACCCAATGATATAAAGAAGCATATTCCACCGCTATTATTTACCGATACACAGATGGGTGTTGTTGCCAAGGATTATTACCAAGACCAAAGCTTCTGTCGTAACCAGAATGGGGATATCAACCTCTGGAGGATGTACAATCTTCTAACCGGCGCTAATAAATCAAGTTACATCGATAGTTTTCTAGATCGTAGTGTAAATGCCTTTGAGTTCACACAACAGATTCAACTCGGGCTAGAGGGCAATGGGTCAAATTGGTACTTGAATTAGCATGGCAAAGAAACAGCAAATCGAGTTTTTGCACCCAAATGTGTTACTGGTCATCACGCCTAAAGGAATCATCATGGAGCTCTTTACACCGATCAGGGCACAAGTGACGAAATCCATAGGGAATTTAACCGTTGGAACATTTGTCTATATAGATTCCATTGTCAAAAACGATGAACATAAAATCCTTTATTGTATCTCTGGCAAATGGTATCCGTATAGCTATTTCAGGGTGGGGAAATAATAAATGTTTTAAAAAAACCCTACATCATCTACACTTGCTACATCATTTTGTGTAGCTCGTGTAGATGATGTAGGTAAAATTTAAATGTCACTTTATTACAAAATAAAATATACCAAATCTAATTTCAGAAACTTATAAAGTAAGCATAAAAAGAAGTTAAAAATTTCTTACGGCTCTAACTCTTGCAGTGCTACCTTTATTTTCATTTTTTTGTCTATTATTATATTCAGTGCTGAATTCCTGCACTATTGCATCTTCTTTATCATATTGTGTTGAAGTCCAATAAGTCTTCTCATTTTCAAAACCACCTATTCCATTTTTTTGTAAAACTGAAGATATTTTTGAAAATTCTTCTTTTGATGGTAAACGCCAGTCACTATATCCATTTAAAACTAAATTATTAACTGCTTTTTTAGCAGAATCCCAATCCATTTCTTCTTTCAGATCAATTAATGAAAGAACTAAACCATGCCCCAATAAATCATAAATTACAATACCACCATATTTGAAATTTGAAATAACTCCTCTAGGTTTTATTTTATAACCTGACATTTTTTCAATTTCTGACAGAGTCCTCATATCATTCCATTCATAACTAGCAGCTTCCTGACCAAATTTTAAAAAATCAATGGTTTTAATTTCTAATTCTGTATCTCCATTATTTGAATATTTAATCTTGGGTTTTTTGCTAAACCGAAGAATATCGCTGGTCTTTTCAAAATATCCGCTTCCTTCTTTTTCTAATGAATAACTCGCAGAACTGAACCTTGAAATATTGTTATTGAAATTGAATATTTTATTACCGAACATTTCTCCAATTTCAGAGGAAACTGCAAATAAACTTACATAAAATTGCCATTGGCTAGTAAAAGTTTCTAGTAACTTTAAACTTGATTCTTTTCTTAAAAAATACGTATTTTCATCACTGCCATCAATAATTTTTATTGGGAAAACTGATTTATTCATATTTTTAAAACTATTGACCTCATCTTCTGAAAGACTAATAGCAGCTAAAGTTTTATTCATGTAATTCGCACAGAATTCAAAATTTTTGTTTGCATTGGCTGTTACTTCCAAAGGTATTATCCAATTCTTATTCTCACTATCTATTGATTTTGGCTCACTACTTTTAATTACATAATCAAAGGATATCTGCATGGGTTCATGCAATAATCCAACCATTTCAGCGACCGCATTTATCTCACTTTGTTCATTTATCATTTGCTGTTTTATATTTATTGCAAAAAGTCCTCCTTTGAATTCTACCACAATTCCTTTAGATTCAACAAAGCTTGTAAGCTTACTTACTGAAACCAAAGCATTTAAAGTCACGCCCCAACTTCCATTTGGAAGCTGAGATTCATTAAGGATTTTGAATGTTTGTATATTTCCTGATGCTACTGATGAAATTTGATCTGCAACCACTTGATCATTAAATATTTCAGTTTTTGATGAAATAAAAACACCAAATGCCTGCTCTATTGCGGATCTAAATGCGTGTTTTTTTGCATCCTCTTGAGTTTTTCCGCTGCCACTTACAGTAATTGATACGGTTTTATCAGCTTCTTGGGCATAGAGCACGTTCATGGTTAAAACAAACAGAATTGTAATAAATATTGATTTCATATAAGTACTTTTCTAGTTTGTTATTTTTTAATTTCTCTGAAATAAATAAAAACCATTCTTGAATTATCTGAATTATCGAAATTGCTTAACAACTCCAATCCTTGTGAAAAACCAGCCGAGTTTTGCTTTATCTGTTCAACTGTTTCAACAATTGTATTTACATTTTTCTGAGTATCTTTTTTTTCAGTTGTTGTTATTACCATATCCATTGAAATAGTGGCACCGTTTAGGAAGGTACTTGCCTGAGATTGCGCCTTAACTTGAGCAACTCGGTTCATAATGGATTCATTTGTGTATTTGGTTTTATCTAAACTAATAATAGAAACCAAATAATCATGATCGTAATCATCAATAATTTTTACACCTTCGAATGGCTTAGAAGTATACATACGTTTCATGAAGTTACTTAAGCTAACTTTATCATCATTGAAGGACTGAGCGTTTAAATTGCCCAATAAACAAAAAATGAATAGTATAGATAATAATATAGTTAAATTGATTTTTGCCATTTTGGAAATACTTTTTTCAATTGTGATTTTATTTTTTTCTCAATATCATTTGGGTTTTGATTTGGCCACTCAGTGACAAACCAATAAATCTTAATACCATGTGTAAATAAATTCTTTACATACCAAGGCCATAATTCTGCGCGGGTCATATCATTTTTATATCCAAAATCTGGATGGCTTTTTGGTATTTTGGATGTTGCCACTAATCGTTTTGGCAACTGATGAAAATTTAAATAGGGTTTACCTGAATTATCGTTTACACCTGCTTTCCCGTAATAAAGTAAATCTTGATCTAAACCTTCTTCATTCAGACTATATACCAAATAAACACCTGGTTTGAATGGAATATTCGAATGATAAATAGCTTCAGCATAGCTTTTATCACACATTAAAACTATTTCTCCTTTTTGCAGAGTTTTTAGAAATTCGAAATCCTCAATTTTCATATGGGCTTAAAAATATTTTAGTATTTCTTAGGATTGATTTTATATTCTGTAATCTTTTTAATATCGACAATATCTAATACGTCAACATTCTTAAAGGAAATAACTTTGATCCCTTTTTTTAAAATAAAAAAAACAACCATATTATCATCATATTCCTGCATTTTATTGGGGATATGTGAAAATGTATTTCTTGCATCATACGCACGTAATTTCACTCCATTAAACGCGTGTTTCTCATAGTCCCGCCACTTAGCTTGAACACCTAAAAATTGATCATTTATGGAGCTAACTTTGGGATCTTCAAATAAAAAATTTCCATACTTTAAATCAGAAGAATTACTTATGTAATAATTATTTAATGCAAAAATCATTTTTCCATATAATCTGTTTAAATATTCAATACTTTTTTTGTCTCTAAAATAATAATCCCCACCTTCCCAAGAGATATTATTACCATAAACTAAGTGAATTTTAAAAAATTCCATATTAAGATTCTTATATTCCGAAATTTCCCCTTTAGTAAGTGAAATGGACTTAATAATATTTTGCAACCAATCAAAAAATATTTTAGAATTCTCGTTTGAAAAAACTTGAATATCTAAACCAATACCCCATAAGTTGTTTTCCAACATTTTAGGTGAATCAACTTTAATTTTATAATCAAAAATATTTGTAATAAGTTTTGATGCGATATTGGTATTCTCATACATGACCTTCACTTCATTTTTTTTATTAAAATTTTTAATTATTACATTTGTACCAAATAAATCTCCATTAAAATCTGCTGCAAATCCTTTGTTTTTAATAAAATCTTTCAATTTATTTAACGTTACCACAACACTAAGGGTTAACATTACATTTTGATCATCGATCTTAATTTCAGAAATTTTCTGATAACTTTTTATATTACCATTTGCTACCGATACAATCTCATCTTTAACTAATTTATCATTTAGGATTTCTGTTTGGGATGAAATAAATGCACCAAAAGCTTGTTCGATAGCACTTCTTAACGCATTTTGTTTGGCTTCATCTTGTGTTTTTCCCTGCCCATTCACTACTAATGTAACAGTTCTCTCATCTTGGGAAAAACTAGGAATAGAAATTAGTAGAGTTAAAAAAAATAAAAGCTTTTTCATGAATTAAAATAATTTTCTAAGTTGACATTTACGTTGTAAAGGTGAATTAATCTCTTCCAAATCCTATTAGCATTTATATTTCCTTGTTTTAGATTGATTGGGATTTAAAATGAAACTCTCGTTTTTAGGTGCGGTAATGTGTTTGAATCCCAGCATTACACGTTTCAAATAAATATTTTATTTCTTGTAATCCAAACAAATTTGATGTAAATCATCATCTTCTAAGTTTATCATAATATTCAAACTCATCACTTTTAATTTCGTATGGTTGTATATTATATTTTGACATTTTTTCAATTTCTGAAAGTGTCTTTATATCATTCCATTTAAAAATAGCTGCAATTTTACCAGATTTTAAAAAATTGATTTTTCTAGCAAAATATTCATCTGAAATGGAATTTGGATCTACACCATAACCAATGCGACTACTACGATCTATATAAAAAAATTTATAAATTAAAGTGTTATTTTCTAAATAACCAGATCCTGACTTAATTAAGGCATAATTACCATCATAATAGCTATCATAACTACTTAAAGTAAAAGGATTAGTGAAATATTGCACTACATCATAGCCATGTTTTATGTCTAATTCTGAGGAAACAGTAAAAGAGCTAATATAAAATCGCCATTTTTTAGCAAACTTTTCTATTAAATCCAAGCTACTTTCATTTCTTAAATAAAATTTATAAAAACTAATATAAACAGGAAAAACCTCTTTATTCAACCTTTCATAATTTTTTCTCTCTTCTCTTGAAAGGCAAATAGACTCAAGGGTTTTTATACAATAATTCGCACAAAAATCCATGTTTTTGTTGGCTTTAGTTGTAACCTCTAGAGGTATTGCCCAGTTTTTATTTTCTGAATCTAAAGATTTAGGCTCACCACTTTTAATTTCATAATCAAAGGCTAATTGCATAGTTTTATGTAATAACCCTATCATTTGAGATACAGCCTTTAATTCACTTTGTTCATTCAACATTTGCTGTTTTATATTTATAGCAAATAAACTGCCTTTAATATCTACAGTAATCCCCTTTGCTTCAACAAAGTTTGTTAGCTTACTTACTGAAACTATTGTATTCAGAGTTATACCCCAGCTTCCATCTGGAAATTGTAATTCTGCAAGTATCTTAAATGATTTTATATTACCCGAGGAAACCGAAGACATTTGATCAGCCACAATCTGATCATTTAATATCTCTGTTTTAGAAGATATGAATGCCCCAAATGCCTGTTCAATGGCAGAACGCAAGGCAGATTGCTTAGCTTCATCTTGAGTTTTTCCGCTACCACTTACAGTAATTGAAACTGTTTTATCCGCTTCTTGGGCATAGAGCACGTTCATGGTTAAAACAAACAGAATTGTAATGAATATTGATTTCATATAAGTACTTTTTAGTTTATTATTTTTTAATTTCTCTGAAATAAATAAAAACCATCCTCAAATTATCTGAATTATCGAAGTTGGTTAATAATTCCAATCCCTGCGAGAAACCAATTGAGTTTTGCTTTATTAGCTCAACGGTTTCTACAATTGTATTTACATTATTCTGAGAATCTTTTTTTTCAGTTGTTGTTATTACCATATCCATTGAAATAGTGGCGCCGTTTAGAAAAGTACTTGCCTGAGATTGTGCTTTCACCTGAGCAACACGGTTCATTGTTGATTCGCTTGTGTATTTGGCTTTTTCAAGACTAATAACTGAAATAAGGTATTGATGGTCGTAATCATCTGCAATTTTTACACCTTCAAAAGGTTTTGCAGTGTACATGCGTTTGATAAAGTTTGTCATGGCCACCTTTTCATCATCAAAAGATTGTGAAAATGAATTTAAACTAGAAAAGCTCAATAATACTAATGTGGAAATCATTCGGAAAATGATTTTATTCTGCTTCATTTATAGGATTGAAACTTGAGGAAAATTGATTAAAATACTCTTTAACATCACTTTCAATACTCATCCTTAAAGACCCATTATCAGCAAATTTTACTTCATCCTTAACTATAGAATATTCTGAAATAAAATAACCATGTAGATCAGTGGGAATATTATTAGGTAACGGCTCACCTTTTTTGCAAATTAAATATATCGAAATAAATTCATTGTCTTTTGATATCGCAAGCGCATATCCCAATTCTAACATTACGTTTGGATTTTTATCAGTAATATCAAATATAATCACCTGAGAATTTTTGATTTTTACTGTGATACTATCCAAAATTGACCTGCCTGCAGATGACCTAAGCCTTCTATAATTAATGTTATACTTTAATTTCTTGTCATTTTGGCCATTAAATCTATTAATTACATCATTGCTAACTTTTTGAATAGCAAGTTTTGCTTCCTTTGAACTCCATTGATATCCGCCAGAGATTGTAAATTGATTTTTCATATTGAAGTATTAAATAGAATTTTAAGAATAGTTAAAAAGCCCTCACAGCCCGAACATCGCCCTTGCTGTACTTGCTGGCGTAGAACTGTATGCCATCATTGAAGTCCTGTAACCACGCGTTGTTATCATCGCTCTCGGTGGAACTCCAACCGCCGTAATCTGCAAAACCGCCAACTCCGATCTGTTTTAAATTAACATAAAATGCATTTAATTCTTCTTTTGAAGGTAAATGCCAATCACTATAACCATTTAATATCAATTCATCACAAGCAGTTTTAGCAGTATTCCAATCCATTGATCCTAAATCTGTGATTGCTGCAACTAAACCATGCCCATTTTCTTCGTAAACAACAAATCCACCATGCTTAAATTGCGAAACAACCCCTCTTGGTTTTAATTTATATCCAGTCATTTGTTCAATTTGTGAAAGTGTTCGTTTATCCTGCCAAGAAAATGTAGCAGCTTGTTGACCTGTAGTTAAAAAGTTAATCGTTTTTCCATCATTGTTGTAGTTTCGACTACTGCTAAAATCATGAATCCTACCTTTGCCATTGCCATAAGATTCATCCATTCCGGATTGCACTGTAAATAAACGCGTATAGAATTCCCACTGACTTGTAAGCGTGTTTAATGCATTTATACTGCCTTGTTTTCTTAAATAAAAAGTTTTAGCAACACCATTGTAATTAATGACAACAGGGAAAACATCTTTATTTAAACTTTTATAACTTGTAACTTCTTCGGATGAGAGACTTAGTGCTGCTAATGTTTTAACACAATAGTTTGCACAAAAATCGATATTTTTATTAGTAGTTGCTGTAACAACTAAAGGTATTTCCCAGTTTTTACTTTCTGCGTCTAATGATTTAGGGTCGCTACTTTTAATTACATAGTCAAAAGAAATTTGCATTGGTTCATGAAGTAAACCTACCATTTCGCTAACTGCTTTAATTTCACCTTGCTCATTTAGTAATTGTTGTTTAATATTTAAAGCAAACATCCCGCCTTTAATTTCTATAGCAATACCTTTTGCTTCAACAAAACTGGTAAGTTTACTTACAGATACCAAAGCTTTTAGCGTTACACCCCAGCTTCCATTTGGCAATTGAGATTCATTGAGTATTGAAAAGGATTTTATATTTCCACTGGAAACAGATGCCATTTGATCTGCCACCACCTGATCATTAAACATCTCCGTTTTAGATGAGATAAAAGCACCAAAGGCCTGTTCGGTGGCAGACCCCAAAGCAGATTGTTTTGCGTCTTCTAGTGTTTTTCCGCTACCACTTGCAGTGATGCTTACGTCTTTGTCGTCTGTTTGCGAAAATCCATTTGTTGTAGCCAACAATATGAAAAATATTGATAGAATTGTTTTTAAATTTTTCATGTTAATTTTAAAATTTTGAGTAATATATATAGGTTGTTTTGTTTTGTGTAATTTCTTTGCCAAAAAGTAATTCTAGTCCCTGAATAAATCCCATGGCATGATCTTTAACTATTTCGGTGCTGGTTATTTCTGTTCTAATATCACTTTCGTCAGTCCTAATTATTTGGTCTGATGTAATTGTTGAACCATTCACCATTGCGTTTACCAATTGTTTTGCTTTCATAAATGCAGCTTTATCTCGCATTTCAGGAGTAGAATATTTTGCATTTTCTAAAGTTATGGTGCTAACAATATATTTATTACTTGGTGCAGAAATTATGCGTGCACCGTCAATACTTTTTTTCTTAATAATCTCGGTAATAAATTCTTCTAGCGTTGTGCACAAGAAAAGATACGTGTTTTGATTACCTTTTACTATTCTGTCAATCATTTCAAACTTCACACATGGTTCGGCAAAACCTTGTTCTGCACTAAGCTGAGCTTTTGATTGTGCTTTTGGTACTACGCTAAGTACGGAGTCTTTGGGGATATTCATCAATGTAACAGATACTGCGTAGTAATTCCCTGCTTCCCCTTCTAGTTTCTTTACTCCCTCAAAGGGAGATGAAGCATAAACTCGCTTCACGAAATTAATTGCCGAAGTTTTTTCATCGCTGAAAGATTGCCCAAATGCAGAAGTTGCTAAAGTAAGAGATAGTAGCAATAATATATTTTTCATAATATAATTTTCGGAAGATGTTTTTTGTACCAATAAACTCTGAAAGTGTCATAATCATTGTTATCATATTGTCCTAAACGCCAATCTTTAAATTCTTTTATCCTAGGCGAACTGCGTCTTGCCGTGGGAGATGGTGAAAAAAGATCAATACATTTTATTTTTCGCTTCCATAATTCAATTTCATTTAAATGATTTGCTGTTATTTTATATTTTTTTGACTCTTCTTTAAAGTTTATCTTATACCATTTTTTGAAAAGATTTTTTGCAGAATTCGTACCTCCAAAACTTGTAAAATATATTACTTCAATCGAGCTTTTATTCAGCCAATCAAATAAAAATGGATTTAAATCATCAATATTTACTTTTCCCATTTCATTATCAGTACTAAATCTATCAACCCTAGTTTCATAGACTATATCAGTGATGGACAATTTACTTTTCTTAAGAAACTTAATAATATCTTCAATTTTTGGGCAACCATTATCATAAAGCTTTTGCCCAATATAAACCAAATTCAAAAACCGCCAAAATTCACTCATGTTGCCATAATAAAATTCTAGCTTTCCACAATATGGCATCGGAGGATGTGTTCCAATTATTAAGTATTTGGAATCTTCTTTAATTTGATATTTCTCAAGCCAAGGATGAATCATTTATATATATATAACAAAGGATTGAAAACTTATTTTTACTTCTTCAGAAATCTTATTTGAAATATTGTAAGAAGTAGACAATGTATCTATTACTCTACACCAATAGTTATAGGTACATAATTTCTTATTAGCAGACTTTTTATTCTTAATTTTTAATGCATATTTAGCTTTTGCAACTATGCAGGGAGAAATTTGAGTAGTCGTTCCAATAAAATAGTCCATGATTAATTTTATTTTTTAATTGGTAAGATTTTAGCCTCTGTTAAATCGATCGCTTTCATAAAAGCACCCAAATAATTTCCAGCCTTTAAAAGAGGTTGAAAGCTTTTGATGATTTCACTGGCGTCTTTATTAGTTAACTGAGAATCCAATCCCTCTCCATAATTGTAAAATATTTTTCGGGTTTTGTTGTTAATTAGTAATATTACTCCCTTCCTTTCTTTTCCACCTATTTCCCATTCAGAACCATATTGTGCAGTCAAATCTTTTAAATTATCTATCCCATAATTGTTATTATCTAAAACAATAAATAATTCAGCTCCAGTTTTACTTGCAAAAGTGTTTAATTTTTCTTGTAATGTTTTCTTTTGAATAGTATTGAATTGTTTGATATTGTCAACTAAAAAATAATTTGGCCTAGTAGGTAAATAATATTTTAGAGGCGGGTTTTCGATGGTAAATTCTTTAATTTTTTTAACCGTTTCTAAATCTGCAAAATGACTTAACGAATATTTAGGTACTGTAATTAATTCTATCGTTTGATCGTTTTTAGAAAATGCAATTGGAACTTCATTTTCTTTAGGATTAAGTATAAATCCTGAATTTTTCTCATTTAATTGAAAATGATCATTTTTATTTATTTCTGAATTAATTCCAGCCAAATAATTTGTAATTATGCCAATATTACTTCTTATAATATTATATTCAATTATTACTTTACCACTAAATAAATCCTGAATAAATTTTTGCTTAAAATAATTAACCATAGAAACACTTTCTGGATTTCGGATGATAAATTCGCGTTTTTTATAAAACTCATTAGAATATTCATAAATGAATATTGAAAAGGTTTCTCCAAATTTTTCTTCGTAAGATAATTTGGAGAAGCTTGGATCTTTATTTAGAGAAATTTCTTGGAGAATTTTTATGAATGATTCAATGAAGGTATTATAATTGGCATTGGATTTAATTTCAGGAACTAAATTAATCACATATTGCCCATTTTTGTTTCGTAATTGGTTTTGTAGTTCAAAAATCCTTTTATTCATTGAATCTAGTAATTTGTACTTAGCGTATAAATTCCTTTTAAAAATATCATTAACCTTTTCCTCAGTTAAATTAGAATAATTTTTAATTTCATCACTTGTCCATTTTTCCCTATTATTATAGAACTCTATCCAAGAATTACTTACATGAGAAATTGAATCTTGCTTATCACTAAAATATTCACCATCATATGAAAATTTCGGACTTAGATATTTTAAGTGATAAGGATTTAGATATTTAATTTTATTAATTTCAAAAATGACATCTCGTCCGTTACGAACTTTAGTAATTAAATTATCATCTGAAAAACTCTGCCAATTTTCATCTAATTGTAAAGGAAAACTTGAGGGATTAAATTTAAATATTTTAAATCCATCTGCTAAAAGCTTTTTATCAACTAATTTAAGCGCATTATTCCCACTGAAATTATTTAAAAAATTAAAAAGAATCTTAGGTTCTTCATTTTTATAGTATTCATTTAGTTTTACATTTTGAGCAAAACTAGCCCCTTCAAAAGCTACATTTACTCCTTTTGATTTGATTAAATTTACAAATTTTCCAACTTCAATCGTTGCACTGATTGTAACTTGATGTTCTTTGAATTTTTCTGAAAAGCTTGATTCAATAATGTCATATTTTGAAATAGTACCATTAGCTAAACTTGCAACTTCATCAAATACTAATTGATCATTTTGTATAATGGTTTTAGAACTAATATAAACACCCGAGCCTTTTTCTAAGGCATTCCTTAATGCACTGAATATGGCCTTTTCCTTTGTAAATGCAGAACCAGAGGCAATGATGTTAATGGAATTTTGGGAATAGGATTTTGTAGAAAAAAATATTACTAGAATTAATGAAAAAATCAGTTTCATATTAAAAATTGGTAAATGTGAAAATTTGATAGGTTTAATTTATTTACTCATTTGAGATATCATATAAATGATACCTAAGTATATAATTATTAAAAATGAAAATGAAATGATAAATGCTTGTTGATTACTCCCAGAATTGTTAAATATAAACAATAGAACAAGACTAAAAAGTAGATCTACAAAACTCAATGCTTTGATATTAATGGTTGTTCTATTGCTCGGGAATTGGATAGCTATAAGAAAAAGAATTGGCACTAATGAGCTTATAAATGCAAAGCTAGTATATACAGATTTAAAAGAATTGTCTGAGAATTCGTAACACAAATAGCCTAGTAATGCCGATATGGCAATAGCAAAAACTGACGGAATTAAATTAATTTTCATATACTAGAGAATATTAACTAACGGGTGGTGGTGGTGGAACCGAATTGAAAACGATGGAAACTTCACTATTTATAGCAGCCAATTCCCAACCTGCCATACCTGATTTCCATACATGGTGATCTCTACTAAATTGATTATTAATGGCTAACTGCTTTAATTGTTCCATTGTGTAAGGACCAGCTTGTTGTCCATTTAAGGAAATATGAAAAACATTTTGATTAGGTGGAGGTGGAGGTGTACTATTTATATTGTTCATCATACCACCCACTTGATTACCCATAGCACCACCAATTCCCATTCCAAACATTAAGCCTGCTGGATTTAATCCTCCACCACCACCCAAATTAACATTACTCATTTGACCTAAGTTTTCCGAGGCTGTTTTTAAAATATCTGTTTGTTGGTTAAGTTGGTGTACTGCAAAATTACCGCCTTCAACTCCTAGCTCAGCATTTTTACGATTGATTCGTGCCATTTCACCCATATTTTCAATCTCAATATCAGTCACAGCTTCTATTTTTTTACTTGTTTGATCTACCGTGATTTTCTTTAATTGAATATAGTGGTCATGCGTTTGATCAAGTTCAATAGTCGAAATATCTATTCGTTTTAGATTTATCCCAAAATCTTCTTCCATTGCAATTTTAAGTTTTGATTTAATGATGTCAGAAACATCATCAATTTTACGCTCAATTTGCATAACAGGAATATTGTTATCTATTGGAACATTGGTAACTACTGATTTAATTTTCCGAATACAAAATTCCTGAATCTGGCTTTTAAAATCTTCTAAGTTAAATTCTTGAAGCCTATTTAGTTTAATGAAATTTTTATAATCAGTTAAATTAAATGTTATCCCACCTCTAACATTACATGGAATTCCCAGGTCGGGAAATCGAGTGTCAAAAAGATCAAATGTAGGCGTTCCAAATTTTATTTGAACATTTCCAGATAGATTAAAAAAGTATATCTCGGCCTGAAAAGGTGATTTGCCATCCCAACCTAAACTTACCAAACTAGTTAAGATAGGGAAATTGTCAGTTTTAATGAAACTGTCATATGGGCCTAAAATAAAATCTTGAATGGCTCCACTGTTTTGTTTATAGAAGAAAACAGCCATTTCCCCATCCTTAACTCTCAGGCTACTGCCATATCGAATTGCGTTTTCCTTATTTGTAGAATTTGTTTCTCCAGAAGGTTTCCATTTCCAAACAAGATATTCTTTTTCGTCACAACGGATGACATCCATCAATCCGCCTTCTTCGTTTTTTGATCCAAATAATCCCATTATAGTTTGATCTAGTTAATTATTAGTTTTTAAAAATCAAGTTCTGTTTCTACCGTAATTTTATGATCTTCTGGTAATTTTTCATTCACCGCACTTTTTATTGCAATAAATTGTTTAAAATATTTGACTTCAAATTGTTCGGAATCGTAATCAGCACTATTTTTCGCCCAAGTAATTTTCATTAAATTACTTTTTGCTAAATCAATTTCACCACTCATTATTTGATTTTCAACTTTAGACAATGCTAGTTCCATTTCCTTTAATTGTATTTTAGATTTGCCTTCAATTACGTTTTGATTTGACTTCAAATTCACTAATTCTTTCTTTGCTAACTCTATGTTTTTAATAACAATTAAACTGTCAATTTTAAGCATAACTGAAGATTCAGAATTTACAAGTTCTGTATTAATTTCTGAATTTGATTTTGGATCTGGAAAGAAAATAGAAATCATAAATACTAAAACAAGTACCCCATAACCTACCCATTCAAACAATATTCCTTTTGAAGCAGCATTTTCAATAACCTTCCATTCGTTTTGATATTCTTGGATTTGATTTTTGTACTTATTATTTAAACCATATAAGTTTTGAAAATTTCTAACCTTCTCATCAAATTCGGCTCTTAATGGTTTTAAACTTCCTATTGGATTTGTGCTTTTTTTGAATATTGAAAGAAAAGAATTGATCAAAAAGAATATTCCTAAAATAGCGAACCATGCACTTACCTTGTAGGATAATAGAAAAAATGCAATCGTGAAAATTGGCATTGATATTTTAGCGTTCTTTTTGAATGATGAAAAAACACTTGGATGTTCAATACCTTTCATTGCCTTTATAATTCCTTCTAAATCTGCCGAAATATTTTCGATTGAATTATCACCCTCTTGATTTAAAACAAAATTACACCATTCGCAAATAGTTGTATTTGAAGGTAATTCCGCTTTACAATTTGGACATTTGATAGTTTGGGACATAATATTTATTTAATTCTAGAGTAATTCACTTTGTTTATATTATTTATGTAATCATTAGAATCATCTCGCCATAATGCCATTTTTAATTTAGCAACGGAATTTACAAATCCTCGAAATCCGCCAGCCTCCTGATCTGCTTTTTGCAATGAATATTGTTGCTTCTGAGCATCTTTCTGAAGCGATACCTTCATTTTGTATTCTTCAGATGCATTTTTCAAAGCTTGTTCTTTCAATTTTACTGCATCTTTATATCTCTTAACCTGTAATTCCCATTTGGCCTTTTCATCCGAAGCTAATTTCGCTTCCACCATCTTCATAAGGTTGACCGCATCTTTTTCACAGGAAGAAAATGGACTTATTGAATTTAAAATTTGCGATACTTTTTCGGCCCCAATTGCATCACGATTTGCCATCCAAGTTGTTTTTGCCTCACGCATAGTTATTAAACATTCATTATCTATTTTCTTCTGATAAATATATTGCATGGTATCTAAACATTTAACATAGCAATTTTCGCAGACATCTGGAATTACCGCCAACTTTAGAATTGCAGCATCGTATTCGCCTTTTTTAGATAAACTCATGGCATCACGAATAATAAAATCACATTGAGAATTATAAAGATCAATAATTTTATTTTTACCTGTCTCAATTAAAGCTGCAATATCCTTATTTCTGACATTAATGGTTTTAAATGCCTCGATATAAGCTTTATTTTCATTTGACCCAATCCCTTTAACCTCAATACTAGTATTGGCAAATTTTTTCAAATCCATTGCATCTGCAATATAAAAGGTGATTTCAAAATTATAGGCCAATAATTGAGGAGGACCAGGAATGATGTCTTTTGAAATAATAGCTGTATTAGCCAACAATACAAAACGTGGATTGATTGAGGTGCCTCCCATTCCATTATTTGATGCAATTTGAGATAGTTTATTTTCCAATAAACTTTTGGCTTGATCTGGAATTGGCTCTTTTTGCTCAGGAATGTAAGTATTTAAAACAATACGATTAATATCATTTAACTTATTTTGGGCAATACACGTCAATGCATAGACCATTAAAAATGGTACTAATATATATTTTTTCATCATTATTTTATTTTTCACCTAATACAAGTATGGCTTCCCCTAAACCACGCGTCATTAATTTTACTTCAAAATTAAAAGGCGCAGCCTTTAAATATTTCTGAAGTCCATTTGCAAATTTACGTGCATCTATTGCGTTATTATTAGCGTCTAATAATGGGATGCGCACTTGGTCGCATCGAATAATGTTTTCAGTTGCATCAGCCATAGAAAACTTTCCATTTACCGTATTTTTTAAAAGCCAATCATTTACATGATCTGTAATTTCTTTACCTGCAATTTCGGTTTCCATATTTTTATCCCAACTGCTCCATTTTCTAATAGTTAATAATATTTCTCTTCCATTGTTTGAAATATTCGCAAAATGAGAATTTAGTTGAGCAGCAAATAGATCTATGTTTGCTAATATTGCATTCTGTAGCAAAACAGGTACAATATCAGTATTATTTGGTGTGCCATTTCCTGTTGATGAGGCAATACGTTTGCTAGTATATGCATCAAAAGCCTCAAGAATAAAAGAAATGGATTTGCCCTGATCTGTTTTATTCACTTTCCACCAAATTTGGATAATTATATCTGCCTTTGCTTTATTTTTTAATTTATCTAAAGGACTTTCGGAAATAGAAGAGCCACTGCTAGTACTGGTTGTCATGTTATCTTCAGCACTCCTTGCCTCAATTGCTTTTAATTCCTGCTCAGCATCTTTGAGTGGAAATCCACGGTCAATCATTAAAGAACCGATTTTTGAAATTACTTGTCCAATTTCTGTGTCTTCTTGAAAAGCTTGCTTGTAATTTGGCACCTTTTGCTTTGTGCCTTGATTATCAAAAATAGTATTAAAAAATCTTTGTTCACACCAATTATCGCTTGGTAAAATCATTAATGTTGGTGTTTTTACTTGACATAAAGCGGATGGTAATGAAGAAAATATTATTAGTACAATTAATCCTAGTTGTTTTTTCATACAATTTTTTAAAAACATTTTACATTAACTTATGGAGTTAATTTACCGTATTTTTTTTTATTTCTAAAATATATTTAATTTTAATTGGTTATTTTACAGATAAAACATAATAAATAAAATTCATTACCCCCAATTCTCCAAGCCTAGCTTAGGCATAATATCTAAATATCGCTTGAATTCCTCTTTTACCACTTGCTTGACGTACGGCACTTCCTCAGGAAACGTGGCAATGCTATCGTGCACAGTGAAGAATGGAAGATGGGGCTTTTCAGCAGCAATACGTCTCGAAATAACTTCTATCATCAATATACTCTCCAGGCGTTGCATGATATGGGAAAGTAACACATAATCCTTTTGCTTGATGAATTCAAATAGCTCTGTGGCTATTGGAAAGGCCTCTGAGATCAATTGTTTTTCTTCCCAGTAGTGTTGTTGGTTGGATGAGTAAATGAATTGATAGAAGCTTTTCTTTGCAAGATTTTTAACAAATGGTTTTCCTGGGTATATTTTATTGAATACCTTTTTGTAAAAAAACTTCGAAAATGAAAATGAAATATAGTCATTAGGCTCCTTATTCAACCTTTTTAATAGAAAAGTTACAGACATAGTATATACACATACCCTGTTCATCAATTCATCAATGTGTTCATATGCATTCATACCGTATGTTTTCACATCATGTTTTGATACCACATATCCATCAATAATATTCAATGCGGTCGGAATATTGTAAATATTGAGTCCTGAATGATTCCTATCCCAAAACTCGGGTCTGAAAAGACATGTGCTAAGGAAGGGTTGTGAATTACGGATGTCTATGTTTATAAGCTTTCTTCCTTCGTATGTTATGTAACTCCGTAGTTCCTTCTTCAAGTTAGTGAGGTTGCTATGGAACCTTCCTATGTTGTTATCGATGTCACAATAGAAATTCTGTGATTTTAGTTCGTGGATGACATTAAGGTTCTTTAACAGCTTGTTTTTAGCTTTTGTGAGCTGTCTTGATGTGTATTGGTCCTTGTTATCCTCAATATCGTGATACATTTTCTTGATTTTCCTGATTGCCTTTCCTGAATTGATTACCAAAGATGAATTAAACCATTTACTGAGGTGATGATATGATGTTGCGGCTGGGGAAAATAGGGTTTTGTAAAATTGATTGGATTCGATTTTCTGCTTGATAACATTATCAGTTATTGGGATTTCTATGAAAGGGCATTCGAAATCAATATGCTCAAGATGTATACTGTATCCATATGACTTTTCTTCGGGGATATAGTAATCGGTTTGGATGATTTGGTGGTCTTTTAGATATTGGATGTATTCTTTGTAATCATGATGGAATGAATTGAAATAATCCGAATGTATATCCACAAATTCATTGAACTCCTCATTGGAGGATTTGTAGGTACGAGCAGCAATGAGATCGATGATGAAATAGAATACATCGATTTTAATCTTTTTCTTTTTGAACTTGGGTGGATAAAGCTCTAATAGCAGACTGATTTGAAGACCATTGGGAATCACCCAAAAATATATGCCATGTTTTTGTATCATAATGATAATAATTAACCCCCAAGGATTTCTCCCTGGGGGCTTTAATGAAAGAGTTGAATGAAGTCCACTTTTTAAAGGACCCAAAGCCAAAATCTAAATGACCTTAACTTTAGCGAACTTTAATCCACCGATATTAATTGAGAGAATATTCAAATTCATAAATTGTTTCAAACTTCTCAATGCCTGAAATAGCCCATAGACAAGAATTTCTTGGACTCTTTCCAAAACTTGAAATAATGACACCTGATGGATCGATTTCATCATTATTTTGGATTAAAATAACATTTATTGGAAGATAATAATTATTTAGCTCCTCATCATTTACCACAGCAATTTTGACATTTGAATATTCATTATGTCCCCAGTCGTGAGGAAGCAGATTTTTTACAACAGATATTGATTCTGTTGTAATTATTAGCCAGGATTCATCTGGTGAATTTTTAATAATGTTCCAAACTTCATGTCTAATGTGATCAACGTCATCCCTAAAAAAATCAATTTTGGGCTTAAATTTCTCTAAGAATATAAAATGCCATCCTAAATCATAATCTCTTAATAAATTAATAAATGGCTTTCCAAAACTATTTTCATCTTGAGCATCATTTATTTGAACAACTTTACAATATACTTCACCAGATTTTAGACCTAATTTACCCTGCGTGGAGAAAATACCTCCTTCAAAACAATTTCTATAATTATCCATATTAGTTATTGATTTATAAAAAATGAAAAAAATAATCGAACTCGTAGGTTCGGTTTTAATACAGTATCCCTCATCGCTTATTTTTTTAATAGGGTGAGTGATTCCAATAATTCGCTGCGTTTGTAATAGCGACGCGCACCAATTCCATACGCTTTGACTTTCTTTTTGTTCGTCCATGCCCACAATGTGGAGCTATCCACTTTTAAGAATTCACAAGCTTCCACTCGAGTGAGAAGTTCTTCTGATTGGTGTTTTGACTGAAATTCATGATGAAGTTCAGTGATACCGTTCTTGACGGATTTACCTATTAGTTGATTAAGTTGCTCAACCGTAAGGGTTTCGAGTAAAATCGAATTGGGTGCCATACTATTTTGGTTTTAGTGAGGCACAAAATTCAGGAGAGTATTTGGGGTATTAGGGTATAAAAAAAAGTGTTTTTGGAGGATTTAGAGGTATTTCAGAGGGTATTTTTAATTTACCTAATTAGGGTTAGTGGTAAATAATTTGTAAAAGCTTGATTTAGTAAAATTAACTTCAACAATAACCTCACCCTGGAATAAATTGATGTGTTGCTGGGCGAACTTAAAAAGTTCTATTTTTAATGTTCCGTGTTTAATTGTTTTAACTATTTCTTTTAAAGCCCATCCTACGTTTTTTTTATTTATTGGCCTAAATATAATAATATGGTCAAATTGTGGAAAGTTATCTTTTATGCAGTATTCGAGCATAGCATTTGCCAATAATTCATAATCAGAATTAGATAAATAGCCCTTTAATTCTCTCAAATTATTCTCAATTATAATTTTCTTTGATTTATCTGGGTCTACTCGGTTTCCAGTTTCTAATCCATTTGGTTTACCCCCAGTCGAAATTATGGAATTAAAATTTGATGGTGTAACTTTTTGACCTAAAGCAATATTGATAATTTCTTGCTCTTCATGCTCAAAAATCTGATACTTGCCGTTAATAAATTTCAATATTTTTTCTGCACTAACAATGTGTTTTTTCAGTTTGAGGTAGTTAATTCTTGCTTCAAATGATTCATATCTTGTATTATTATTTTTTTTCGAATCAAGGTATGATAAATATTCAACCAAACTGTCAATCCTTCTATTTTCGATTAAGATATCTTTGAAAGTATCAATATCAATATCTATTAGAATATGAAAAAAACTAGATCTAAGAAATATGTTATTAGCTTTCATATCACCATATGTTTTCAATTCTTTTGAAATTTTATATAATTCATCAAGAAAAACATGATATAATTCCAATTGATTTTTTATAAAAGACAGCGGCGTATTGTCCTCGTAGGCTTCTAAATATTTAGCTAAATTCTCTTCAAAACGATCATTATACTCATTAAATGTACATCCTAGCATAGTCTAAATCCATTTAAATAATTATCAATTTAAATAAATGCATCGATTATTTTGTTTACTCAAAAATAATCAGTCATTTCCATTGCTAAATCCTTATTGCTTTTGCCAATATAAATAAGGAACATCGATTCAGTCGTATGCCCAGTCATTTGCATCAGAAAAGTGGTTGGAATCACCCCATAATTATTGGTAGCAAATGATCTTCTTCCGATATGAGATGAAACAAGAAGATGCTTTTCGTATAATTTTTCTTCTTGGAGCTTCGTTTTTGGATTGAATAATTTGCCCAGTGTTAATTCATTTATTCCCGCAGCTTTACAAACATTCTTTATATGATCGTTATACCGCTGATCTGAAATCTTCTTTGGAAATTCACCGTTATGTTTTTTTAGTATTTCTAGAATCTTTGAGTGAAGGGGAATGGTCATTATTTTACCTGTTTTAACCTGGGTGAATTCCAATAGCGGCTTTAGGATTCCCTTTCTATTCTTTTCATATCTTATCATAGATTTTTCAAAGCGCATGAAATCAGATACCCTTTGACCGCAATAACAGCTAATTAATAGCCAATACTTGGCATTAACCAACCCATCCGTTAAATCCTTATCTTTCAAATTTTCAATTTTAGCTATTTCCTCATTGTTTAAATAAATATGTTTAGGCCTGTTATATTTGATTTTAAGGCCATCAAGTTGGAAATGGGTAGCCAACCCATTTCCTTTTGCATGATTACAAAAAGCTTTAATATATGTCAGGTTTTTTGCCGTCGTATTTTTAGAATATCCTACTTGCCCACAGTAAATTTCAAACTTCATTTTAAAATCCTGATTTACATCTAATATATGAACGGCTGAATTTATGTGTTTTTCATATCGAATTAACAGCTCTTTAATTACCCTGCATTTTTTAATCGTTGATTCTTTGACGTCATTTTTCTTGAATTCAATGTATGTGTCAATATAACTAACTAAGTTCAGGGGATATTTAGATTCTAAAGCTACCGGATTTATAAACTCATTTAGCCATTTGGAATCAATTGGTTTAATCCCTTTACATTTATTATACTCCGTCAATAATAAATTCTTGAACTGACTGAGGTCTGTATCCAAGTTGGCAAAGTCTATATTCTTCAGTAGTTTTTTGTGTGGTCTTTGTTCTTTCTCATCCCAATCTTCGGGATTAATATGATAGTTGGTTTTAGCTTTTATATCAAGTTTTCTTCCATCACGTAATCGAATGTAGATAACAGCTGGATTTTTAGTCCCTTGCAGAATTAAGTTGATTGAAGCCATTTAATATTAATATTGGTCTAAAAGTAAATAATCTAGCCCACATTTAGCCCACAATATAGCAAAAACATCCAATTTCATACAATTCAGAAAAATACTTTTAATGTCTTTGAAGCTTCAGAATAACGATAAAAATCATTTTTTGTGTATTTTAAGACGTTGGGGGTTCTGTAATTTTTGGATACACGTGGATCCTTCCCCTCTACAAAGATTGATCCTTAACTATTGATTATTAGATAGTTAAGGATTTTTGTTTTTCATTATAGTCCACATTTAGCCCACATTTGTTGTAATTTTTAAATTATAATCAATTAGAAAATTTGATTTGAAGTGGATTTAAAATATTTTATTTCTATTTGTAACAGAGAAGGCGTGTAACCCATCAGTAATATTTTACCTATTTACTCCTTTAATACTATTTAGGTTCTCATATATATTATATAGCAATAATGTGCTTTAAATATATATTTTATAAATTCAAATCTAAAGTATTTATATTTAGATAAAAATTAATTTAAAATATGAGGATAACCCTAATTCTAATCCTTACGGCTTTTACTGTATTTTCTTGTTCAAAAGAAATTCTTCAGCAAAAACTAACTGTTTCTGTAAATCCAATCAATGGTGGAACAGTTTCTCCTCCTTCTAATTCCTATGAGAAAGGCCAAACCATCCAATTGATGGCTAATCCATCAGGAGAATATGTATTTAAGGAATGGAAGGGTGATTTAACAGGTAATGTTAACCCGTCTTCTTTAACTATGAATGCAGATAAATCGATTTCTGGTAATTTCGAAAAGCGTCAGTACCCTTTAAATCTGACAATTGAAGGAAGTGGTACAGTAAAAGAGGAAGTAATAGCTGTTGCAACACAGTCCCAGTATCCATCAGGAACAACAGTTCGATTAACCCCTCAACCTTTGGATGGGTGGGCATTTAAGAGTTGGTCTGGGTATATTAACAGTAATGCTAATATTTTAGAATTATTAATTAATAAACCAGTAAACTTGATAGCTACATTTGAAAAAATCAAAATAAAAGAAGTAATAATCTCGTCTAATTCAAATACTGTAAAGCCATGGACCAATATTCAATTTGCTGCAAAAGCTCTTGATGAAAAAGGAAATATAGTTAGCGGTAATATTGTTAAGTGGACAAGCGACAATACTAACATAGCCACTGTTTCTAGTTCTGGAATGGTTACATCTAATTTAATTGGGAAAACAAATATATATGCATCTATTAACGACGTAATAGGCACTTTTGCCTTAGAAGTAAATATTGAAAATAGTATTGAAGTCGGAGAAAATATTATTTTAGATCCAAATGGATCAGGAAGTGAAACTAGTATTACTTTAAATCCAATAAATCCACTAAATATTGTAGCCTCTGCAAATTGGTTTCATTATTCTACTTTTGATGGTGGAAGAAATTGGAAAAAAATAGAAGTAGGAAAAGATGGTATGGCTATGGCTGATCCTAATGTGACTTTTTTGCCAAATGGTACACTTCTTAGACAAGGTTTAACATGGGAAAGTGGAAGTCCAAGAGGTATCGCAATACAAAAATCAATAGATGGAGGAAAAACTTTGGAATCAACAATTTACGACTGGGCTTATAAACCACTAAAAGATCAAGGAAATGCAGATCAAGGAATTGTCAATTCTGATAATTATATAGGTAGCAAATTCAAGGGTTTTAGTTACATATTATTTTCCGATTATCCTGTAAAGCCCGCTTATCCACAAACAGGTTTTTCATTAATTTTTCAAAGGTCTGAAAACAATGGAATAAATTGGTCTAGTCCAATGGACATATCTACATGCTTGAATTGTGGACAAGAACATAGCTCATATATTACTTCCGGTCCAAATGGTGAAGTCTACGCTGCATGGTGGAATTCAGATAGAGTTGTATTTAATCAGTCATTAGATGCTGGTAAAACTTGGGGGAAAGAAATAACTGTAAGGAATCAAGTTGGTCGTTCAGATCGATTTGCATTAACAGACGATATTAGAGGAAATATAACAATTGATGTAGATCGGTCAAAAGGACCAAACCATGGCACAATTTATATAA
>Ga0114970_10000582_pt1 | contig 27361 bp, 13 predicted proteins | sample M_140205_XF_Meta_FD_87030 | JGI IMG/M metagenome (GOLD analysis project Ga0114970, IMG submission 87030) | Freshwater microbial communities from Lake Montjoie, Canada to study carbon cycling - M_140205_XF_MetaG | ecosystem: Environmental > Aquatic > Freshwater > Lake | place: Lake Montjoie...
GACGATGGCTTTGAGATGCTGCACTTCATCGAGCAGCGGCACGATGCGACGCTGTTCGGCGGAGTCATCGGGCGAGTGCTGCAAGGCCTGTTCCAGCTCGCCTTGCAGAATCGCCAGGGGAGAGCGCAGTTCGTGTGCGGCATCGGCAGTGAAACGGCTAGACTGATGAAAGCTCGACTCCAGACGTGCGAGCATGGCATTGAAGACTTCGACGAGACGTCGGAACTCGCTGTCATGGCCAGCGAGATCGAGACGTTGATCGAGTCCATGAGCGTGAACTCCTTCGACGGCCTGCGTGAGCACGCGCACCGGTCGCAACGCTCGACCGGCGAGCAGCCAGCCGCCTGCGGCCACACATAGCATGACAATGGGTAGTCCGATCATGAAAGCGCGGCGTAGTTCGGTCATACCGGCTTCGATTTCGGCCATATCGACGCCGAGAACGAGTGTGGTGTAAGGATTGCCCATCACGCCGATGCGCAAATTGCGACCTTCTATGCTGCGAGTGATGAAAATGGGTTTCTTGCGCGGCAGCGGTGGGTTGTTGCGTGTCAGCGGCTCTCCAGGTCGTGCCGGTGGTGGTGCGCGATGCAGGCGGCTGGCAGGATCAAGTTCCTCGGGCAGTTCCGTGGCTTCTTTGGCGAGCACCGGAAGGGTCTGTTCGTCCAGAGACATCGGCCAGCTTTTGGAACGATACCGCACTGCATCATCGATATCACGCACGAGCATGATGTAGCGGCCGGTTTGTGGCCCGGCCATGAAATCGAGCGCGTTATCGAGCCGTTCCCAATGATCCCTTCCAAACACGCGCTCCAGATTGGCCGAGGCCAGATTGCGCAGCTCACGATCGAGACGGTTGAGAAGAATCTGCTCGTTCACCCGCCAGAACACATAGCCACAGGCCGCCAGCAAAGCGCTAGTAAGCAAGGCTGAGAGCAGCGCAATCTGAAAGCGGAAGCTCAGATTTTTCATGACGCACGAATGCGGTAGCCCACACCGCGCAGGGTTTCGATGAGCGGTTGCTCAGGATCATCGCCGATTTTTCGCCGCACTCGTTGCACATAGACATCCACGAGGTTGGTGCCGGGATCGTGATGGTAGTTCCAGACGCGTTCCTGCAACTGCGTGCGCGTGAAGACGCGTCCCGGTGAACGCATCAGGCAGGTCAGTAATGCGTATTCACGGGCAGAAAGTTCCACAATCTGCGAACCGCGTTTCACTTCGCGCGTCAGCAGATTGACGCTCACATCACCTGCACGCAGCACGCTGGCAGAATCACCACCTGAGCGCCGCATCACTGCATGCATGCGGGCGATGAGTTCGTCGATGTAAAATGGCTTCGGCAGGTAATCATCCGCCCCGAGATTGAGTCCTTCAATGCGTTCGTTGAGCGAACCTCGTGCCGTGATCAGGATCACCGGCACGCGCAGCTGTTTTTCACGCAACAGCCTTAGAATGCTCAGACCATCGCGACCCGGCAACATGACATCAAGCAGGATGACATCGTAGGGCTGCTCCAGCGCCAGTTCGCAGCCCTCATCACCATCGCGGCACGCATCCACGACGAAACCCTGCTCCTGCAACCCTTTGGTCACAAAGGAAGCGATCTTCTTATCATCTTCGACGAGTAGCACTTTCACACCTCTAAACTGCCAGCAAGCGGGCAGCGCCACAAGCTTCAGCCCCGAGAATTACAGTACTGTCATGCAGTCGCATGGCTCGCTGTAAGTCAGGTGAGCCTCTATGCTGGAGTATGAACCGTTCTTTACTGCTCTTTGGCCTACTGCCGCTCGCACTGCATGCGCACACCTCCAACCCCAATGATCCGCCGATGGACAAGGAATTGCTGCGGCAGCACATCGCGGATGAGTTCATGGCCAAGCGCATGGCTTTGGCCAAGGTGGGCTACAAACCGGAGCCGAAGGCGGTGGTGGTGAAGGCGGTGCAGACGGCCTCGCTCATCACCGACCTCGCCATGCTCGCCCAAGGCTCTACTTTGGCCGCTCCGGGCAATGGGGAGCTGATGTCGGCTTCGTTTTTGCCGTTTAAGCCGAAGCTGCGGTTTTATAATGATGGGAGCTACTTCTATGTCGAGAGCGACGGCATCCCGGATCGCACGCGGCAGCCGAATTTGATGGTGGGGATCACGACGTGGCAGCAACAGGTGCCGATGCCGGTTTCGTATTTCATTGGGACGACGAATGGTACGAGCCAAACGGGTTCGCTGGGCTTTGGGCAGCCGAATGTGTGGAAGATTCCGCTCGTGCCGGTGCCGGCGGCTTCGCCTATCTCGCTGAATGGGAACTTCCTGCGTGGTGCGGTGGCTCTCGGAGCGGATGGAGTGCCGATTTTTAATCCGCGCAACAACACCGGGCAGTTCAGCTATGACATCGGCGAGCTGGACCTCTATGGCGGGCATTGCGGGCTTTCGGATGATTATCACTACCACATCTATCCGGTGCATTTGATTCCACTGCTGGGGAATGACAAGCCTATCGCTTGGGCGCTGGATGGGTATCCGGTCTATGGCTATGTGGAGCCTGATGGCTCGGCGCAGCAGGCGCTGGATGTGGATGGCGGGCACCAGCACGGCGCTTGGGGCTATCATTATCATGCGCGTGGCACTTATAACTCGGGCACGGCCTCTTGGACGCCGGCGAACCCTTTCATGATGAATGCGATGCATGGTGCGGTGGTGAATTTTGACTCGCAGATCGATCCGCAGCCGAACGTGTCCAACATGCGTGCATCCGGCACCGGTGGTTACACGGCCAATCAAGTGTCTGGAGCGGCTATCACGGCTTTCAAAAATCCCGTGGCGCTGAGTGTCGATGGCAGCGGCCATTTCATCGAGAACGTCAGCGGCACACCGAGCGAGGATGACTTCCTCATGCGCTACACGGTCAGCAGCGTGACCTATGACATCTGCTGGCGCTTGAATCGCAAAGCGGTGCCGAGGACTTTTACGATCACTTGGCGGCATCCGACCAGTGGCACGACGACCACGACTTACACGAGCAACGGCAACCGCGTCACCACTTACCCGATGAGTGGCAAGAGCATGATCGCGCTGCCGGATACGAGCCAGACGGGCAATTTCACCGGCTCGACGGGCGATGGAGAGGACAGCGACTACACGATCAATGCCCAAGCCTTTACCAATAACGGCAACGGCACCATCACGGACAACGTGACGGGCCTGATGTGGCAGAGCGTGGACAATGGCGAGTCCACCTGGGAAAATGCAGTCGCCAATGCATCAGGCGTGACGACTGGCGGCTTCAATGACTGGCGACTGCCGACACCGCATGAGTTGTTCTGCTTGTTCAATCATCAGTTATCGAACCCCGCGCTGAACACCGCCTTCTTCCCGAACAACCCCGTGGCACGCGCGGGCTACTGGTGGAGCAGCGATCTCTACGGCACGAGCACGACAAATGTGTGGTGTACGAATGAAGGCGGTGGTCTGGGGCCGAAGCCGAAGTCGGAGACGATCAGCGCAGGTGGCACGCTGCGCTACCACGCACGCTATGTGCGCGGTGCCAAGCAGACGAACGGCCACAACTATGTGAGCAACAACGACGGCACGGTCACTGATCTCGATACCGGACTGATGTGGAAGCAGGTGCCGCGCACGGCGGCGACATGGTCAGCAGCGCTGGCAGACATCGAAGGCCTCACGGATGCGGGCTTCAGTGATTGGCGGATGCCGAATGTGAAGGAAATGGAGTCGCTGGTGGATTACACGATGACCACCTTCACGAGTCTCACGAACATCAAACCACCCGCGCATCGTTTGCTCTTCCCATCGGCCACGGCTACATCGTATTGGACCTCGACCTCGCAGAACAACGATGCCCTCGCTGCACTCGTGGTCGAGTTTGGTCTAAACACGACATCCAACCCGCAACGCAATGCGCAGGGCATCATCAGTCATGAGCCGAAGACCTCGGCATATCCGGTCTTTGCTGTCCGCACGGCGAATCTCACACCATCGCAGATTGCTGTGTCGGAGAACGCTGCAACGCTCACGGATGGTCTCAGCACGGTGGGATATGGCAATGTGAATGTCGGCAGCACGCTGAGTAAAACCTTCACGATCACGAACACGGGAACCACGTCACTCACCGGCATCAGCATCAGTGTGGATGGCACGCACAGTGCGCTGTTCACCGTCACAACAGCGCCAGCGGCGAGCATCGCGGCGGGTGGCACGTCGAACTTCGTCGTGCAGTTCAATGCGAGCAGCGCTGGATCTAAAACGGCGGCTATTCACATCGCCAGCAGTGATAGCAGCGTGGGTGCGGCCTTTGACATCAATCTCACTGGCACAGGCAGCGTGCCGCCGCCGACGATCTCGAACATCGCGATCAATCCGGTCTCGCCGACGAGCACGAACCCAACGGTCGTCACCGCACAGGTCACACCGGGCAATGGTTCCACGATCTCAGGTGTGAACCTGACCTATGATCTCGGGGCGCAGGTGACCGGGAATGTGTTCCGCGAGACCTTCGCGATGGCGTCGTCGAACAGTTGGGCTGGCGCGGGCGGTCTCAATACTTGGGCAACCGCCGGCGCGGGTGCCACGCGGCAGGCGAACCTCACCTCGAATCGCACGGCACCAGTTGTGATGACGAACTGCACGACGACGACCGGCGGCACGAGCGTGGTATGCAGCAGCACGGCGAACCTTTGGCCAAATATGATCATCACCGGCCCCGGCATGGCGGCAGGCGCGGTGATCAGCTCGATCACAAACGGCACAACCTTTGTCATCAGCGTTGCGGCCACGGCTGCGAGCACGACGGCCACTTTGACGGCGAATGGCATCACGCTGACGAACTGCACGACGACGGCGGCAAGCATGACGGTGACTTGCGACAGCACGACAGGCCTCGTGGCGGGCATGGGGCTAACGGGCACCGGTTTGGCGAACAACGCCACCGTCAGCTCGATTACGAATACGACGACGTTTGTGATGAGCGCCGCTCCGACGACGGCAGGCACTGCCTTGACGCTGACAGGCAATGGCAACGCCCTGGAGTTCCAGGCGGCCTCGGCGAGCCTCACGACGGCGATGGCGACCTCTCCGGCGATCAATGCGGCGGGTTCTGCGGGCTATGTGGATTTCTATGTGCAGACGCGGGACATGAACAGTCTCTCGCCGAACAACCAGTGGGCCTTCCAGGTGTCGCCGGACAATGGTACGACCTGGAACACACGCTTCACCGAGGACTGGACCAGCAGCACGGTGAACCTGACAAACGTGGTGACGAACTCCGCCGGCAGCGGCACGGGGAGCACGACGGTGACTTGTGCGAGCACGACAGGACTCGCTGCCGGACTGGCGGTGTCAGCAGCACCTCTTTACGTCACTGGCAATACTAGCAGCGGCAGCGCTATCGTCACGAACACCAGCACGACAAACCTCCGTGTGGGCATGTTTGTGACCAGCACGGGCACAACAATTGCAAACAACACCCGCATCCTCTCCATCGACTCGACCACGCAGTTCACGATGTCCGCCAATGCGGCTGCCAACGGCACTGGAATCGCCATCGCGGGCAATTTCTTCCCAGCAAACGCCTCCGTGAGCAGCATCACGAATGCGACGACCTTTGTCCTGAACACGGCGACCTTTGTGAACACGAGCGCCTCGCCGATCACGGCTTTTGCCACCAACATCAATCATGATTTTACCTCGAAGGCTGACGGCACCACGCAGCCCTACCGCTACACGCTCCTTGCCAACGAACGCACGGCGAACATGCGGATGCGCTTCCAGTATGCGGGCGGCACTGTGACTCAGCCGACACGGGCTCCGCGTGTGAGCATTGATGACATCTTGGTGAACATGACCACCGGCGCTCCTCCCACCGTGCTGACGATGGTGGATGACGGCAACAATGGAGATGCGGTTGCTGGAGACGGTATCTGGACGGCGATCATTCCCGCACAGGTCAACAATGCCACGGTGAACTTCACCATCGCGGCCACCGGAACGAACGGCAGCGGCACCACGACATCAAGCACGACGAGCTATCTGGTCGCTCCTGCTCCGACGATCACCACGGCGTCACCCTTGCCGAATGGCAACACGGCAGGGGTTTACAATCAAACACTGGTCGCCACAGGCGGCAGTGGTGCGGGCTATGTTTGGAGCCTGTTCAGCGGTTCGTTGCCGAATGGTATCACTTTGAGCAGCGGCGGTGTTTTGAGTGGCACACCGACTCCAGCTGGCACCTTCAATTTCACGGTCAAAGTGACGGATTCAGCCACTCGCAGTGCCACGAAGGCTTTTGCGTTCACGATCAGCACGCAGACAGCTCCGAACGTGGTCGTCATCATCACCGATGACCAGGGCTGGGGCGATGTGGGCTATCACACGCCTGCAGGCCAGGTGCAAATCCAGACGCCAAACATGGACAGCTTTGGCACGACAAGGCCGGGTTCCATTCGCCTGGAGAGATTCTATGCCACGACGGTTTGCTCGGTGACACGCTCGACCATGCTCACAGGACGCAATCCCATCCGCCATGCCACAAACAATGTGCGCGGCACCGATTTGAGCGAGCATCTGATGCCGCAGACCTTCAAGGCGGCGGGCTATCAGACCTTCATGTGCGGCAAGTGGCACATGGGCGGCAGTGATAAGAACACCAATCTCACGCTCGTGAATGGTGTGAGCACTCGCATCATCCAGGAGGGCCTGCAGTATGCTCCGTTTAATCGTGGCTTCGACTCGCATTACGGTCAGTATTCGGGTGCCATCGACTATTACACGCATCGCAGTGCCGAGACCGACTCTCTCGACATCCCAGACTGGTGGCTCAATGGTGTGCAGCAGGACGGACCGAGCGAGTTTACAGATTCGCAAGGCACGGGCGGCTGGTCGCCAAACCTGCTGGCAGACAAGGCCATCGCGCACATCCAAAACCGCAATCCAAATCAGCCGATGTATCTGCATCTGGCTTTCAACTCGATCCACGGCCCTGTTTCGGCCCCAGCGAGCTTAATCGCGAAGTATCAAAACCTCGGCGTGACGAATACCAATCGCCGACTCATCTCCGCTGCGGTGGATGGCATGGATCAGGCCATGGGCCGCGTGCTCAATGCGCTGGATGCTGCTGGCGTCACGAACAACACCGTCATCCTGTGGTTCGGTGACAACGGCGGCGATGAGACGAAAGGCTCGCTCAATGATCCGCTCCGTGGCGACAAGGGCGATAGCTACGACGGCGGCCTGCGTGAGGTGGCGGGCATCTCCTATCCCGGTGTGCTGCCCAGCGGCATCATCACCCATCAATACATGTGGGTGGGCGATGTGTTCCCGACTCTTTGCGCTGCGGTCGGCGTGACTCCGCAGAACACGAAGCCGCTCGACGGCGTGAATGTCTGGCCAAACCTCCTCACGGCCACCAGCAGCACCACGACGACTCTCCGCCCTGGCAATGCCACGCTCGTCACGGATCAGGCGGCGCCGATTGCCATCAACAAATTCACCGATCCGGTGAATGGCGGCACGAAGGACTTCAAGCTGCGCCGAGGCCGTGTAAACAACGTGATCACGCCCGAGCTTTTTAATCTCACCGATGACCCGTATGAAACCACCGACCTCATCGCGAACCCTGCTTTTTCGAGCATCATCACCAATCTGACGGCCAGCATCACCACGATCACCGTCGAGAACTTCAAGCCCTACATTGGCCCGCCGCTCATCACGAACACCGTGGCTCAAGGCAGCACCATTGAGCTTTATGTGCCCTTCACCAGCTATCCAAGCGCCAATCCGACGGTGCAGTGGCGGAAAAATGGTGCCAATCTCGCCAATGGCGGCAATGTGAGCGGTGCCACGAGCTTCACGCAGGTCACGGATAGTGCTAGCGTGGCCGTACGTGGCTCCTACACGACGAAGCTCGTGCTCACGAACGTGCAACCCTCCGATGCGACTACTTATGATGTGGTCATCACCAACTCCGGCGGCAACACCACCAGCGCCAGCGGCGTGCTGACCGTGACCATGCCCGCGCCTGCTTTGACGCTGCCCGCCTTCACCAAAGGCACCAGCATCACGCTGAACTGGACCGCCGTGCCCGGCGCGACCGGCTACACCATCCAGCGCAGCACCACGAGCGACTTTGCCAGCGTCACCTCGCAGACGACGAGCAGCACCAGCGTGACCTTCAGCGGCCTGACCAGCGGCACGACGTATTATTATCGCGGCACCGCCACCGATGGCACGAACACAAGCGCCTTTGGCAACACCGCCTCGTCCACGCAGGACGCCAGCACGCCCGTGATTACGATCACCGCCCCCGCCAACAACACCACAACGACCGCGAACAGCATCGTGGTCAACGGCACAGCCACAGACACCATTTCGCCGCTCACCGGCCTCACGGTGAATGGCGTCAATGCGGTCACCACAAACGCCTACGCCACCTGGACCGCCACCGTGCCGCTCACACCGGGCGCGAACACCATCACCGCCACCTCCACCGACAGCGCCAATCAAGGCGGCAACACCGGCACCGCGAGCATCAACGTGACCTACAATGCCAGCGGCCCCGCCATCGTCAGCGTCGGCACCGGCCCCACTGCGCCGACTTATCTCGATCCGACGGCTGTTTTGGCGCAAATCACGCCGCAGCCTAGCACCACGCTCACCAGCGTGCAGCTTCAATACGACACCGGCACGCCCGTGAGCACCGCTGTGTGGCGCGAGATTTTTGCGAACACTTCCTCGAACAACTGGAACGGCAGCGGCGCGATCAATGCGTGGACCACCGCCGGCGGCGGCGTGGTCAGGCAGGCAGTCGGCCAGTCAAATCGCACCGTGCCTGTCACCATCAGCTCCGCCGCCACGAACCTCGGCAGCACCACCGTCACCTGCGCTAGCACGGCCGCTCTCTGGCCAGGTATGCTCGTGGATGGTACAAACATCGCTGGCAGTATCAATGGAACTGCCACGGGCAACACCGGCATCGCCTCCATCACCAATGGCACCACCTTCGTGCTATCCCAAGCCGCCACCGGCACGGGTACAGGACTCACGCTCACTGCCGCCGGGCTGACTCTTGGCAATGCCGTCACCACCAGCGGCAGCACCAATGTGACCTGTGACAGCACTGCAGGTCTCATCAATGGCATGTCGCTCAGCGGCACCGGCATTGCCACCAATGCCACCGTCAGCTCCGTGACCAATGCCACGACCTTCGTCATGAGCACCGCCGCCACTGCAAGCGGCACCGTGACCATCATCGCCACCGGAGCAGCCGCGGAGTTCAATGGCGGCACCGCCAATCTCGGCGATTCGATGTTCACCACCACCAACGCCATAAACACCAGCGGTGCCGCAGGCTCCATCGACTTCTATGTGCAGACACGCGATCTCTTTGCCACCAACAACTGCGGCTGGGCCTTCCAAGTTTCCTCCGACAACGGCGCGACTTGGAACACACGCCTCAGCGAGGATTGGAACAGCGAGACCGTCACGCTCAGCAATGTCGTCATCAACAGCGCCGGAGCCGCTGCGGGCAGCACCACCATCACCTGCACCAGCACCACTGGCCTCGTGGTGGGCGCGTCCGTGCTCACCGCGACCGTGAATGTCACCATCGGCATCACGACTGGCAGTTCCACCGCGAACTGCACGAACACCGCGAGCCTCGTCCCCGGCATGTTCATCACCGCCACCGGCATCCCGAACAACACACGCATCGGCACCATCACGCCGAACACGTCCTTCACCCTCGTCACCGGCACCACGGCGACACCTGTGAACGCCACCGCGACCAATGCCAGCGCCGCCGCTGCCGCCACCTACTTCCCCACGGCCACCGTCAGCAGCATCACCAACGCCACCACCTTCGTGCTGAACACACCCGCCTATGCCAATACCAGCGCCGCTCCCGTTGCCACCGTATTCGCCACAACGGTCAATCACGCCGCGCAGCTCTTCCACTACGACCTGGCCGGTCCCGAACTCGGCACACAGACGAAGATCCGATTCCAAGCCACCGGCTACACTCCCACCGCGCCAACACGCACGCCGCGCATCAGCATTGACGACATCGTCATAGCCACCACCGCACCGCCTCCTACCATCACGCTTGCCATGTTTGACGACGGTAATCACGGCGATGGCGCAGCCAATGACGGCATCTGGGGCGCAGCGATTCCTGCTCAAACCGGCGGCACCACGGTGAACTTCCGCGTCGTCGCCACCGACAGCAACGCAGCCACCACCACGAGCCCGTCGTCGAGCAACTACACCTACACGGTGAACAACCTGCTCACGGATGCGACCATCCTCGGCGCGGAGTTCCTTACCCTGCCAAAGACCGATGGCGTTACGCTCAATCTCATCGCCTCGGTCAATCAAGAGGTCTTTGTCGAATACGGCACGCAGCCCGGCAAATACACGCTCGCGACCACGCCGACGACGTTCAACATCGACAACGCCAAGCCCGAGTTCAAGAACCCCATTCGCATCCCGATCACCGGCTTGCAAACCGACACCGAGTATTACTACCGCGTCCGCCATCGCAACATCGGCGCCGCCTTCTTCAATGCCCGTGGCGAGCGGGCCTTCCACACCGCCCGCCCGCGCGGCACCACCTTCAGCTTCACCGTCACCGCTGATCCGCATATCGACGTGAACACCGACATGCAGCTCTTCTGGCGCGCCATGCAGAACATTAGCATCGACAATCCCGACATCCACATGGACGTGGGCGACATCTTCATGACCGACAAACTCGCCGACGGCCTGCTCGGCGTGCCACCGAAGTGGGGCGGTGGTGTCGCGATCAACCAAACGACCATCAACAATCGCGCGATCATCTTCCGCAATGCCTTCGAGCGTGCCTGCCACAGCATCCCGTTCTTCTTCGGCCTTGGCAATCACGAGGCGGAATACGGTTACCTCTTCACTGCCGCCGCCGACAAGCAGAACAACATCCCCGCGTGGGATTTGAAGGCCCGCAAAGCCTTCTACCCTGCGCCGACACCCGATGGCTTCTTCAACGGTAACCCAACTCCGAAGGATTACACTGGCGGCACGCTCGGCTTGCTGGAAGACTACTACGCCTTCGAGTGGGGCGACGCTTTGTTCATCATGCTCGATCCGTTCTGGAACACGATGACCAACCCGAACTCCTCCAATGACGCGTGGAATTGGAGCCTCGGCAAAGTGCAGTATGACTGGCTGCGCGACACGTTGAAGAACAGCAGCGCCAAATACAAATTCGTCTTCATGCACCACATCGTCGGCGGCAGCACGCAGGCCATCATCAATGGCGTTCCCACCCCGCAGTTCGCCGCACGTGGCGGCATCGAAGTGAGCGACAAATACGAGTGGGGCGGCAAGAACGCCGACGGCAGCGCCGGCTTCGCCACCAAGCGTCCTGGCTGGGATATGCCCATCCACGACCTGCTCGTGTTGAACAAAGTGAACGTCGTCTTCCACGGCCACGACCACCTCTACGGTTATCAAACCAAGGACGGCATCGTCTATCTCGAATGCCCGCAGCCCGGCACGCCGAACTATACCAGCCTCGGCAGCGATGCTGACGGCCAGTATGTGAACCTCGGCGCGAACAGCGCCAGCTACCTCCTCCCCAACAGCGGCCACATCCGCATCACCGTCGGCCCGAATAACTGCGTGGCCGATTACGTCCGCAGCTACCGGACCACCACCGACCCCATGCCGCCCGATGCCACCGCCGTCTTCAACGACGAAACCGCCACCCGCATCAACCGCAGCATCTCCCACAGCTTCGTCCTAGCACCAAGAATGTATGCGCCGATCGAAGTCGCCAACGTCGGTCCTGGTCAGGTCGGTCTCCGTTGGAATGCGACCCCCAACAAACCCTACCAGATCCAATGGAGCACCGATCTGGTGAACTGGACCACCATCGACACGGTAACCTTCACCAACACCTACACTAACGCCACCTACACCGATACGCTACCTGCTCGCGTGAACGGTCAGCGGGCATTCTACCGGGTGAGCTACACACCATGATCTGGGGCGAGGCTAACTCCGCCCGCAGTCCGAAGAATGACAATACTGTCATCAAATGGGTGACATCGGATTCATATGACGAAGGTTGTATCTGACACGATGCAAACCACTCTTCTCTCCGCAGTTCTGCTCTCAATCGCCACGACATCAGGTTTCGCCCACACTTGGAAAGCCACGGGTGGTGACAACCAGGAGTCTCTCCGACAGCATATTTTGGATGAATGGTTGCAAGCGCATCCTCAACCTGCCTCGGGCGAAATTAAGCCGGTAAACATCGCTTCAACTGCCTCCACGCTCCAACTGGCTGCCGCAGCGGTGGCTAATGCAGCGAGCGCACCTTCGGCGGCGAAGCCATTTCTCGTGTTTCCGAGGTTGGAGTTGAAGTGGGACAAGGATTTCCTGTTTGTCGGCTCGAACGGTTTTCCCGACCACAACATGATGGTGGGTATCACGGCGTGGCAGCAGCAGGTGCCGTTGCCGCAGAATTATACAGGAGACAATGCGTGGCGCATTCCGTTGCACCCGGTGCCGGCGAAGAACCCAGCAGTGGTTGAAGGGCATTTCCTGCGCGGGGCCATTGCGCTCGGTGTGAATGGCATCCCGATTTTCAATCCGCAGAACAATCGCGGCGAGGTGTCTTATGAGATCGGCGAACTCGACCAGTGGGGCGGTCATTGTGGACGTGCGGACGATTACCACTACCACATAGCGCCGATCCATTTGCAGGAAGTCGTCGGCAAAGGGATGCCCATCGCGTATGCACTGGACGGTTATCCGATCTATGGCCTCACCGAACCGGATGGCTCGCCGATTGGCAAGCTGGATGAATGCCACGGCCACGAGGACTCGAAGATCGGCTACCACTATCATGCTTCGACGAAGCGTCCGTATTTGCAGAGTGCGTTTCATGGTGAAGTCGTCGAAGCAGAGGGCCAAGTGGATCCTCAGCCACGTGCGCAAGGCGTTCGACCTGATACACCTCCTCTGCGTGGTGCAGAGATCACCGGCTTTGAGAGCACAGGATCAAACAGCTACAAACTGAGCTACAGCGTGAATGGTGACAAGCGCAGCATCGCTTACACCATCGGCAAAGACGGCACGTATCCCTTTGTGTTCGACAATGGTCGCGATGGCAAAACCGAGGAGGTTTACACAGCGCGTGGAGGTGGCGGCGGCAGGGGACCTAGTGGCGGTGGCAAGGGTGAGCCAAAGGGCAAAGGAAAAGGCAAGGGCGGTCCAGGCAAAGGCATGCAGCCGGCTGACAATCCTCCCGCACCTCCTGGCGAAGCACCACGCCCACAGGCCGCTGGCCCAGTGATGGATGTGAATGGCGACGGCATCGTCACCGCGCAGGAATTTGCGGATAATGTGAAGCGCGAGTTCACGACGAAGCGCAGTACTGGCACGCTGGCAGATGCGCTGTCGAAGGCACGCACCGATTTCACCTCACTGGATCGCAATCGCGATGGCAAACTCGACGTGACAGAAATGCCGACGCCCGAAGCTCCTCCGGCGGAGATCGTGCCTGCGGAAGGCATGAGCCGTCGAGGTGGCGTTCCCGCAGCGACCAGCAGCGGCTTCGTTTTGACCAGTACGGAAGTCGAGGACGGTGGCATGCTGCCCGCAGATTTCACTGGTGACGGCAGCGGTGCGACACTTCCGCTCGCATGGAAAGGCGCCCCTACCGGCACGAAGAGCTATGCGCTCATCATGGATCACCTCGCTCCCGGCAATGAGATGAAGAGCTATTGGACGATGTGGGACATTCCAGCAAATGTGACGAGCCTACCGAAGAACGTGAAGGGCGTGGGCAAGCTGGGGGTCGGCTTCAAAGGTGCGGAAGGTTACGAGCCGCCGCATTCGCAGGGACCCGGTGAAAAGACCTATGTGTTGCATGTCTATGCGCTTTCCGCTGAGCCGAAACCCAAGGCCACCGGTCGTGGTGGCGTGACACGTGAAGACTTACTCGCTGCGATTGATGGAAAGATTCTCGCGAAGGCAGATTTGAGCGTCGTTTACGCCCGCGGTGGTGTCGCGGCAGGTGGCGGCGGTCAAGGTCAAGCTGGCGGACGAGGCGGCATGCCTGCTGGTGGCAGCACGACGACTGGCGGGCCAGGAGGCATGGCACCCGGTGGTCCAGGCGGCACTGCTCCTGGCGCAATGGCACCAGGAGGTGGCACTCAGCCGATGCGGCCAGAAACAGCCACGCAACCTACGCAGCCGATGCCCCCGCAAGGTGGCGGTGGGCAGCAGGGTGGACAACGCAAGCCTTGGATGCAGATGCACGGCACGGAGCTTGATGGCAATCAGGACGGCGTCGTCACCGTGGCAGAGACTCTGGCAGACATGAAAGTCGCCGCCTCCAAATATGATGCGGACATGAACGGCATCATTACCCCTACCGAAATCGATGCAGCCGGCGATATCCGCGACGGCGCAGCGTTCGCAGGCTTTATTAACCGCCATGCTTTCGAGCTGGATGTGAATCAAGACAGCCGCCTGAGCAGTGCGGAACTGGCAGACGCAGCAAAATACATTTTCGGCGCAGCGGACCTGGACCACGATGGCAAACTTACGGCGGAAGAAGTGCAGAGCGCGCCCAACACTCCGTTGCGTGCTGCAGGACCCGTCGCTGGAGATCAACCGCCTGCTCCGCCTTCTGCTACGAATCCGCCTCCAGGCCCGTCCACGATGCCTGCAGCAAACGGTGGCAGTGGTGGCGTGCGTCCTCTCGACAGCATCTTCACTCCACCCGCACAGACCGGCACAAGTGGTGCCGGAGCACAGCCGATGCAGGCTCCTGGCGCTCAGGGTGGCCAGCGTCCCGGCGGTGCTCCTGCTGGTGGCGAGGGCAAAGGTGGTCAAGGCGGCGGCAAAAAGAAAAAAGGCGGCGGTCCTCCCGGACTGGTTAAGCCGAGCATCGCGGACACGATGAAGCTCAACGTGTATGCCGACAATTGGTTCATGCTCTACGTGAACGGTCGCCTCGTCGCTGTCGATCCGATTCAGTTCACGCCGCACAACGTCGTCAGCGTCGATTTCCTCCCTGAGTATCCCATGACCATCGCCGTGCTGGCGAAGGACAACGCCGATCCGAAGACCGGCATGGAATACGGCACGAACATTGGCGATGCCGGTTTCTGCCTGAAATTTGCCGACGGCACCGTCACGAACGCGACCTGGAAGGCCAAGAACTTCTTCCACGGACCCGTGAATGGAGATACCGCAAATCCGAAAGTCATCCAGGAGCCCTTGCCTGCGAACTGGTGGGCCGTGGATTTCGATGACAAAGCCTGGAAGCAGGCCAAGGAATACACCGTCGAGGAAGTCGATCCGAAGCAGCCTTACTTTGAGAACGACTTCGAAGGCGCGAAGTTCATCTGGAGCGACGACATCGCACTCGATAACACCGTCATCTTCCGCACCAAGATCGAGAAACCCGAGTGGAAGCAGCGCTGGAACACCAAGCCTGATCTTGACGTGACGGGAGCGCCGCTGCGCTAATAAATCTATCGAGCCTCACATTCAGTGAAACCATCCTCATTCATCCTCCTGCTGGCCTGCGCTGCAGCCACTCATGCGGAAGTCGTCGATCTTCCCGCCTTATTCGATAAGCGAGCACTGATGAAACCCATCGCCGAGATCGAAGGCACGCTGAGCGATGGATCGAAGGCCACAGTTTACAAGATCGTGGTGCGTTCACTGCCGAATGATCATCCGATGGGCCCGTGGGCACCAAAGACGATCAAGGATGTCGGCGGCTATTGGGAGGATGCGATCAACAAGAAGCTCTATCGTGTGGACATCGAGTATCTGAACATCCTTAACAAGGCCGGTTGGGATATGTATGACGCGGACGGCACCGTGCATCGCACCAAGGATCGCACCGAGTTCGACAAGGTGGCACGTCAGGAGCTTGCGGGCTGGACTTTTGAGCAGGCGAAGAAGGATGGCGTGACGAATTCCATCATCGAGTTGCAGCCCGTGGAGCAGATCGTCACGATCTTCCTGCCGAAGAACCCGAAAGCACTGCCTCAGCTCACGATGCTGCGGCAGGCCAGCTTTTCACCGCGCTCGGGCGTCGGCATCGGCACCAATGGCGTGCGCTTTTTCCCGCCGGAACCGGTTCATCGCATTACCGCTTATCAAAACATCGCGCCACTGGATCCAAACGGCGGTCACACGGGTTTCGGCCACGAGTATCACTACCATCGTTCACCAGCGGTGATGAACGAAGACAAGTCGGGCAAGGTCGTCGGTTTTGCGCTGGACGGATTCCCAGTGCGCGGCCCCACGGAAGCCGAAGGCAAAGCACCGAAGAACTTGGATGCGATCAATGGCCACGATCATGACGGCCTTGGCTACCATTATCACGCCAGCAATGCCTGGCCCTACTTCGTGGCAGGCTTCAAAGGCGCACTCGGAACCGCCGCGCTTGGCGATGTGGATGTGTGCGATGCGACGCAGCAATCCGGCGGACGCAAAGGCGGACCTGGAACTGCGAAGGGCAAGGGCAAAGGCCCTCCCAAAGGCGGTCCACCACCAGCACCTAAATGAGCATGCGCCTCTTTCGCGTTCTGATCTTCGGTTCGTTCGCCGCGCTCACATGTTCAGCGCAGACGGCTTCACGACCCAACGTGCTCGTCATCGTCGCGGATGATCTCGGCTGGGCGGGCGTGGGCTTTCACAACAAGGCGATGGTCACGCCAAATCTTGATCGTCTGGCCAAAGAGGGCGCCGAATTGCAGCGCTTCTACGTGTATCCCACGTGCAGCCCCACACGCGTCGCGCTGCTCACCGGTCAGATGCCGCGCCGCTACAATGTCATCTCCGCGCTGCAAGGCGCTGAGCCTGGCATGCCTGCGGGTGTGCCAACGATTGCTTCGTCGTTCAAATCAGCCGGGTATCGCACCTCGCTCATCGGCAAATGGCATGTCGGTCAGGCCACGCATCCACAGACCGCTGGCTTCGACCACTACTACGGCTTCCTGAGTTCCGAGATCGACTACTACCAGCACACTGGCAAAGGTGGCCGCCTCGACTGGCAGCGTGATGGCAAATCCATTAAGGAGGAAGGTTACTCGACCTATCTTTTCGCTGACGAAGCTGTGAAGCAGATCGAGTCGCGCGATAAAGCGAAGCCGTTTTACCTTCAGGTCTCGCTCAACTCGCCACATGTGCCACTCAGCGCACCACCTGAATTACTCGCGAAGCACAAGGGCACGAATGGCCTCTACACCGCTGTCGTCGAAGCGATGGACATCGGCATCGGACGCATGTTGGTGGCCTTGGATGCGGAAAAGATTCGTGAGAACACGCTGGTCGTCTTCTTTTCCGACAACGGCGGATCAGCACGTGAAGGCGGCAGCAACGCACCCTTCAGCGGTGGCAAATTCGCGTTGTATGAAGGCGGTATTCACACGCCAGCGCTCATTCGATGGCCGGGGAAAATCCCCGCCGGAGCAGCGCTGACGCAGCCGGTGTGTGTTCAGGATCTATTTCCCACCCTCAGTGCCGCCGCAGGTGTGCCGATGCCGCGCGATTCGAAAATCGACGGCAGCAATCAATGGCCGGCCATCGCCCAAGCGAAACGCATTGAACGACAACCCTTCCTCATCGCCACGAGCGACATTGCGATGATCGATGGCGACTGGAAGCTCATCGCATGGAACGCTGGCACACTTTCGCTCTTTAACTTGGGCAAGGACATCTCTGAGACGAATGATCTTTATGGCAAGGAAGCCAAACGAGCCCGTGTACTCACTGCGAAGCTCGATGAATTGAAAAAAGGACTTCCCGCCGTCACGGCTCAGGTTACCGGACCTCCTGGCAAAGGCGGCCCTGGAAAGGGCGGTCCTGCCAAAGGAAAAGGTAAAGGGCCGATGCGTCCCGGCATGAAACCGCAGCCTTGAACGCTTTCACCTTCACTCATCTCATGAAACGTCACGCTCTTTGGATCACCATCTCAGTCTGCCTCTCTTCTTTTGCACTCGCTCAGGCTCCAAAAGGTCAGGGCAAAGGCAAGGGCAGGCGTGATACTCCAGCGGCCTCCTCGGGCAAGGTACGGCCTTATCAGAACCTGTGGATTCCGCCCGTGCTCAGCGGCAAGGCCATCGACCTCAGCCTGAACAAAACCAAGAAATCCTTCTGGGCTGGCGCGACCACCGCAACCTACGGCTACAACGACGCCCAATTCTGGGGACCGACGGTTTTTCTCAATCAAGGCGAGGCCGTGCAGTTGCGCGTGAAGAACAACCTCGACGAAGTCACCACGGTGCACTGGCACGGTCTGCATCTGCCCGCGGCGATGGATGGTGGCCCGCATCAGCTCATCCAGCCCGGCGGCTCTTGGACCTCTTCGTTTGCCGTCAAAAACAACGCCGCCACTTACTGGTATCACCCGCATCCGCATGAGCTGACGCAGAAGCAGATGACCTATGGTGCTGGTGGTTTGATCATCATCCGCGATCCCATTGAATCCAAACTCGCCCTGCCACGAACCTACGGCGTCGATGATATCCCGCTCGTCTTCACCAGCCGCCGCTTCTATTCCAATGACCAGTTCAGCTTCGAAGGTGACAACGACAAATACGGTGACTACCTGCTCACCAACGGCACACTCGACGCGCAGGTCAGTCTGCCCGCTCAGCTCGTGCGTTTGCGCATCTTGAACGCCGAGATCGAGCGCGGCTACTACTTTGGCCTTAGCGACAACCGCCCTTTCTATGTCATCGCCACGGATGGCGGACTGGTGGACAAACCCATTCAAGTCACGCGGGTCAAGCTGATGGTCGGTGAGCGTGTCGAGGTGTTGGTGGATTTGAGCAATGATCAAGAGGGATCATCACTCGACCTCGTTGCTTACAATTCCGGCATGGAGTTCGGCTTCCCTGGCTCCGAGCCTGGAGTTCGCGCCCCAAATGGCAGCCTGCTCAACAATCTCGATTTCGGCATGCTGCACATCAACGTGACCGCACCCAAGGCCCAGCGCATCACGAAAGTGCCCGAAGTCCTGACCCGCAATCGCTTCTGGACCAGCGCCGAGGTGAACAATCACCGCACTGTGAGAATCAGCAAACAACGTGGCGGCGCAGGAGGCGGCGAGTCATTCGTCTTCGATGGCAAGTCTTTCGACATGAACACGACGAACCAGGTCGTGAAGCTTGGCGATGTCGAAGAATGGACCGTCACGAATGACCGTGTGTTCGGTCACACGTTTCACATTCACGATGTGCAGTTCAAAATCATTTCACGCAGCGATGGTGCCGTTCCCACCTTTGAGCAGGGTTGGAAGGACACTTTTTACTCACCATCAGGCGCATCTGTGACCTTCCTCGCAAAATTCGACGACTACGCCAGCGACACCGATCCCTTCATGTATCACTGCCACATGGCCAATCATGAGGATGCCGGCCTCATGGGCCAGTTCCTCGTTTCGCGCGCACCTTCCTCGCTCAAACGCAACAGCGCTGGCGTTATTCAGTTTCGTGAAGGCATGGAGCATCCGTTGACACCCGCCATGATCAGCAAAGTCGAGCGTCAGGCCCAAACTCCTGCGCCCTCCTTCTCAACAACTGATCTTACTGGCAATCCGCTTAGCCTAGCCGCACTCACCGCGAAAAAGCCACTCATCCTTTACTTCATCGAACGTGAATGCCCCTGCGCCCGTGATGCCGCACCGTTCCTTGCCCAGGTTCAAGCTGCTTATGGTGATGCCTGCACCGTCGTCGGCGTCATCAATGCAGACACCACCACTGCCAAAGCTTGGGCAAAGACCGTCGGCACTCGTTTCCCCATCATCGCCGACCCGGAGTGCGCTCTCATTCGCGCCTACGGCGCCGAACGCGCGGTTTACACCACGTTGGTCGCTGAAGGTGGAGTCATCGTGAAGACCTATCCTGGATACAGCGCTGAAATGCTCAAAGAACTTTCCTCTAATCTCGCCCGGCTCGTCGGCATGTCGGAACGAGCGCTGGCTCTTGATCAAGCTCCACAAAAACTCGTGGTCGGTTGTCCGTTACAGCCCATTGAGAAGCCGCTGGTTGCGAAGCTTCAATGAGCTGGCGTGAGAGTCAACGGCGCTACAACCCTGCGTGTGGAAGAAACGAGCCATTGGCGCTTTTATCCGACTAGAGTTCAACATAGCCAGGAGGCATGCTCCTTTCACACGGACGCTCGTGAATCGCCCGCATTTGAGTTTTTAAAACAGAACTCTTTTTCGGCTCTTTGAGAAGGACGAAAGCTTCTTCATTTGAGATCAGCCAGGCTAAATCGTAATCCTTCGGGGCATATGGCCCGATGTTATAAAAGCCGGAACTGAGTGCGTAAATGTCATCACTGCGATTGACCCTGCGTATCAAGGTCATGGCCTGCGCACCAACAAACAAATGGGCTGCGCTTTCCAAAAAACCGACCAGGTCATTTCCTTTTGCGGCCAGCAGTGTGAACAATAACGGAGATTTAAATCTCTGAAGGCAGGGCCGGAGACGCTGATAGGTACTAGGCGAAATAGACATGACATCCCTCAATATCCCCAGTGCGGTTTCGTATTGGCAGCCCTTCTCAACAACCCCAAGCAACGCGTCCTCCAAACGTTGGTGGTGATTGCGCGGCCTTGCAGCAAGATCATCCAACAGGCCCAGTAGAAACAAAATGCACCTGCACGTTAGCGACTGCCGCCATTCGTCCTTGGATTCCAATATTTCAATCAGCAACCACGTCACATGGTCAAAGGATGTTCGGGCCACAAGCAGATCAATTGTTTGCGGTGATGTATTTTCGGCGAGATAGATGTCGCTCAAGGCCGCGTCAATAGATGTCTTGATGAATGAATCGGGCAGTTCGGTCAGCGATTCCAACAGCAGTTTGACCACTTGCACTCCGATCCAGCTACCTGATTTGAATGATTTGTCGATCAGAGCATCAACCAAGACAATGTCGTCCGAAGACAAACTCGTGATCATTTGCGCCAAATTCTTCAATTCCTCATTTCGTTGAAGGGCGGTCGTTCCATTAAATGGCTCGCGTGAGTACCGAGCTACTTTGATAATGAGTTCTGCGACAGTAAACATCGACTTTGATCCGGGTGGTGATGCAGTTTCTAGCCTCGCTTATGCATTCCCAGAGGTTTGAGGCAACGCAAGTGGCACAACCAAACACCTAGGATAAGCTCGCTTTCATCATGTTCTGCGGTTTTGATGAAGCAAGATGCGAGTTCCTGCGTTTCGTGAGGCCATGAAATCGTTGTTCATCCTCGCGTTCGTTTTTCTCATCTCTTACACCATCGCGGCGGAGAGGCCGAATATCATCTACATCCTCGTCGATGACCTCGGTTACGGCGATCTGGGCTGCTACGGTCAGAAGATGCTGACGACCCCACATCTGGACCGGATGGCGGCGGAGGGGATGAAGTTCACGCGGCATTATGCGGGCTGCACGGTGTGTGCGCCGTCGCGTTGTGTGCTGATTACGGGTTTGCACACAGGGCACTGCCGGGTGCGTGGAAATGATCCGTGGATCATCCCCGATGGGGATGTAACGGTGCCGTCGCTGTTAAAGTCAGCCGGGTATCACACGGCGTGCATTGGCAAATTTGGGCTGGGGAAGCCGCTACCGATGAATGATCCGGAGCGCAAAGGTTTCGATGAGTTTTTTGGCTATGTGGGCACGAGCCATGCACATAATTTTTATACGAAGGCGTTGATTCGGAACGGAACAGTGGAGGCGTTGCCAAACACGGTGATCCCCGGCTCCTTCAAGGATGCGCAGGACTACAAGGACAGCGATCTCGTGGGCACGGGTGTGGCACCGTCCGACGGACGCAAGGCCTGGGTGCCGCAACTGCTGGGTGATGATGTGCAGCGTTATCTGGGCGAGCGTGCCAAAGCGAAGGCACCCTTCTTTCTCTACTACGCGCTGAACATTCCGCACGCGAACAACGAGGCGGGCAAGGACTCACCGCTGGGACATGGCCTGGAGTGCCCTGACTATGGCGAGTTCAAGGATAAGGACTGGCCCGACGCGGAGAAGGGCTTTGCGCAGTTGATCCGTTTTCTCGACAACGAGGTGGGCCGAGTCATGGCACGGTTGAAGGAACTGGGCATCGCGGAGAACACGCTGTTGATGTTTTCGAGCGACAACGGTCCGCATCAAGAAGGCGGACACAAAAGCGACTTCTTCAACAGCAACGGCGACTTCAAAGGCATCAAACGCGACATGACGGATGGCGGCATTCGCGTGCCGTTCATCGCATGGTGGCCGGGGAAGGTGAAATCAGGCGCGGTGAGCGAGCATGTGAGCGGATTTCAGGATTTGCTGCCGACGGTGGCGGAATTGAGCGGTGCAAAACTGCCGGCGGAGACGGACGGCATCTCGATGGTGCCGACGCTGCTCGGCAAAGCAGGCCAGAAGGAGCATTCGCATCTGTATTGGGCCTTCAACGAGCAGGGCGGTAAACTGGCGGTGCTGAAATGGCCATGGAAGCTGATTCAGCTCAACGCGGGAGCCGTGCAGAAAGACGAAAAAGCCAAAGCGAAGGCGAAGCCGCTCGAAAAACTGCTCTACAACCTCGAAACAGACATCGGCGAGGAAAAGAACCTCGCGGCGGAGAATCCAGAGATCGTCGCAGAGCTTGAGCAGCTCATGCAACAATCATGGCGTGCGCCTTAAGTTGATTCACTTCGCCGTTTTGGCCGGAATGTCATTCATGACCTTGGTCGGGCCGACGTAGGTCTTGCCTTCGTAGCTGTCGGAAATGACTTTGCCTTCGCGATCGACCAGGACAAAGCACGGGATGCCATCGCCGCAGTATTTGTTGATCTCCTTCATGCGCTCGACGCTGCGGAAGGCGATGGCGGGCCAGGGCATGGCGTCTTCCTTGATGTATGCCTCCATGGATTTTTCATCGTGATCATGGCTGACGAAAATGATCTCGAAGTTTGTCTTTTTGCCCTCCTGCGCGTTGTAGAACTCGACGAGCTTGGGTGTGAAGGCGCGGCAGGGCGGGCACCAGTGCGCGGAAAAGTAGAAGGCGTAATACTGTGGTTCTGCCGCCATCTCATATTTGCCGACACGCTTGCCGTTGAGTGCGACAAGCTTCCCCTTCAGCATGTCCTTAAAAATGGATGGCTTCTCCGCCGCAGCACTGATTTTGGTTTCTTTCGCAGGTACCGGGTCGGCGGCCAATGCCGGCAGGGCCAGCGTGATGATTACAAGAGTGAGTAATGAGGTTTTCATAACAACTCGGAGTGAAGCTATCCAACCGGCTATCACAAGCGGTTTGTTGCCACCCGCCGTACTGCCCCACGGATCATCCCGATACCGCCAACGACAAAGAGCAACGGAAACCAAATGGAATAAAGCGCGGCCCGTGAAGCGTGCTGCAGCACGGCTTCAGCAGGTGATGCTGGGTTCACGAAGCAGACCTGCGATGAGCCAGTGGGATAGTTTTGCTGTTTCAACTGCGCGACATCGAGATGCTGCGTGGGTGCGGACTCGACTTGACGAATGCGCGAGCTGCTGCGCTTCACAGCATTAAATTCATACTCATAGCGTACTTCCACGCGATGCGCAGGCGGCGAGTGCGGTGTCGGGCGTTCACTAATGATGCGTGATGAAACAATGCGGCACGGCACCTGCGTCCAGCGCCTGGTGACTTGCGCATTCTCATACGAGAGCCACATGCGCCACGCGAAGAACGAACCGGCAATCATGAGAAGCATGCCGAGTGAGCAGAGCCACATACGGCCTGCTGTGGCGGATGAAAAAAGTTTCTGCGTCATCGTCGTGGGAAGCATGCTTTGACTCTGCTTCGTGTGTGTTCCATACAAGAGATGCTGCATACTCGCAAACCTCCACATGATTGAACCTTCTCCCATCTCGATCCGCCCGCCACGATGGCTGCTAAAGCCTGCCGTGGAAGGTGCTGCCGAGCTGGCGGCGGACATGAGCGTGTCTCCACTGATGGCGCAGCTTCTCATTCAGCGCGGCATCACCACCGTGGAGCAAGCGCGTGATTTTTTGGTGCCAAAGCTCGCGTCTCTTGGCGATCCCACGGTGTTGCCAGAAATGCACGCTGCGGTGGAGCGCATCCTGAGCGCGGTGGACCGCAAGGAAAACGTCGTGCTCTACGGCGACTACGATGTGGATGGAGTGACGTCGATGGCGCTGATGCATCTCATTTTGAAGGCCTATGGCCTCGATACGCATCTCTTTCTACCCACACGCTTGGAAGAAGGCTATGGCCTGAGCCACGACGGCATCGCACGCTGCTACGAGCAGTTTGGTAAGCCAGACCTACTCATCGCACTCGACTGCGGCACGACATCGCTCACGGAAGTGGCACGACTGAAGGCCGATGGGGTGGACTGCGTGATCGTGGATCACCATGAGTTGTCACCGCTGGGCAAGCCCGATTGTCTTGCGCTCGTCAATCCGAAACTGGGCACTGATTACCACTACTTCTGCACGGCGGGACTTGTCTTCAAGGTGTCGCATGCGCTGCTGAAGACGCGCATGATTGAGAGCTATGATCTAAAAGAGACGCTTGATCTTGTCGCGCTCGGCACCGTGGCGGATTTGGTGCCTTTGATTGATGAGAACCGTCTGCTAGTGCGGCGTGGACTCGAAGCACTGGCACAGACCACACGTCACGGCCTACGTGCGCTGAAGCAAATTGCCGGGGTCGATGGTCTCGTGCAGACTCATCATGTGGGCTACCGCTTGGGGCCACGTTTGAATGCGGCTGGCCGTCTAGACACTGCCGCCACAGCGCTCAATCTACTACTCGCGGACAATGACGCACTCGGAGCCGAACTCGCCGAACTGCTGGAAGCACACAACAAAGACCGTCAAAACGTGGAGCAGCAGGTGCATATCGAGGCCGACACAATGCTCGGAACTCTCGGCGATCTCGAAAAACTCTCCGCCATCGTGCTGGGTTCACGCAATTGGCATCCAGGCGTGATTGGCATCGTCGCCTCGCGCATCTCGCGCATGTGTCACCGGCCGACGATCCTCGTGTCGATTGATGAAAACGGTATTGGCAAGGGCAGCGGGCGCAGCATTCCTGGATTCTCGCTCGTAGCGGCCATTGAAACCTGCGGCGAGCATCTGCTCGGCGGCGGCGGGCATGCGATGGCGGCGGGCATTTCCGTCAAAGAAGAAAATCTGGATGCTTTCCGCACGGCGTTTCAAGCTGCGGCACGGGATGCCTTAAGCAAAGAAGCGATGACCGCCGTGCTCGAACTCGATGCGGAAGTGAAACTGCGTGATCTCTCACTGAATTTTTTGGAGAGCTACAAACTCCTGGAACCCTTCGGCCAAAAAAACAACGAGCCGCTCTTCTTCTGTCGTCGGGTGACGCCAAAACTTCCCGGACGCACGATGAAGGAAAAACATCTGCGCATCATGCTCACTCAGGATGGATCATCAATGGAAGCACGCTGGTTCAATGCCCCCATTGGCAAGCTCCCCCCTGCCCCGTGGGATGTAGCGATGCGCGTGCAGCGCGGCTGGTTCCGTGGGCAGGAGCAGTGGCAGCTCACGCTGGAAGCGGTTCGAGCCGCAGAGTGATCACTTGCTGATCAATCGCGTGGCACCTCGACGCCGCCGATAAAGGTGTGTTGAACATTGAGTCGCCGATTGAGAATGAGAACATCGGCCTGCTTGCCTTTTTCGAGACTGCCGCAGGTTTTGGCGATGCCGGTGCGCTCGGCGGGTGTGAGGCTGGCCATGCGAACGGCATCGGGAAGCGTGGCGGAGGTGCTTTTTTTCATGTGATGCACCATGTGGTCAAGGCCAACGACGGAACTGGCGAGACCCTGGCCGGGAACGAAGCCGACGTTGCCATCGCTCTCGAAAAAGGGGCCGTCATCGTCCGAACCAAAGCGGTAGCGGCCCGGCGGCATGTCGAAGGCGCGATTGCAATCGGTGACGAGGCAGAGTTTTTCAACGCCCTTCATGCGGAAGGCAAAATCGAGCAGTTCGGGTGAGAGATGCATGCCGTCAGCAATGACTTCGGTGCTCATTTCAGCGGTGGCGAGCACGAACTGCTCCATGCCGGCCTGCATAGGCGTGCCAAAACGAGTACGCAACGATGCAACGGAACTCATGGCACACCAGAAATGATCAACGTGACGCATACCGGCTTTGAAGGCGCGTTCCATCTCCGCCCAGTTCGCGTTTGAGTGACCGCAGGTGATGAGGCAGCGGTGTTTGCGTGCGAGTTGATAAAATTCCTCGGCACCAGGCAACTCTGCCGCGCAGGTGGCGATGCGGACGAGGTCGTCGCGAAACCACCTCTCGTATTCGACGGCATTCGGTGCGCGACGACCCGTGCGTGAATGACAACCGACTTTGTCAGCGGCGAAGTAAGGGCCGTAGAGATGCACACCGGCAATGCGGGAACCATGAGCTACTTCCCAAGTGCGTTTGGCTTCGCGACAGGCACTGAGCATCGCCATGATCTGCACGGGGGCACCGGTCGTGGTTGTGGGAAAGATAGTCGTTGTCCCGTGAAGAGCGTGGGCTTTGATGGCCGTACGCACAGCAGGAACCGTGGCATCCATGAAATCGGCTCCGGCACCGCCGTGAACATGGATGTCGATAAAGCCGGGGCTGATGTAGCCGCCTTTGGCATCGATCACGACCGCGTTCTTTGGTGTGGCGACCTGTTTGCCGATGGCTGTGATTTTTCCGCGTTCACACAGCACCGCGCCTCCCTCAATCAGTGTGTCCGGCAGGATGAGCGTGCCGTTTTGAATGATGAGCGGCGGGACGGGTGGTGTTTTCATAAAAGTGTGAGCGGATTGACACGTGTCTGGAGCGGGAAGGTGACACGCTGGCTACCGAGGCGGTGCGATTCAAAGACGGAGCTGATCATCTCGATGATTTCACGTCCTTGGACAGCATCGCACAGCGGAGCGCGGTTGTCGCGAATGGCGGCGATGAGATCGAGGCCGGCAGTTTCGTGAGTTGAGAGTTGTTTGCCGAGATCGACGATGGGTTCAGGCAAGCCGATGCCCGCCGTCGTGATTGGCTGCCAATGACGCGGCTCCTTGAGCGCTGGATCGAAGGGGCTGCCTGCAAGCAGATGCGCGAAGGGTTCCTTGTCGATGCGGAAGTCGATGATACCCTTCGTGCCGATGATTTGGAGACCGAAACCGGCTTGTTTATCGCCTGCGTTTTGAACTGATTCGAAAAACAACGGGATGCCGTTGGTCATTTCGAAGCGGGCATGCACCTCGTTTCCGGCGAGAGCACCGATGCCTTCATCGCCCTCTTTGACGTCGGTCTTGGTGATGGGTTTGCCATCCTGCAGCACCGTGGCGACAC
>Ga0114970_10000584_pt1 | contig 27311 bp, 22 predicted proteins | sample M_140205_XF_Meta_FD_87030 | JGI IMG/M metagenome (GOLD analysis project Ga0114970, IMG submission 87030) | Freshwater microbial communities from Lake Montjoie, Canada to study carbon cycling - M_140205_XF_MetaG | ecosystem: Environmental > Aquatic > Freshwater > Lake | place: Lake Montjoie...
CGGGACGCTTTTTTTCGCGGCGCTGGTCTATCCCGAGAATGGCGAGTTGCTCGCCTATCTGGTGGGGCAGATGCGCCACCCGCGCATTGGGCTGCGACTCGCAACGCAAGCGACAGCGGCCAGCATCCGGGCCATGGCACCCGACGCGGTTGTCATCGCGACGGGGGCCAGCCGTGACGTGCCTGCCATCGAAGGCACCGGACAGCGCCATGTCTGGAGCGGCGACGCACTGCGCCGATTGATGGGCAACGATGGAGCCGACGCTATCGCACGCAGCAAGCTCGGCTTTGGCCAACGCATGCTCTTCAAGGCCGCCAGCCTGCTGGGGGTGACCGCCAGTCTGCAGGCGATGCGCCGACTGTCGCGGCTGTGGATGCCGCTGGGGCGGCGCGTGGTCATCGTAGGAGGGGGTCTGGTCGGCCTAGAACTCGCTGAATTTCTGATCGAGCGCGGCCGCCAGGTGACGGTACTCGAAGCAGGCGACAAGGCCGGCCGTGATCTGTCCATCGTCCGCCGATGGCGCGTGCTCGAGGCGGTCGAGCAGCATGGCGAGTTGCAGCGCAACGCCATCGTGCAACGCATCGCGTCCGACGCGGTGCATTGGAGCGATGGCCAGGGCATCGCGCAGCGCACGCCGTGCGACTCGGTCGTTCTCGCGTTGGGCACCGGAACCAACCTGGAACTCGCCCAGTCGCTGGAGGCAGCGGGACTGCCGGTATACCAGGTTGGCGACTGCGCGCAGGTCGGTACCATAGAAGGCGCGATGCGCGACGGCCACCGCGCCGGCAGTCTGGTCTGAAGACGAACTGTTTGGTCCTCTTCTGCGAGGGCTGCAGCGTCGCCCCGATGGCACCAAGCACCATTGGGTGGCGCCGTCCCGCCCGCATCCACAAAGTAGGACCTTGCGTGGAGTCAGCAGGCCCCGGCCGCTACTGAGCAAATTTGAAGCGGATCCAGAGTACCCAACAAGGGGTGATCATGAGAAATGTGTGGGCAAGGGCCAAAAAAGATCGGGTCAGAGCCCCCCGATCGCACGAGGCTAGCCAAGCGCAATGCCGGCATTTTTTCGGTCAACCGTCTTTACGAAGCGATTGAGGGCGCCAAGGTTTTGAGTCATGGCTCGCGCGACATGCCGATCGGGGGCACCACTGACCGTTTGCAGGCCGGCGAGTATTCCGGCGAGTCGCCCTACGACCCGGTGGCTTGTGTGCGCCCGCGCATCCTCGCCTTGGTGGACTACCTGAACCGCTTACAGGAGCCCTAAGAGCCTGCCGGAGCGGCAGCCTTCGCGTAACAGCCCATCGCCGAGGCATAGGCCACCGCGGCGAGCACCAGGGCAGACATCATCCACACCAGCGACCAACGCAGGGCCTCAATACCCAGGCTGGGCGTCAGCGCGTCGCTGAGCATGCCGACCGTCAACGGGCCCAGGCCACCGCCCACCAGGATCAGGCCCAGGTTGTACATCGCCAGCACCGTCGTGCGCCGGTGCGATGAGACGATGACGGTCAGCGCAGCATAGCTTGGGGCGGGCCACCAGACGGCAAAGAAAGAGAACAGCACGCCGGGGCCCATCGCGTGCGGGACGCTGAGCGCGCCGATCTGCCAACTCGCCCCGGCCGGGTAGGCGAAGTAAGCCAGCCCCGCAGGCAGCGCGAGCACGAGCCCCAGCACGGGAACGCCCAGCTGCCAGCGTGCATCGCGCTGCGCCAGGCGGTCGCACAACCAGCCGCTGAACAGCGCGCCGCAGATCGACGCCACGCCGTTGACCAGCCCGACCATCATGCCGGCGTCCTGCAGCGTCAGCCCGTGGCTGCGGACCAGGAACGCGGTGCTCCATATCCCGATGCCATAGCCGGCGAAGCCCATCAGCAAACCGGCGATGGTGATCCGCACAAAGGAGGGCGAGGCAATCGCCGATCGCAACACAGCAGCAATGGATTCGCCGGCCAGGTCACTGGCGGTCTTGGCCTCTGCCGCCGTGTCGTAGCGTCCGCGCAGCGGCTCCACGCCGCCCCATCGCAACAGCAGCGCTGCCAGCAGCCCTGGCAACGCCATCCACAAAAACGCGGCCCGCCAGCCGTATTGGTGCGCGATCCAGGCGCCGAGGCCTAGGCCCACCAAAGTACCAAAGTGCGGGCCAAGCATGAAGACGCTCATGGCACGGCTTCGCTGCTTGGGCGGGTAATGGTCGGCAATCATCGACATCGCCGGCGCCGAGCCGCCGGCTTCGCCCACCGCCACGCCAACCCGTGCAGCGGCCAATTGCCAGTAACTGCCAGCCAGGCCGCAAACACCGGTCATCAGGCTCCACGCGGCGCAGCACCAGGCCACCATATTGCGCCGGTTGCCGCGGTCGGCAATGCGCCCCAGTGGCACCGCCATGGTCGAGTAAGCGAGCGCAAAAGCCAGGCCGCTGAGCAGCCCCATGGCCGTATCGGACACCTGGAACTCGGCCTTGACCGGCTCGATCAGCACGCCCATGATTTGCCGGTCGATCAGACTCATGGCATACACAAAGGTCAGCATCAGCAGTGTGTAGTGGGAGCGCCAGACTGGCGACACCACGCCCTCGGCTGTGGTGTCGATTTCGGTGCGTGCGGCGTTCATGGCATCTCCAGAGTGAAAGGGGGCTGGCGTCAGGGCCGGTGGTGCGTGACTTGCGTGAACATGAAGACCGATGCTTTCGGGTCGATCGCCTGTGCCAGCGCATCGGGCAATTGTTGCGCCAGTCCGCCTGCTGCCAGCGCAAGCCTGGCCGCGTCGGCCGACTCGTACCACCACTCGGCGATCGCGTCGTAGCGGTAACCCGGCGGCGGCTCGGCGTCGACCCGATTCCACACGCAGCGCCCGGCACCGACCAATGCCGCAGCGCCATCTCGCCCGGCTTCCCATTGCGCGTCGCCCGCGTGGCATCCGCGGCGCAAAAAAGCCACCACCACGCAGTTCCCGCGTGGCAGGTCGCGCAACAGGCTCTCCTCGCACACCAGGGTGAATGAACGGACATAGGTCGAAAAAACGCGCGCTTCGTCGGGTCGCATGATGGCCTGCGTCTGCGGATCGGCCCACAGGTCGTCGGCGACCCCGCGGTCGCGGATATGCAGCAAGTTCACGCCGTCGTAATCTGTGCTGCTGCCGGGCAAGCTAGCCCCGCCAAGCACGCGGGCGCACTGCATCACGGAGAGCACCTTGTCGCGCACATTGCTGCAGCCGGCGCCGAGCGCGGAATGCTCACGCCAAGCCTGGGCGAACTGCTCGGGCCGTAGCGCCGGGTTGCGGCGGGCAAGGTAAATCATTTTCCAGCGCGCGTGCATGCGGGGGTCTCCGATTGGCGCTGCAGTCTTGCTGCTTGCCGGCCGGCTGCCATCGTCCGGGCGGACGATGGCAGCCGGCCATAGTCCAAACAGGGTACGCGCTAACAGCCCGGTCGCAACACAATGCGAGGCACTGCAATCTTTGCCCCAAAGAAGGAGATTCAATGGCCACGACCAACGATTACCGCCTCGGCGATTTCACCTTCCCACGTGGTTGGTTCATGATCGCCGAAGCGAAGGAACTCGACACCCACAAACCGCTGGCGGTACGCTTTTTCGGGAAAGATTTCGCGCTGTACCGTGGCCGCGCGAGCGGAAAAGTGGTGCTGCTCGACGCCTATTGCCCGCATATGAAGACACACCTCGCTGCGCCCAATCGCACCAGCTATGTGATCCAGGACGGCATGGGAACCAATGTCGAAGGCGACGGCATCCGCTGCCCCTACCATGCCTGGCGCTTCGGACCCGATGGCAAGTGCGACGACATACCCTACCATCAGGGCCCGATCCCGGCCGCTGCCTGCGTGAAGAGCTGGACGGTGGTAGAGAGCCTGGGCGCGGTCTGGGTCTGGCATGACCCAGAGGGTGGCGAGCCAGAATGGCAGCACCCCAGTCTGGCGCAATGGGACAACCCCCAATGGGTCCAGCCGAAGTGGGACCATCTGGGCATGCTCAACCAGCATCCCCAGGAACTGGTGGACAACATCTGCGACTTTAGCCACCTAGGGCCGATTCACGGCTCGACCGTGGAACGTTTCGAGAACGAAATCCGGGCGCACACCATCACCCAGCGCCAATGCGGTGGCCACCGCACACTGGTCAGTGCCGACGGCGCCCGCCTGCACACGCTGACCACCTACCACGGACCCGGCGTGCTGATATCAGACCTCAGCGGCATGTATGAGGCGGTCATGCTCATCACCCACACGCCGGTCGATGACGGCTCGGTCAAGGTCTGGCACGCGCTGATGGTGCGTGCGTCGTCGGACAGGGCCGCGACCAAAGCCGAACAGGTGGCCGCCGCCCACTTTCAGGAAATGGCGCTGGCAGCTTTCGTGCAGGACATCGAAATCTGGACCCACAAGGCACCCTGCCTGAACGGGCTTTTCCTGCCCAGTGACGGCGCGTTCCACAAAGGCAGGGTCTGGTACAAGCAGTTCTACAACCCGCGCGCGCGCCGACAGGAGTTTCTTGACCAGTCCGAGGGCACGTATGTGCCACGCGGCATCGCTGCGTACACCGATACGCCGCAAGCGGCCTAGCACCCGAGCGCCGCGCTGATGGATCGGGTCCGGGGCAAGGTGGTTCTCATCACCGGCGGCGCCAGCGGCGTCGGGCGGGAGGACGCGCTGCTGATGGCGCGCGAGGGTGCGACGGTTATCGTGACCGACGTGAACGACGTCGCCGGACAGGCGGTCGCTGCGCAGATCGGCGACGCCGCCAACTTCATACACCACGACATCGCCCTGGAAGCCGACTGGCAGCGCGTTATGGACACGACGGTGCAGCGCTTTGGCCGGCTCGATGTGCTGGTCAACAACGCCGCCATCCTGCAACTCGGCTCGATCGAGGACACGACGCTCGCCATGTGGCAACAGGTCCAGCGCGTCAATGCCGACGGCTACTTTCTAGGCTGCAAGTATGCCGTGCAGCAGATGAAGACCAACGGCGGTGGGTCGATCATCAACATGTCGTCGCTGGCCGCCCTGGCCGGAATGTCGGCCTTTGCCGCCTACAGCGCGTCCAAGGGATCCGTCGCCGCCCTGACGCGCAGTGTCGCCGCCCATTGCAAGGGCCGAGGCTACAACATCCGCTGCAATTCGATCCATCCCGACGGCATCAAGACCCCCATGCTCGCAGGCCTGTTCGCGCAGGTCGACCCAGCGACGATCAGCGCCAGCGCCGACGCGAGCGCACGTCTGTGCGAGGCGGTCGACGTCGCCAACGTGGTGCTGTTCCTCGCCTCCGACCAATCGCGCTTCGTCAACGGCGCCGAGATCCGGGTCGACAACGGGTACCTGATGTCGGGCGACTGAGGACACGATGGCCAGCCCCTGTCACGCGGCCCACCGCATGGAATCCGGCATGCTCTTCGAAACCCCCGCCGGCGCTTCAACTCAATGGGGCGACGCTATTGAGTATCAGCCGGACCAGCTTGGTCTGGCGCGTCACATAGGTTTTAGAAAATATCGCGCGCAAGTGCGCGCGGGCGGTGTTGCGACGGATGTTGAGTTGCTCGGCCGCCTCGTCGAGCGTAAGGCCATTGGCCAGCAGCAGCGCGAGCAGTGCCTCGGCATGGGTCAGGTCGAACAGCCGCTGCACTACCTCGATGGAGCCTTGCGAGCGTTGATCGGGGTCGCGCAGGAAGATCGCAATCTTGGGACGGCTCCAGGCGTCCGACCAAACACCGGCCGGTATCACCCGCACCAGCACGCTGAGCTTGCTGCCGCCCGAAGGCCGGGTGATCGCCACCGCCTCGACCACAGCGGGTCCCTCGGGCGCTTGGCCCTTGATCGCTACAGCAATGAGGTGTTGGAGCAGCTGGTTCTCCTGCGGATAGTCGGCCTTGAGCGCGCCCGCCACCAGCCGGATACCGTCCTTTTGGTCGAGAACGGCCTGCGCCTCGCCGTTAACCGAGAGCAGGGATCCTTTCTCGTCCAGCATCACGGTGCCGACTTGCAGCCGCTCGATGGTGGTGGCGAAGAGCTCGCGCTGGATATCGAGCTGGTCCATATGGGCGTACAGGTGGACCGCGCGCTGGAGATGCGGAAGCAACAGCTTGAAGAAGACCTTGTCCGGCTCACCGAAAGGCGGCTGGAAATGCGAGCGCGTGACCCGCAGCCGGCAGTCCTCGCCCTTCTCCGAGGGCTGCAAGTCGGCTCCCAGGAGATGCAATATGCCAATCGGCTTGAGGTATTCCCGGTAAAAGACGCTGTCGAGCCAAGCCTGGTCGCCGAGTATCTCGCTTGCCACGATGACCTCTCCGTGGGGCAGGTTGACCAGGGGATCGACCGTGAAATAGCGGGAGTCGTACAAGGATATGTTCTCGACGGTGGTCGGGCCGGCGACGACCATCAGGCTGGCCCGTTGCGGGGAAGCTGGCCGCAGGATCAGCGTGGCGTACGAGCAGCCCATATGGACCTTGAGCAGTTCCAGGAAGGTTTTCCAGGGCGGCGACTCCAGCGGACCGGCGTAAATGCGGTCGACGAAACGGCTGAATTCTTGCAACGTGGGCGACCCGTCCGCAGTCCCGGGGCAGGGCACCACGTCGGCCTTCATGCAAGCAGCCCGGACAGCAGGGGGGCGGTGAAGACACCGCCCGGCGGGCGCCTGGCGGGCGCGGTCCAAGGCGCGGCCGAGCCGGCATCAGCGCGTGTCCCAAAATGCTTGCATTCCAAGGTTTTCATTGAAACCGGTTGTGAATGTCGCTCCCCATTGTTTTTCGTCTGATCTTACATGGGTGCCCCGCGCGAACCCGACACCACGATGCACTTCGCCCTGAGCGACGAGCAGTCGATGATCCGCGACACGGCCGAACTATTCCTGGCCCAAAACAGTGCCAGCGCAGCCGTGCGCAGCGCGATGGACAGCGCCTGGGGCTTTGACGGCGCTCTGTGGCAGCGCATCGGCCGGGAGATGGGCTGGTGCGCCACCGCCATACCGGTGGCTTACGGAGGCCTGGGTCTGGGGCTGGTCGAACTCGGGTTGCTGTTGGAACAAATGGGGCGGCGTCAGACCTGCGCGCCATTTTTCTCGACCGTCGCGATGGCCGCCACCGCGCTAAGCGAGCTGGCCACCGCGACAGCGCAAGCGCGCTGGCTGCCGCAAATTGCCAACGGCAGTCTGCGCGCCACGCTGGCGCTCAGCGCGCAAGGCGTTCAGTGGGACGCGCGCGCGCCCGGCGCCCGCGCGAAGCGTACGCCAGCCGGCTGGCAGCTCGATGGATGCTTCGCCCATGTGGCCGACGGCAGTAGTGCCGAACTGCTGTTGGTCGTCGCGCAACTGGCGGGAGAGGGCGACGGGGATTTCGGGCTATTTGCGGTGGCGCCCGGCAGCCCAGCGATTTGTTGCACACCCTTGCCGACCTGGGACGCCACGCGCAGGCTCGCGCGGATTGGGCTGCACGGACTGCAACTGCAGCCCGCGGATAGGCTCGATGGCGGTCTGGCAGCGCACTCCATGGTGCGGCTGGAGGCTCTGATGGCGCTGCTGTTGGCCGCCGAGCAACTCGGGGGCGCCCAACAGTGTCTGGACATGACACTGGCGCATACCGCAGCCCGAGTCCAGTTCGGCCAGTCGCTGTCATCCTTTCAGGCCGTCAAGCACCGCTGCGCGGACATGATGGTGCGGGTCGAGGCCACCCGCTCGTGCGTGTATGGTGCTGCGGCGGTTGCCGATGCGCGGGCCGACGCTGGCGACTTAGCGATGGAAGCGGGTGCTGCCAAGTCGCTGGCCAGCGACGCCTTTTTCTTTTGTGCCCAGGAAGCGATCCAGTTGCACGGTGGGGTCGGCTTCACCTGGGATTACGACCCGCAGTTGTACTTCAAACGGGCCCAGGCCGGTAGCCACTGGCTGGGTAGCCCTGAACGCTGGCGCGAGCGCATCGCCTGCGCGCTGCTCGATCCTTAGGCGCGAACCGCAACATGCGACTGGAATTTACGCCCGAGGACGAGGCCTTCCGCGAGGAGGTCGCGCAGTGGATGCGGCTTCACCTGGGCGGGCGCTTCGCGCCATTGCGCCACCGCGGCGGGGCCGGCGATGACGACGCGTTGGTGCCACTGCGCAAGGAGTGGGAGCGCGAACTGTCGGCCGGACGTTGGACCTGCGTTGCATGGCCCCAGGAGTGGGGCGGTCGCGGGCTGACGATCGAGCGGCAACTGCTGTTTCACGAAGAGTACGCGCGGGCCGGCGCGCCAGGCCGCATCGGCCATATTGGCGAGGGCCTGATCGGGCCCACCCTGCTCGCGCTGGGAACGGAAGCGCAGAAGGCGCGATTCCTGCCGGCGATCGCCGCCGGGACCGCTTACTGGTGTCAGGGGTACTCGGAGCCAGGCGCCGGTTCGGACCTTGCCAATGTCCAGACCCGGGCAGTGCCCGAACCTGACGGCGGCGGCTGGCGGATTCACGGCCAGAAGGTCTGGACATCCTGGGCGCGCGAGTCCGACTGGATCTTCGTGCTGGCACGCAGCGAGCCCGGCTCCAGTGGCCAGCGCGGCCTGAGCCTGCTGCTGCTGCCACTGGCCCAGCCGGGGATTGAGATCCGACCGATCCGGCAGATCACCGGCGGCGCCGAATTCAACGAAATTTTCTTTGACGGAGCGCGCGCTGCTGCCGGCGATGTCGTCGGCCGACCCGGCGAGGGCTGGGCGGCGGCAATGGCGCTGCTGGGTTTCGAGCGCGGCGCCTCGACGCTCGGACAGCAGATGCAATTTGCGGGCGAACTCGAGTTGGTGATCCGCGCAGCCAAGGCCAACGGCGCCGCGCAGGACCCCCACCTGCGCGGCCGCATCGCGCAGGCCTGGTCGGGCCTGCGGGTGATGCGCTACAACGCGCTGCGCATGCTGTCGGGTCCGCAGGATGGCAGCTTGCGCCCCGAAGCCATGATCTACAAGTACTATTGGTCCAACTGGCACCGCGACCTTGGGAAACTCGCGCTCGACGTGCTTGGGATCGAAGGCGATGTACGCAGCGACGATCCGGTTCGAAGCCGGCTTCAGCATATGGCGCTTTACGCGCGCGCCGACACGATCTATGCAGGTTCCAACGAAATCCAACTGAACCTGATCGCCGAGCGCGCGCTGGGCATGCCCCGGGCCCGACGCCCGACCGCCAGCGGGTAGCAGGCAGCGAAACCCACAACCGGAGCCGGGGCATGGGGGTTGCCGTCCCGCCGTCTGCGCTTTCACATTCCCCGCTATCCCAGGAGATGCTGTGACAAAGTCCACCAAAGGCCTTACAGTGCGCCTGGCCGCCCCGGTACGCGGCTCGCACGGCAACGCAGCCGCGATGGCATTCGAAGTCGATGCGCCCGCGCCCGGCGGCGCCCGCGTGACGATTCGGGTAATCGACGTGATGACATTCAACGCGCAGGGGCAGTTCAGCTCGATGCGCGCCTTCTGGGCGCCGGACGACATGGACCCGGGCTGAGCGGTTGGTTGCCGCGCATTGGGCCTGAGCCGAACGGCGCTAGTCCAATCAGACGATGAAAAGAAGAGCGCCGCGATGGGAGCATCGGCACCAAGCTGCGCCGAAGATCGGCGTACGGCCCACCACCAAAAGGAACCCCGAACATGCTTGCGTCCCGAGATATGCACACACCCGGCGAGCAGGAATTCGACCTGGTGGTGGTCGGCTCGGGTGCCGGCGCGTTGCTCACCGCTGTGCGCGCCGCCGACGCCGGGCTGTCGGTGCTGGTCGTCGAGAAGACCCCGCTGGTAGGCGGCACATCGGCCGTCTCGGGCGGGGCGATTTGGATTCCGGACAACCACGATATGGCGCGCCATGGCCTGCGCGACAGCGTCGAGGCGGCCTTTGCCTATGTGCGCCAATGCGCCAAAGGACTGGCGAGTGACGACCGGGTGCTCGCCTATGTCGAGACAGCGCGCCACATGGCACGCTATCTTGACAAGATAGGCATTGCCTACCGGGCGATGCCGCGCTACGCCGACTACTATCCGCACATCAGCGACGCCCTGCCCGGTGGCCGCACGATGGACCCGCAATCCTTCGACGCTGCACGGCTTGGGATTGGCGCGCTGGCGCAATTGCGCGACACCAACCCAGGGCAAAAGATCCTCGGTCGGGTTCTGATCGACGCCTTCGAGGCCCGCAAGCTGATCGCCCGCGAGCCGGGCGCCACCGGACTTGCAGCGCGCACCCTGCTGCGCTACTGGCTCGACCTGCCATGGCGCTTTAAGACGCCGCGCGACCGGCGCCTGACCGGCGGGTTGGCGCTGATGGCGGGCCTGTTCACCGCGCTGCGGGCACGCCAGCTGCCAATCTGGCTCGAGACGCCGATGCAGTCGCTGCTGCTCGAAGATGGCAGGGTGGCCGGTGTCATCCTGCAGCGCGACGGACAGGCGCTGCGCGTTCGCGCCCGAAAAGGCGTGATGCTCGCCGCCGGCGGCTTTGAGCGCAACCAGGCGATGCGCGAGCAGTACCTGCCCGAGCCATCCGACCCCTCTTGGACCGCCACACCGATTGGCTGCAACACCGGCGACGCCATCCGATCCGGTGCGCAAGCCGGGGCGGCACTGCATTTGATGGGCCATACCTGGGGCGTACCGACGATTGCGGTCCTGCGCGAAGAAAAATACCGCGGCGTTTTCGTCGAACGCTCCATGCCGGGCTGCATGGTGGTCAACGCGCGCGGAGAACGCTTCGTCAACGAGTCCTGCCCTTATCCCGAATTTCAACAGGCGATGTACGCCAACCATGCGCAAACCGGCGGCGCGATTCCCGCTTGGATCGTGTTCGACGCCGAGTTCCGCCGCAAGTACCCGATGGGCCCCTTGCTGCCGGGCAGTTCCTTTCCGGACAAGCAGTTGCCCGCCGACTGGCTCGGCGTCCAGTACTGGCGCGATGACACTCTCGATGGTCTGGCACGCCAGACGGGCATCCACCCGAGCGGCCTGTCGGCCAGCGCGGCCCGCATGGGCGCGTTTTCCCGCACCGGAAAAGACCTGGAATTTGACCGCGGCGGCAATGTCTACGACCGCTACTACAGCGACGACAGCGTCGCGCCCAACCCCAACCTGGCGCCCATCGCCAAGGGTCCTTTCTACGCGATGAAGCTTTATCCCGGCGATATCGGCACCAAGGGCGGGCTGCTCACAAACCGCGACGCGCAGGTGCTCAGCGAAGTCGGGCAGCCGATCGCCGGGCTGTATTGCGTGGGCAACAGCGCTGCGTCGGTGATGGGGCCTTCGTACCCGGGCGCCGGCTCCACATTAGGGCCCGCCATGGCCTTTGCGTACCGCGCGGTGGCGCACATGGCGGGCAGTCCGATCGCCCTCGAGCGCATCGACCTTCTGGGCGCGTCGGCGTGAACCCGCGCAGCGCGGGACGGCCACCTGACGCCGCCGTCGCGCGGCGCAGCAGTGCCACGCCCATCCAAGCCGCGCTGGACGTCGAGCGGGCCGAGGAAATCGCCTGGAGCGAGCAGGCCGATGTGTTGGTGGTCGGCTGGGGCGCTGCCGGCGCCTGCGCAGCCATCGAAGCGCGCGCACACCAGGCATCGGTGCTGGTGATCGACCGCTTCGACGGGGGCGGCGCGAGCGAACTCTCCGGCGGGGTGGTCTATGCCGGCGGTGGAACTTGTTACCAGCAGGCGGCCGGCTATGTCGACACGCCACAGGCGATGTTTGACTACCTGCGCCACGAGGTGAACGGCGTCGTCAGCGACACCACACTGATGCGCTTTTGCAAAGACAGCGTGGACAACCTGGGCTGGCTCGAGCAGCACGGCGCTCGTTTCGGCGCGACGATGCCCACCCACAAGACCTCGTATCCGCCCGACGGCGTTTTTCTGTACCACTCGGGCAATGAACTCGTTCCTGCCTATGGCGGCAGTGACGCGTCCGCTCCGCGTGGGCACCGTACCGTGGCCAAGGGCCAGTCCGGTGCCGCACTCTATGCGGCGCTGCGCGCGGCGACGCTGCGCGCAGGGGCCGCGACCCTGACACAGACCACCGTGCGCCGCTTGGTTCGCGAGCGCTTCAGCGGCCGGGTGATCGGCGTCGAGGCCTGGCAACTGCCGCCGGGAGGGGCGGCGGCGCTCGAACATGCACGGCTGCAGCGCCAGGCCACCCGATGGCGCAATTACCGACCGGCAAAGGCCGCTGCATGGCGGCTGCAAGCGGCGGCAATCGAAGGCTCGCATGCCGAGCCGCGCTTCATCCGCGCCGCGCGGGGGGTGGTGCTGAGCACCGGAGGCTTCATCTGCAACCCAGAGCTTGTCAATCAGCACGCGCCCCACTATCGCCGGGGCTGGCCCATCGGTGCTGCCGGTTGCGACGGCAGCGGACTGCGACTGGGCCAAAGCGTACAGGGGCAGGGTCAGCAACTTTCCAACATTTCGGCTTGGCGCTTCATCACACCGCCGCCCTCGTGGCCGATGGCGATGGTGGTCAACTCGCGCGGTGAACGCTTTTGCAACGAGCAGGTGTACGGCGCCAAACTCGGCAATGCAATCGTCGAGCAACAGGGCGGAAAGGCCTGGTTGGTGATCGATGCGCGGCTTCGGCTGCAGGCGATCAAGGAGTGTCTGTTCGGCGGCCTGTGGGCCTTTCAGTTCCTGCCCGCGCTGGCGATGATGTTGATCGGCGCGCGCAAGGCGCCGACGATCGGCGCGCTGGCGGCCCGGATCGGCGCCGACCCGGCGACTCTAGAGCGACACTGGCAGACCTACAACGCCGCGGCACGCGGCGATGGCGATGACTGGCTTGGCAAGTCTGCGGATATGCGCCAGGCACTGGATCGGCCCCCGTTCTACGCTTTGAACATTTCGATCGGGGAAAGGTTGTTCCCGCTGGCGACCATTAGCCTGGGTGGCCTGCGGGTCAACGAGGCCGACGGCCATGTCACCAATGCCGAAGGGCACGACATCGCCGGCCTGTTCGCGGCAGGTCGAAGCGCCATCGGCCTGCCCTCGTCGGGCTATGTCAGCGGGCTTTCTTTGGCCGACTGCGTGTTCTCGGGCCGTCGTGCCGGGCACGCTGCCGCGCTACAGGGGGTTTGAACGCCACACGGCCCGATAGTCTAAACAGACGATGACCGCCACACCGTGGCGCCGCAGACTGCAAATGGAATGACTACCTGTCTCAATCAACACCAAGGAGTTCAGCAATGATCGACATCAGCGGGCTGGCCTATGTAGTGGCCGAAAGCACCGAGCTCGGACGTTGGACGGCCTACGCGCAGGGCGTTCTCGGGATGATGACCGAGACCTCGTCCGATGGCGGTCTGTACATCAAGATGGACGAGCGTCAGTTCCGCATCGCAGTGCGACCCGGCGCGCGCGACGCCTATGTGGCATCGGGCTGGGAAGTCCGCGACCAGACCGGTTTTGAGCGTGCCGTCGCGACGCTGCAAAAAGCCGACGTGGCGCTGGAGCATGGCGACAGCGCGCTGTGCCAGCTGCGGCGGGTGCAGCAGATGGTGAGCTTCATCGACCCGTCGGGCAACCGCCACGAACTGGTTTGGGGCTTCAAGTCGGACTTTGCCCATTTCGCGTCGCCTGCAGGCGTATCGCGTTTTGTCACCGGCGACATCGGCATGGGCCACACGGTACTGCCGGCGCCGAACTTCGACGCCACCGTGCGCTTCTTCCGTGAGGTGATGGGTTTTGGTCTGTCGGACATCATGAACTTCCAGCCCGCCGGCCCACAAGGTCCGACGATTCCCATCCACTTCTTTCACTGCGCAAACGCGCGCCACCACAGCCTGGCCCTGGCAGCGTTTCCGCTCGACAGCGGTTGCGTGCACATCATGGTCGAAGTCGACAGCATGCCCGAGGTCGGTCGCGCATTCGACCGCATGGCCGCGCACGGCGTGGCGCTCAGCGCGACGCTGGGACAACACACCAACGACAAGATGACATCCTTTTACATGCGCTCGCCTTCGAACTTCGACGTCGAGTTCGGCTACGGCGGCGCCGTCGTCGACTGGAGCAGCCATGTGGTGCACGAGTTCACCCGCGTCAGCCTGTGGGGCCACGACTTCACGGTGGGCCAGAAAACAACCTAGTCCTTTAAGACGATGGTCAATCGCCTGTCCCAAGCGCATGCTGACGCACCTGCAGCGCAACTGCGGTGCCGTACCCGATCACGGTTTGACCCAACACCAAGGAGACATTCATGCAGAGTTCAACGTCCGGACCAAAGCGCCTTCGGCTAAAGCATCTCACCCTGGCGATTGCCGCGGGCTTTGGCGCAGTGGCATGGGCGCAGGGGGTCAAGCCGGCCACAGACGCTGATGCGGGTCAGTCGGCGACGCTCGAGCGGGTCGAGGTCACGGTGCAAAGGCGCAAGGAAAAACTCCAGGATGTTCCGGTCGCGGCGACCGCGATCACCTCGCGCGAGATAGAGGCACGCGGCATCGGCAATGTGGCCGATCTGTCGGCGCTCGCGCCCAACCTGCAGGTCAGCTATTCGCCGGGCAACTCGACCTCGGCGCAGATTTCGCTGCGTGGCTCCGTTACCTCCAACCCGGCGCTGTTCTGGGAGTCGACGGTCGGCATGTATGTCGACGGCGTCTTCATGGGCAAGAGCCAGGGCGCGATCTTCGACCTGGTCGATCTGGACCGCATCGAGGTATTGCGCGGGCCGCAGGGAACGCTTTACGGCCGCAATACGCTAGCCGGCGCGATCAACCTGGTGACGCGCAAACCTACCGGCGAGCTCGGTGGCGCCGCGACACTGGAACTCGGAAACTACAACGCGCAGGTAGAGAAATTTTCGCTGGACCTGCCCCAGTTGGGGCCCCTGAAAGCCGCTTTCGGAGTGCGTAAGGAAACGCGCGACGGCTGGATCAAGACCACCGCCGGCAGTTCGGTTGCGGAGTTGAACAACCGGGACAAGTCGGGTGGGCGCCTGGCACTGACGCTTGACGCGGGACGGGACCTGCAGATCGACTACCGCTATGACAACAGCAAAGCCGATCAATCGGGGAACTTCTCCCAGATCGTTCGCTCGACGGTCCTGCGGGATTTTTACATTCCGGGCATACAGGTCAACACGACCCGCCAAAAGACCGCCAGCGTCGACGGCCCCTCATTCGAACGCTATGACCTTGGCGGACACGCACTGAATGCCGAATGGAAAGTCAGCAGCAACGATACCCTTAAGTACACCTGGTCGCGGCGCACGATGCACTGGGAAGACGGGCTGGATCTGGACGGGTCGCCGATCCCGCTGGCCCATACCCAGCGTTACTCCGACTACAGCCAGGACTCCAATGAACTGCAATGGATCGGAAGTCGCGGCCCCCTGTCGTATGTGGGCGGCATCTACTCCTTCAAAGACGACGGCTTCACCAAAAATCCCCAAACCTTCTTCTTCGGTGGGCAGACTTTCGATTCGCGCTATGGATTCACCACCGATGCCGTATCAGCCTATGGGCAGGCGGACTACAAGCTCAGTGACGAAACCACCCTGACCGGTGGCCTGCGGCGTACCAGCGAGGACAAAACGGTTCGCCGGCAGTTGACGATGGGCTTCTACGACGCGGCGACGAAATACAGCGGAACGCAAGTGCTGGTTCCATCCGGCACCCAGGGCACTACCAACTTCAGCGCCACCACACCGATGCTCAGCCTGGGCCATAAGCTCAATAAGGACTTGAGCGTCTATACGCGCTATGCCGAGGGCTTCAAGAGTGGCGGCTTCAACGGCGAGGCGCAGTCTGCGTCCGAGGTGCTGACACCCTACAAGCCGGAGCGGCTCAAGTCGGTGGAAGTCGGCATCAAGGCGTCCTTCGATGAGAATCGCGCCCAGTTCAACGCGGCGGTGTTCAGCAACCGCACGACCGATTTGCAGATGGCTGTCTTCACCGCCAAGGGTGCGGCATCGTCGGACATTCGCAATGTCGGACGCGCAACCACACAGGGCCTGGAGGTCGAGGGCCAATGGCGGCCGACGCGCGACCTGCGACTGCAACTGGGGTACGGCTATCTGGACGCCAAGTACACCGAGTTCATGGAACAGGGCGTTAATGTGGCGGCCAACCGCGCCGTCGTCCATGCGCCCAAGAACACGATCAACCTGATGGCCGACGCGGTGGTGGCACGCTCGTCCCTCGGCACTTGGCGTGCGCTGGCCGACTACAGCTTCAGCGACGAGCATTATCTCTACCCCTATCAATTGACCCTCACCGACCCGAGCAAGGCGCTGGCCTCCAATTCGCTGGTCAAGTCAGCCGGCACGCTGAACCTGCGCTTTAGCCTGGAGAATATCCGTGTGGGTGGGAACACGGCCAGCGCATCGCTGTGGCTGCGCAATGCCATGGACAACCAGCACAATGCCAACATGATCGACTTTGGCCCCGCCTTCGGCAACCTGACCCCGGCCTATTTCGCCGAACCGCGCACGGTCGGTGTGAGCCTGAACCTCAAGTGGTAGTCCGGGTGCGGACGCTGCCGACCACTCGGGCCAATGCGCCGACGCGCCAGTTCGAAGCGACGACCGCAACGCCTGCAGCCGCCCGTCGGCGCCATTGATCCGGTCAGCGCCCGATCAGCACGCAAGGAGACGGTATGCGTCTTGCCAATAAGGTAGCCCTGATCACCGGCGCCGGTTCGGGGCTCGGCGAGGCGACGGCGCATCGCCTGGCAGAAGAAGGCGCGCATGTGGTGGCCAGCGACATCGATGCTGCAGCGGTGGCGCGTGTCGTTGCTGCGATTGTGGCCAAGGGCGGCAGCGCCGAAGCGCAGCAGCAAGATGTGACCGACGAAGCGCGCTGGCAGGCGTTGATCGCCGATATGCTGGCGCGGCTCGGTCAAATCGATATCCTGGTGAACAACGCCGGCATCGTCATGACCGGCAGCGCCGAGGATACGAGCGTCGATGACTGGCGCAGAACCCAGCAGGTCAATCTCGACGCGGTCTTTGTCGGCACCCGCGAAGCGATCCGCGCCATGAAGCACCGAGGCGGCTCCATCATCAACATATCGTCGATTGACGGCATCATCGGGGAGCCAATGGCCGCCGCTTACAGCGCGAGCAAGGGCGGGGTGCGCATTTTCACCAAATCGGCGGCATTGCACTGCGCCAACAAGGGTTACCGAATCCGGGTCAATTCGCTGCACCCCGGTGTGATCAGAACGCCGATGGTGGAAAACGCTTTTGCCGCGCTGCCGCCCGCTGACAGGCAGGCCCTGATCGCAAGGCTGGAGGCGCAGGTTCCGCTCGGCGCCTGGGGCGAACCGGTCGACATCGCCAACGGCGTGCTCTTCCTGGCCTCGGACGAGTCGCGCTACATGACCGGCGCCGAACTGGTGATCGACGGCGGCTACACCGCCAAATAGCGATCCTTGTCAGGCCACAGCGCCGCGATCGCGCAGCAGTGCGATCGCTTCTGCGCCGATGCCCAACTCGTTCAGGATCGCATCGCTGTGCTCGCCGATGCGGATGCCGGGCGCCGCGCCGGCCAGACAGCGTCGCATTGCCCGCAGACCCGAGGCTGCGGCGCCGCCGCATCGTCGCAGGGCGTGCGCAACGCCGCCTCGGCAGGCATTCCTAGGTTTTAAGGTTGCCACGCGCCAATCCGTCCCATGCCGATGGGTGCAGGTTATGGCCGCAATTTTTGCACGGGAGGGCTGTGGAGCGGTGTACGCCGTAGCCTCGAATTGCCCGGTGCGTTAGCGTCCCTCGAAGCGGGGCTTGCGCTTTTCGACAAAAGCCTGCATGCCCTCTTTCTGGTCCCGGGTAGCAAAGAGCAGTTGGTTGGCTTTGCGCTCCAGCATCAGCGCGGTCTCCAGCGACGCATCGACGCCGGCGAGCACCACTTCCTTGATCTGCATGGCGGCTAGGGGCGGCATGTCGGCGATCTGCGCCGCCATTTTCAAACTCGCGGCCAGCACCTCGGCGTCGGGCTCGACCATGCTCACCAGCCCCATCGCCTGCGCTTCGCGCGCCCCCACGGGTCGACCGGTCAGCAGCATGCGCATGGCGTTAAATTTTCCAACCGCGCGCACCAGGCGCTGCGTGCCGCCGATGCCGGGCATGATGCCGATGCGTATTTCGGGAAGGCAAAAGCTCGCGCCCTCCCCGGCGATGATGATGTCGCAATGCATCGCCAGCTCGGCGCCGCCGCCAAAGGCGTAGCCGCATACGGCCGCTATCACTGGCTTGGGGCAATGCTGCAGTGGCGCCCAGACTCTTTCGGTATGGCGTTGCATGATCTCGATCGGATCGGCCTGCACCAGGCCCTTGATGTCGCCCCCAGCGGCAAACACGGAGTCACCGCCAGTGAGAACAATGCAGCGCACCTGCGGGTCGGCTGACAGCGTGACAAAGGCCTGTGCAAGCTGGTCTTGCAGCGCCAGGCTGAGTGCGTTGCTCGCCTGCGGCCGATTGAGCCGGACCAGGGCCACCCCTGGATGCGGTTGGTCGACGACAACTTCGGGGTCGGTGGTATCGGACAACGTGGCCTCGTGGGATGACGGTGGGCCGCGGTGTGCACGGCGGATTCGGAACAGGTTGCATGATGGCCACGGCGCGCTGCGCCGGCATCGTCCGTTTGGATGTATTGCCGCGCCCTGGCCAACCCTAAACTGGCTGCCATGAAATCCACTTCCGCGCCGTCCGGGACCGACATCTCGCCCCGCGTGGTGCTCGTCACCGGCGGCACCAAGGGGATAGGCCGCGGCATCGCGCAGGGATTTCTCGCCGCGGGCGATACCGTCGTCGTCTGCGCGCGCAAGGACCCAGCGTCCTTACCCGCCGCGGGTGCCGCGCAGGCCGAGTTCATCGCTTGCGATGTGAGGGAAATCGACGCGGTGCGCGCGCTCGTGGCTGAAGTGGTGCGGCGCCACGGACGGATCGACGTATTGATCAACAACGCCGGTGGTAGCCCTGCGGCGGACGCGGCCAGCGCGTCACCGCGCTTTCACGAAAGTGTGATCCGCTTGAATCTGTTGGCGCCGTTCAACCTGGCGCAGTCTGCCAACGCGCAGATGCAGCAGGGCCGCGGCGGCGTCATTATTTTCGTTGGCAGCATCAGCGGCCTGCGCCCGTCGCCGGGTACGGCGGCCTATGGTGCCGCCAAGGCCGGCGTGCTGAGCCTGGTGGGCTCGCTGGCCGTCGAGTGGGCGCCCAAGGTCCGGGTGGTGGCGATCAGTCCCGGACTGGTGCGTACCGAGCAGTCTTCGCTGCATTATGGTGACGAGGACGGCATCGCGGCCGTCGCCGCAACCATCCCCGCGGGACGCATGGCGGAGCCCGACGACATCGCCCAGGCCTGCCTGTATGCCGCATCGGGTGCCGCGTCCTATCTCAGCGGCAGCAATGTGCTGTTACACGGCGGTGGCGAACGGCCGGCGTTTCTGGGCGCCGCTGGCGCCGACAAGAGGCCACCGTCGCCGGGCGCTCCGGCGTCACCTTAGGCGGGGTCACACGGATGGGCGAAAACACTGCGGCAGAACCGGACTGGATGGGGCCGGTGCGCGCGCTGGTCGGCAAGGAGTACGGCCAGGTCCTGTCGTGGGACCCGGTCAATGCGCCGATGATCCGTCAATGGTGCGAGGTGATGGGCGTCGCCAACCCGGCCTACACCGACCCTGCTTCGCCGCAGGCGATGGCGCGCGGCGCACTGGTGGCGCCGGCGACGATGCTGCAGGTCTGGTGCATGGAAGGCCTTAAGACCAACCACTATCCACCGGGTTCGACCGCCGAGAACCCCTACGAGGTGCTGCAACTGCTCGAGGCGCAGGGTTTTACCTCGGTCGTGGCAGTGAACTCGGAGCTCAGTTTCGAGCGCGAGCTGCGCGAAGGCGAGCGCATCCATTATCTGAGCCGTCTCGATGCGGTCGGGCCGCAGAAGACGACCGGGCTGGGAACCGGCTTTTTCGTCACCCTGGTGATGCGCTATTTTTCGCAGCAGCCTTCGGGTCCGGAGAAGGTCGGCGAGTTGCTGTTTCGGGTATTCAAATTCAAGCCGACGACTGCGGCCATCCTGACCCCTGCGACAGCGCACGCTGCAGTGCCGGCGCCCCAGCCCAGGCGCGCTGCGCCAGGCGTCAGCGACGACACCCGTTTTTTCTGGGACGGTGTGCGCCAGGGAAAACTGCTGATCCAGCGATGCAGGGCCTGCGCGCAGCTGCGCCACCCGCCGGGCCCGGTGTGCAGCAGCTGCCACTCCTTTGACTGGGATACGCTGACCGCCTGCGGCTTCGGTACCGTGTACTCCTTCGTGGTGATGCATTACCCTGAAGTCGCTCCCTTTGAGCATCCCAATCTGATCGGCCTGATCGAGCTCGACGAGGGAACCCGGCTGGTGGCCCAACTGGTGCGCCTCGGGCGCGAGCAGGTCGCCATCGGGCAGCGGGTGAAGGTCGAGTTCAACCGCTTCGACGGCGACCTGATGCTGCCGCAGTTCGCGCTGGCCAGCGACTGAGGCGCCGCGCAGCATGGACTTCCATTTCGATGCCGATCAGCGCGCCTTTGCCAACAGTGCGCAGTCGCTGTTTGCCGACCATTGCAGCGACACCCAGCTGCGCGACCACGACGCAGCAGGGGCTCCCTTCATGGAGTCCCTGTGGCCCCTATGCGTGCTTGGCGGACTGCACAGCATCGTGCTGGCCGAGCGTGACGGCGGCCTGGGCCTGGGAATGACCGATCTGATGGCGGTGTTGGAGCAACAGGGTGCTGCGCTGGCGCTGGTCCCGCTGGCCGAACACCAGTTGGCGGCTGGGGCACTGGCGCGGTTCGCGCCCGCCCTGCAGCAGCGGGTGCTGCAGGCGGCGGCCGGCGAATGCCTGTTGACGCTGTCTCTGGACGGCACGCGCGACGCGCTCGGGCTGCGCCTGCGCGCTCGGCTGGGGCAGGACGGTCTGCGCGTCGATGGCGTCGCCGCTGCCGTGCCCCTGGGCGCGCAGGCGCAGTTCGCGCTGTTGCCGGTCGATCTGGACGGATGCCCGCGTCTGCTGCTGCTGGACCTGGACGCTGCGGGTCTGCGCCGGGTCGAGGGAACCAGCCAGCACCACCTGCGCCTGGCCGACTTGCATTGCGACGGCGTTCGGGTTCCGCTGGCGTCGCTGCTGGCGGACGGGGCCCAAGAATGGCTTGAGCCGCGCCTGGTTGCAGCGGCCGCTGCGCTGCAGCTCGGCGTATCGGCCCAGCAGATCCGCCGTGCCGTCGCCTATGTCAGCGAGCGCCAGCAGTTCGGTCGCGTCATCGGCAGCTTTCAACTGGTGGCCAGTCAGATGGCTGACTGCTTTATAGCGCTGGAGGCCCTGCGTTCGGCGCTGTCGCAGTTGGTGTACCGGTTGGACGCAGGTCTGGGCTGCGCGGCGCAGGCGCTGTCGGTCAAGGTGCTTGCCGCGCAGGCGGCCCATCTGGTGGGGCACAAGGCCCAACATGTGCATGGCGGCATAGGTGTCGACATCAGCTACCCGATGCACCGCTTTTTGTACTGGAGCCGCGCGCTGGGTGCCAGCCTGGGGGGGCCTGAGCAGGCGCTGGCAAAACTTGGAAGCTGGCTGGCGGACAACGACTGCTTGGGATGGAAATATGACCTCGCCGAAGACCACGGGGCAGTCGATGCAATTTGAGGACATCCGCGTCGGACAGGCGCTGCCGCCGCTGGACATACCGGTCACCGTGACCTTGATCGCCGGCGGCGCGATCGCCACCCGGGACTATTTTCCCGGGCACCACGACGCCGACGCTGCACGCGCGCTCGGCTCGCCGGATGTGTTCATGAATATCCTGACCACCAACGCGCTGGTGCAACGCTTTGTCGAGCAGTGGAGCGGTCCGGATGCGCGTTTCAAGTCGGTGAAGATCAAGCTCGGGGCGCCGAATTATCCGGGCGACACGCTGCGCTTGCGCGGCGAGGTCATGGTCGTCGACCCGGTGGCGCGCAGCGCCGAGCTGCGCGTGAGCGGAAAAAACGGGCTGGGCGATCATGTCAGCGCAACGGTGACCTTGGCACTGCCCTGAACCACCCGCACAGTTGGACACCATGACGCAAAGCTCTATTTCCGCGCGTGCCGCTGTTGCGGGCCTTGGAGCGACCGAATTCTCCAAGAACTCGGGGCGCACCGAAGTGCGGCTCGCGCTCGAGGCGATTCTGGCTGCGCTGGGAGACGCCGGGATTGCGCCCGAGGAGGTTGATGGCTTCAGTTCGTATTCGGTCGACAAGGTGCCCGAGTACGAGGTGGCGCGGCTGCTCGGCGCCCGTGACGTTCGGTTTTTCAGCCAGGTACCGCATGGTGGAGGCGCTGCCTGTGCGCCGTTCCTGCACGCTGCGATGGCCGTTGCCACCGGCGTCGCGCGCACGGTCGTGGTCTACCGCGCGATGAACGAGCGCAGCTGGTACCGCTTTGGCAGCGGCAGCTACGGATTCGGGTCGACGCCGATCTTCGAGAACGTCAACTACGGCTGGTACATGCCGCACGGACTGCACACGCCGGCGTCCTGGGTCGCTATGTTTGCGCAGCGCTACATGCATCAATTCGGCGCGACCAGCGAGGACTTCGGGCGCGTCGCCGTCGCCGCGCGCGATTTCGCAGCAACCAATCCGGCGGCCTTCTATTACCAGCGGCCGATCACGCTGCAAGAGCATCAGGCGTCGCGCTGGATCTGCGAGCCGCTGCGCCTGCTCGACTGCTGCCAGGAAAGCGATGGCGCGGTGGCGATGGTGGTCACCTCGGTGGAGCGCGCGCGCGACCTGCGGCAAAAGCCGGTGATCATCAAGGCTGCCGCCCAGGGAATCAGTTCGGGCCAGCAGATCATGACCTCGTTTTACCGCGGCGACATCACCGGACTGCCTGAGATGGGGCTGGTCGCGCGCCAGCTGTGGGAACAAAGCGGCTTGTGCGCGGCCGACATACAGACGGCCGTCATCTACGACCACTTCACGCCCTTTGTGCTGCAGCAACTCGAGGAGTTTGGATTTTGTGGCCGCGGCGAAGCAAAGGATTTCGTGCGCGCCGGCCACCACCAGCGCGGTGCCCGGTGGCCTATCAACACCCATGGCGGACAACTGGGCGAAGCCTATATCCACGGCATGAACGGCATTGCAGAAGGCGTGCGGCAGGTGCGGGGTACGGCGGTCAACCAGGTCGATCGTGTCGAGCATGTGTTGGTCACCGCGGGCACCGGCGTTCCTACCAGCGGCCTGATTCTTGGCCAGGCCTGAGCTATCCGATGTTCATCGACCTGACTGCCGAACAGCACGCACTGCGGCTACGCGTGCGGGACTATTTCGGCGCGCTGATGACGCCGGAACTCCGGCTTGCGCTGCGGGCCGCTGAAGGCGGAGCGCTGTACCGCGATACGGTGCGGCGCATGGGGGCCGATGGCTGGCTGGCGGTGGGCTGGCCCAAAGCCTTTGGTGGCCAAGGCTTCAGCGGAACCGAGCAGCTGGTGTTTTTCGAGGAAGCCAATATCGCCGGCGCACCCTTGCCCTTTGTGACCATCAGCACCGTGGGGCCGGCGCTGATGGCCAGCGGGACGGAGTTGCAGAAAGCGCGCTTTCTGCCAGCCATAGCGGCCGGTACGCTCCTATTTTCCATCGGCTATTCAGAGCCCGGTGCCGGTTCCGACTTGGCCGCGCTCAAGACCTCGGCCCGGCTCGAAGCCGACACCTTTGTCGTCAATGGCAACAAGCTGTGGACCAGCGGCGTGGAGTCGGCCGACTTTGTCTGGCTTGCCGCACGCACCGATGCGGACCTGCCGCGCCACAAGGGCGTGTCGCTGCTGATGGTGGACACCCAGTTGCCGGGTTTTTCGCATACCCCGATCCAGACGGTGGGCAACCGCACCGCGGCGACCTATTACGACCAGGTCCGGGTGCCGCGCGATATGCTCGTTGGCGAACTCAACGCCGGATGGAAGCTCATCACCGCGCAACTCAATCATGAGCGCCTGGGACTGGGCGCCTGGGCCGACAAGGTGTTCGGTTCCTTTCGCCGGGTCCTGATGTGGGCCAAGGCGCGCGACGAGAACGGACGACGCGCCATCGACCAGCCCTGGGTGCAGCGCGCGCTCGCCGATTGCTACACGCGGCTGGAAGCGCAGCGGCTGCTGAACTTTCGTATCGCCGCGGATGTGGAAGCCGGCAATATGGACGTGGCGCTGGCCTCGGCGTCGAAGGTTTACGGTTCTGAGACGGTCATCGAGGTGCTGCGCTTGCTGATCGAGGTCATGGGCAGTGGCGCCATGGTGCGCGCCGGCTCTGCGGCAGCGTTGCTGGCCGGCGAGCTCGAGTACGAGGCGCGGGCGGCCACCATCACCACTTTTGGCGGCGGGACCAACGAGTTGCAGCGCGAGCTCATCGCCCAATTCGGTTTGGCGATGCCCAAGACCATTCGATGAACTTCGCGATCGCCAGCGCCCTACCGGGTTCGCCCGCCCCGTCTGCGCACGGCGTGTGCTCGCTGGTGTCGCGTGAACAGACGCAGGCCAAGCTGGACCGCCGCAGTCTGGCGGCGCAGCGCCATCGTGCTTCGCAGAGTTACACCACCGCCGAGCGCATTGAGGAGGCCGCGCAGCGCTACACAGACCGCGCCGCGTTGCATTGCGCCGGGCAGTCCTGCAGCTATGCGCAACTGAATGCGCGCGCCAACCAGGTGGCCCATGCGGCGCACGGCCAGGGTGTTCGCAGGGGCGACGTCGTGGCGATTTGCCTGGAGAACCGGCCGGGCTTTTTCTTTGTCTGGCTCGGACTGGCCAAGTTGGGCGTGACCGTCGCCTTCCTCAACACCAACCTCAAGGGCCGTGGTCTGGCACACGCCTTGCAGGTCACCGGCGCTACCCGGGCCATCGTCGGCGAAGAATGTCTGGACCAGTTCGACTCCCCCGAGGTGCCCGACGAAATCGCCTGCTGGCTCTGGCGCGACGCGGAAAATCCGGCGGGTGAGGCGGCGCGTGCGCGCGCTGCCTGCGACCTGGGCGCGCTGGCCGACGCCTGCCCGCAGGAAAATCCGCCGGCGGCCTGGCGTGCCGGCCTGCAGGCCGGCCACGCGGCGGTTTATATTTTTACCTCGGGAACCACCGGCTTCCCCAAGGCGGCTGTCGTCAGCCATGCCCGCTGGCTGATTACCGGCGACGTCATGCAAGAGACCATGTCGGTCAAGCCGGATGACTGCTTTTACTGTTTCTTGCCCCTGTACCACGGCGCGGCCTCCCTGTCGGCAGGCGCTACCGCATTTGCATCGGGTGCCAGCCTCGCGCTACGGCGCAAGTTCAGCAAGCGAGAATTCTGGGTCGACGTGCGTCGCTTCAAGGTCACGATTTGCCAGTATGTGGGTGAAATCTGCCGCTACCTGCTGACCGATCCGGCGCGACCCGACGATCGCCATCACGGACTGCGCAAGATGGTGGGCGCTGGTATGAGCCTCGAGGTATGGGAGCGCTTCGTGAACCGTTTTGGCGCCATGGACATCTACGAGGGTTGGGGCGCGACCGAGTCCAACACCAACACCATCAATCTGGACAACCGACCGGGATCTTGTGGGCGCGTCCCGTTTTGGGAGAAGACCAACCTGCGGATCGTGCGCTACGACGTAGCGTCGGGCTCGCACCCGCGCGATGCCCAGGGTTATTTTCAGCTCTGCGAAGCAGGGGAAGCCGGCGAGGCGATCGGGCGCCTGATCGATATTCCCGACGTGGTGGGTGGGCGCTTCGAAGGCTACACATCGGCCGAAGAAACCGAGAGGAAGATACTGCGCAATGTGTTTTCCGCCGGCGACGCTTGGTGGTCGTCGGGAGACCTGCTGCGTTGCGATCAGGACGGTTACTGTTGGTTCGTCGACCGCATCGGCGACACCTTTCGCTGGAAGAGTGAGAACGTGTCGACTCTGGAAGTGGCCGACAGCCTGGGCGACCTTCCCGGCGTGGAGATGATCACCGTCTACGGCGTTCCGGTCGACGGTCATGAGGGGCGGGCCGGAATGGCCTCGATCGTGATGCAAGCGGGCAAGCCCTTCGACGCCCGGGCACTGTACCGTCTGAGCACGGAGCGCCTTCCCGACTACGCGGCGCCACTGCTGGTGCGGGTATCGGATGTTGCCGACATGACCAGCACCTACAAGTTGCGCAAGGTCGACCTGCAGCGCGAAGGTTTTGACCCGGCCCTGGTGCGCGACCCGCTCTATGTCAGGGACCGCGCTCAGCAGTGCTATGTGGCGTTGACGCCGCAGGCGCTGCAGCGCGCCCTTTCGAACTGAGCACGGTGCAAGCGCAAATATGGAGGCGGTGGGCGTGACGGACGGGCTATCTTTTCGCGCGCAAACCCGCCAGTGGTTGGAGCGCAACTGCCCAGCGAGCATGCGCCTGCCGATTACGGCCGAGCAAATGGTTTGGGGCGGATCGCGGCTGCACTTTGACACCGATGACCAGCGGCTGTGGTTTGAGCGCATGGGCGCGCGCGGCTGGTTTGCACCGGGTTGGCCGAAGGAATACGGCGGTGCGGGGCTTGACGCCGACCAGGTGCGCGTGCTGGAGGAGGAGATGACGGCGCTGGGCTGCCGTCAGCCCCAGTTCAATCTGGGCGTGTGGATGCTAGGGCCGGTGCTTCTGGAAGTGGGTTCTGAAGCGCAAAAGCGCGAGCACCTGATACCCATGACCCAGGGCCGCGTGCGCTGGTGCCAAGGTTTTAGCGAGCCCAACGCGGGCTCAGACCTCGCCAGTGTCAGGACCTCGGCGCTGCGCGACGGCGACGAATTCGTCGTCAACGGATCCAAGATCTGGACCAGCCACGGCGACGTCTCGGACTGGATGTATGCGCTGGTGCGCACCGACGCGAGCGCCAAGAAGCAGGAGGGGATCAGCTTCCTGTTGATCGATATGCGCTGCGCCGGCGTCAGCGTCAAAGCGATCGAGCTGATCAGCGGGAAGTCGAGCTTTTGCGAGGTGTTCTTTGACAGCGTGCGCGTTCCCGCTCGGCAGTTGGTGGGTCCGCTGCACGGCGGCTGGACCGTCGCCAAGCGGCTGTTGTTGCACGAGCGCGCGGCAATGTCCAAGTTCAGCGAAGGCGCTGCACCATCGCACGATCCGCTGGCGGTGGCGCTGCCGTACCTGATGGACGGCGACGGCCTCTTGCGCGAGCCGGTTTGGCGGGACCGGCTGTCCCATCTGCTTATGGACGGGCATGCGCTTGCGCTGACGTCCCGGCGGGTGCACGAGGAGGCGATGGCGGGGCAGGATGTCGGCGCAAGCGCGAGCATCATGAAGCTGGTGCAGACCGAGCAGGAGGTGGCCAAGTACGAGTTGCTGCAGCAGCTGATGGGCCACCGCGGTCTGGGCTGGGAGGGCGACGCATTCAGCCCTGACG
>Ga0114970_10000585_pt1 | contig 27304 bp, 13 predicted proteins | sample M_140205_XF_Meta_FD_87030 | JGI IMG/M metagenome (GOLD analysis project Ga0114970, IMG submission 87030) | Freshwater microbial communities from Lake Montjoie, Canada to study carbon cycling - M_140205_XF_MetaG | ecosystem: Environmental > Aquatic > Freshwater > Lake | place: Lake Montjoie...
TAAAGGATGTAAGCCACATAATTTCTTCGTGAAAACTATATAAACCGAATTTTATATAGTTTTGTATATCGTTACACAATGGAAACCAAGGAAGAATTAGTAAATAATATTAAAGAATGGATAAAAATGGATACCGAAATAAGTCAATTACAATCGGAAATGAAAGAGAGAAGGAATAAAAAGAAGTTATTATCTGAGTCATTAATGACCGTTATGAAAAAGAATGAAATCGATTGTTTTGATATTAATGGGGGGTCATTAATGTATAAAAAAAACACAGTAAAAAAACCAATAAACGCAAAGACAATGATATCATTATTACAAAATTATTATTCCACTACACCAAATAAAGCGGAAGAAATTACCAAATTTATAATGGAAAATAGACAAGAAGAAATAAAAGAAACTATCAAACGAAAACAAGATAAATAGATATTATTATATAATAATAACAAAAAAAGCTAGGAATGAATCGAAGGAACCAAAAGAACAATGAAGAAGATGACGACGAAGAGAACGACTATAACTATTATGATGCTGCCGAAGACGACGCGGAAGAAACTGATGAATTCGACACACAATATCAAGAAATTCGAAAAAGAATGAATGAATTATATGAAACGCAAAAAACGGATCTATTCAATGACATTGCGAATACAAATGCCGCTAAAAAAAACGCAAATGACTTAGAGCGAGCAGAGGCCTTAAGCACCGAACCCGATGGTCAAATGAGTTATAAATATAACGGATTAAAAATGTTAACAAAAAAAGATGTGGGGCAATATATACAAAACAGTGGATATACACAAGGAAATATATACATTTGTGCGTATCAAGTGAATACAACCGGACAATTACCATTTTTACAATTTGTGATGACGCGCTCCCAAGAAAACAAAATGAATTTACCAAATTTCAATTATAACGATACTCCAAATATATTGGAAATGTGTAGATGTACATTGGATATAATACTAACTAACGGGACAGCAATGTCTGTACCTCAACATAAGTATAAAGGATTTGCTCAGGACGGGAATAATTTTTATGTATTTTTCGATTTTAGTCAATATAACCTAGAATCACAACATTTTCTTTTACAAGACGAAGTATATTTAGTATTGATAGATGAATTTATTAACCATAAACAAATAGGAAAATACGCAATAGATAAAACAGATATTGATTTTTTTTCGATAAATCCAGAATTACTATATTTAACAGATAGCAATAATAATAATAATTATGAAACGCCAGCCGTATTGTATTCTGGAAATATTGGTAAAATGATAGATTTTACGTATATATTTGGCGTATCAAAGTCCACGTCAGAATATTTTAATGATCCGCATTATTATTTTACTAATTACGCAAACGCAATAGAGCAAAGTAACGAATTAAAGAAAAAATATGACAATGAATATCCTGGGTCATTTACCACACGCGGAGTCATTCGATTTGCCGTGTTTTTAGGAAGTATGGAAATATATTCGAATCCTTCGACAGTCGTCTCCGGATTCCAGCCGCTCACCTACGGATCGCTCCAATCGGATCATTTTAAAACCGGATCGAGTACTGACTTCCAAAGTGTTTACTTAAAAAATGATACACACACATACTGGATAGTAAAAAATTACGAACAACAAACATCGTTATCTACACATAATATATAATTGATATAATATATAACATATTTGAAGCGATCCGAAGGTGAGCGACGGGAATCCGTAGACTTTAGTCGAAGGAATTAGGTAGAGACAATATTTTTATTTCTCATTATATTTTACTATTCAAAATATAATGGCATTTGGCAAAACAATAACGTTTATAGGAGTCTCTTTACTAATAATGTATATTATGATTCAAATACTTACTTTTTATGGTGTAGATCAAAGCGCATACGGAACATATCTTGTATTTTTCCTATTCATATTATTATCAATATTAATATTGCCGAATAATGAACCCACACTAAATATGTTAAAAACACTAAAATCGTCCAATTAAACTTCTTTTACACGCATTTCATCTATAATTTTTGTTAATACTGTTAACTCGATTTTGTCTTTCAAGTTATCAATTATTTCCGTATCCATTGGCGCGCGATTATTCAGATTATAAAAAACGCTCTTAAAGTCTCTCACGGTAGTATTATTTGTTTCTATTATTTTCTTTTCATTTTTATCGTGTAGGGCCTTATTCTTCAATGTTTCTTGTATAATTTTCTCTTGATTCTCAGAATTATACCACGGGTTACGATAGGTGTCAGTAGAAATGAGCACATCACATATTTCCGGTTTGACAATTTTATCAAAATTAAGCGTATTATTAAAAGAAACCTTGAATGTTTTAACTATTTTGTCTGGAATAACTGGACTAGTTTCCATTAATCTATCAAATTCTTCCTTACACATTTTTATCATCTGTAATACAGGCATTCTCTCGTCGGGATGTTTAGCTAATTCGATTTTTACATTTCGATAGAATTTATCCCACGCAATACCGCTTACACGATGAGCTTCATTTAATTGTGTAATTTTCAAAAATTGTTGGATAGTCGAAATAATCCCAGCTAAAATATTGAATCCTCCGACAATCATTACGAAAAAATTTTGATATGCTAACGGAACTCTTTCTTGAGCAAAATTCGCTGTTCCAGTAAGAGTTGAAATGATAATAACCGGAATAGTGTACCACGCGTTTAAACTGGAATACATTGCGTTTGCTTTTGAATGTAGCCATCTGTAACACATTGCTTTATCCGCCCATTCAATGAGGATTTGTTCGTGTTCGCACGTCCATTCACAAAATGAAATCGTATTATTGGTTATTTTTTCATCTCCGTCCAAATTGTCCATATATTACAGTATAGAAAATAAACAAAAACAAAAACAAAAACAAAAACAAAAACAAAAAATAAAAATAAATAATATATGTGTAAATTAGACAGACATGGATGCTCGGATAAATGAGTTAAAAATAAACTTTACGAAAATACTTGACTTGAAAAATGAAAATGTAAAAACATTTAGTATTTTAGAAGCCAAAATATGTAAATTGAAAGATTTTTACTCTGAATTCGTGAAAACCAATAAGAATAACTTGTTTATTTTCGGTCTAGATTCATTTCATTTTCAAGGGAAATTGATAGATATTGAATATGAAGATATACAGCGTTTATATTCCGCTATAACAAATCGTATATATTGTGAATATTTCAAATTGTATAAAATAATAGTACAGTATATTTTAGACAACATTATAGAACAAAAAATAATAGATTTAGTGCACGTCAATAACAATTATCCAATATACAAAGATTTGGAGCCATTTAAAAAATATGATTTTGAAATAATACAAAGTCTTCACGAATTCATTATTATTTTATTGAACTCTATCAATGGGTATTTGATGAATAAAGAACACGATTTAAAAACACATCAAATAAAAAACAATATAGGATTGAATATAGATAATTTTGTGCATACATTTCAGTTTAATAATATAATTCTGAGAGAACAATTGATATTATTTATCTCCTATATTGAATTTTTTCACAAACTACATTTGAAGTATTTGACGCGATTTACAACCAAAATGCACATATTTTTTAGTCAAATAACAAATGATATCAAGTTTGAAGACACATCAAAAATGAAGAAGATGAAACGTGATTCCATATTAGAAACATTTGACAGCGAAAATATGAACAATGATGTTATTATAGAATTGAAAAATAGTATTAGTGGTGAAAGTAGTAAGGATGGTAATGATATAAAAGTTTCAAATTTACAAAATATTTTTTTAGATGTTAACGAAGTAAATGTTAATGAAGTAGATGAAATAGGTCAACAAGATGATATGTCGGCAATAACAATTGAAAGTAATATTAAAAATAATTCATTGGAGGAAAATATATTGGAGGAAAATATATTGGCTGAGGAAAATATATTGGAGGAAAATATATTGGCTGAGGAAAATATATTGGCTGAGGAAAATATATTGGCAGAAAATATATTGGCTGAGGAAAAATCATTGGTAGATGAAAAATCATTGGCAGAAGAATCTGAAAAAGCATTGGACACGCCAGTCACGTTATCAAATAGCCCTGAAAAAAAGAAAAGAGTATATAAACCAAGGAAGAAATAATATATCCCTCTAAATTCTTTTATATAACAATAATTCCGGATTTAATAAAAAATTGATATAAAATGATAACGAGTAACATATCATATCATCACACTAACAGAAAATGGAACGTCGTATTAATAAACGAATTGAATCATATATTTCAACATTTAAGGATAATATTCGAGACAAAGTAACCACAATTGGAATTGCTCCCGAACATTCAAATCCACTTTTACAATATATTTACGATTATGAACGTCTTGCAATTGGAAAAGACGATTTACTAAAAAGAAAAAGAGTGAAGAATGTTGTGCCGTTCTTTGATAGATGTTGCGCGAAACGAGCGAATGGAGAACAATGCACACGCAGAAAAAAGGATGAAGACGAATATTGTGGGACACATATGAAAGGGACACCACACGGTATTGTCGAAGATGAAACGGATGAAAATAAACTGAATACACAAAAAGTAGAGGTATGGGCGCAAGATATTCAAGGGATTGTTTATTATATTGATAAGAATGGAAATGTGTATCAAGCGGAAGATGTTGTCAGTAATAAACCAAACCCACAAGTGATTGCGAAATATCTACGAATAGGAGATGTGTTTTCCATTCCTGATTTCGGTATCTAGTAAAGATTTTAAAAAAAAGAAAAACAAAACAATAAATAATAGTAAAAACATATAAAAATAATTTCATATATTTTTTTACGAAGAACGAAAGAAAATGGATGAAATTAGTAAAAATATATTGGTAAAAGTCGGAATAGAATTTGATAACGCAATTGATAACGATAACACCAATAACAATAATAAAATAATAGAAGATCAACTGATTCTTCGTGACCCAATATTAGACAACACTATTTATAACTCGATAAAAACACAATTTCCGAATCTGAAACAAATTTTCAGTTCGTCGTTATTGACCAGTCTACATAAAGAAGCGGGGAAGAATCAGAAATGGCCTCTTCTAAATTTAGTACGACAGATATTGAACGTATATGGATATAATATGAAACCTATCCGTAAATCTGACGGATATACCGCAGACGGTGTCAAAAAATTCAAACGTTTTTTTCAAATAGTTAAAAAAATTGAATCTGTGAATCAAAAAGGACAACAAGATCAAAATCAAGAAGAAGAAGACGAAGATCAAGAAGATCAACATCAAGAAGAATAAGAAATGATTGAAGATGAATACGATACATTCGGATATACACCATCAGTCATCGACCTAAAAAGTATCCTCATAAATTCAGACGAAAATAAATACAACCAATATATAAAAAAAATAAATAAAATATGCCACATTTTTACAAGGTGTGTTATAATTATACCATTTATAGTGTGTGATATTTATTTCGCATTGTCACCATCGGACACTTGTCATCAATATAAAGTAAATAAATTACCAATAAATATAAATATACCATTGTATTTATTGATAAGTGGATTATGGGGAATTGTAATATTGATATCATATTCTCTAGTAAAATATTATATCAACCGGGAGCATTTTGACGACGATAATAAACTGCTCTTATATATTTCATATAGTAATTGGTTTAGTAAATTATTATCGATTATCATGGTTATTGTTGGTTATGTTATGTATTTCTCCCTAAATCCAAATGACTGTACTATCAGTATATATCATTATTTATTGGTGAGTATGATAGTAAAAAGCTTACTTATTATTGTAAATGTAGTGTTCGATTCAACTTGTAAAAAGCAATTTATCAACTGTAGTTCTTACACAGAACAATTGATGTAATACAATCCCAAGAATGAATAATCCGATTGTGGTGTATAAAAACGACGTGCGAAAAATCAATGAAAAAATATATGCGCCGATAATGGTCATAATGACATCCATAATTGCAATATTAAATATTCGGTAAGAATGTATACCTTGTCCGGGTATACCTAGGGCATTTTTATATGCACATAAATTTTCCATTGTAGTCGTAATATGTATATTACATCGAGAGAAAAGAAAAATACAATAAATACAATAATACAAATATACAAAACTTCTAACTAACTCATTAGTCGAATGAGTTCAACCAATATCCTTCTTCCATTATATCCAGATCAGATTTGTATTGAACGCCTGCTATAATTTCTCCGCTATATAGTTTATATTGAGGAAGAGAATTATCAATTCCATTATTGAATGATTTTTCCACATTTTTCACAATAATTTCTTCAAAATGTTGAAGAGTGAATCCGAATTTAGGCGGTATATTTTTATTTTTGTATATATTTTTGGTAATATTATTTGATTTGGATGGAATCTTTCGACTATTAACTACGGATTCCATTCGCTCACATCCACTACGCTCTAAAGTAGGTGGATTAATAACAACACAATCATTTGCTGTAAATGATGGAGAATTAGTGTCGAAAATAATCGAGTTGTATAAAGGTTCTTCCCATTGAGTCTCGTGAGTAATTGGTGAATAATAAAAAGGTTTTCCTGAATTAGAATAATATCTATGCCATTCAACATACTTATTTTTTTGATATTTTATATATGTGGAGTGAGAGGACTCCGGAGACGACGGTCGAATGAGTTCGTTCCGAATCTTTTGGGGCGATCCAGAGTTAATAGCACACTGGGTTTTGGATCGACTAAATGCGTAATTGAATAAGTTCATTTTTAATTGAATATAATTATATGTGTAAAATAAAATATTTGTTAAAAAGTAAATCAATTTTTATTTTTTTGTATAAATTCCTTTTGGATCGACGTATAGCTTTAAACGCTGCGAAAAGCTACGTCTCGCCCCTCCAAATGCGTAGTTATATGACTAGACTTTAGTCGAATGAATATGATTTGAATTATGTAATATTTTATTATGGATAAATTTAAAATATTATTATATTTTATAAATGTTAGACCCACTACTAACATTGTCTACATCAATAGTAGATAAAGATATTTTTGATGATAATCTAACTACAGCCTTTCAAAATGTATTATTTATTGATTCTGCTGTCGAAGATTTTCAACAGTACGCCAACGCAAATACATTTCCGATTGTTTACAATCGTATGACTTCTCGAGAACAAATATTGGAAATATTGACCCAAAATTTTCGACATATTTCGCGTATTGGATTAGTATGTCATTTCGAAGAACAACCTTATTTTTTAAATAATGAATTGTTGTTTTCAGATGTAAATACGCAATTTATGATTGATTTAATAAAACAATTTAATGTGATAAACCTGGATTATTTAGCGTGTCGAACATTACAAAATCAAGGATGGAAAGATTATTTCACCAAGTTACACAACGCAACAGGTATTCCGATTGGTGCGTCAGATGATAATACAGGAAATCTACCATATGGAGGAAATTGGATATTAGAATCGACTCAAGAAGATATTCAAACAATATATTTTAATGACCAAATAGTAAACTATTCATCTTTATTGACATCTGTTACAGTGAACGGTCTAGAAGACACATCAAATATTGAAATAACATTTGTAAAACTATGTCTTGATGCGAGTTATACTGATGTAGACGGTTCACTAAATGCGTTTATAGTAAAATCTATTGCGAATAACGGGTTATTGAAAATAGGTACGAGTCCTACCACAGCTAATTCTTGGGACGTAAATACGAATAATATAATCGATGCGTCACATAGTGCTTACTGGACTCCCGCACCGAATGAATATGGATTAGTAAATGCTTTTAAATATAATCCTAGGCATAATTCAATATATACATCAAATATAATAGCAGATTTATTTGTAGATGTAATCGCTGTGAATGATATACCAATACTAGCGTCAGTATTACCCATTGTATTACCCAGTATTAATTCTCCGCAACCTGTCTTTGAAGACGCGTCAAATATTGAAATATCATTTGTGCAACTTTGTCTTGATGCGAGTTATTCTGATATAGATGGGTCAGTTAATGCGTTTATAGTAACATCTGTCACTAATAATGGGTTGTTGAAAATAGGATCTACGACAACTCCTTGGCTAAATGGTAGTAATTGTACAATTGATGCGTCACATAGTGCTTATTGGACTCCTACTCCGAACGCAAATGGATTATTAAATGCCTTTAAAATTGCAGCTAGAGATAATTCAATGGGTCAATCAACGACACAATTTGATGTAAATATATATGTAACACCTGTGAATGACGCACCGATAATAACAATTGGTACATCAATATTAACAGGAACTGTGTCAGATAGCAATTTAAACGCCCAAGGAACGATGTATGCGACCGATGTAGATACAAGTAGCAACCTATTAAGATGGGATCTTAGTGGCAGTCTAACACAAACAAGTGGTTACGGAATAATGAGTATTAACGCTACAACGGGAGCGTGGACATATGACCTAAGTAAAAATTCCGTAAATTATAAAGCTTTAAAAAAGGATGCGTCATACAATGATATATTTACGGTGAGTGTAACAGATGGTTCATCGAACTCTATACAACCACAAACTCTAAGCATAAAAGTAATAGGTATAAATGACCCACCGACAGTATCATCCACAACCAGATCCGTATCAGTAATAAAAAACACAACATCTTTAACAGGAACAACCGATGCGTCGGATGTGGATCTTGGAACATCCTTGTCATACGATATAAGCGGTAGTAAAACAGGGACATATGGTACAATAGATATATCAAGCAATACAGGAGCGTGGCGATACGATTTATCAAGCAATTCAGCTGCGTTCAAATTATTAGCAAATGATGCGTCAGATAATGATATGTTTACTATCAGGGTAAGCGATGGTTCATTAAACGTAACACAAACTCTAACCATAAAAGTAATAGGTATAAATGACCCACCGACAGTATCATCAACCCAGTCCAAAACGTTGACAAAAGGCGAAACATTTTTAACCGGATCAACTGATGCGTCGGATGTGGACCTTGGAGCAGCATTAACGTATACTATACCTAATAATATCGGAACATATGGAACAATAGATATATCAAGCAATACAGGAGCGTGGCGATACAATTTATCAAGCAATTCAGATGCGTACAAGGCATTAGCAAACGATGTTTCAGCAAATGATATATTTACGATTAATGTAAGCGATGGTTCACTGAACGTAACACAATCTCTAACCATAAAAGTAATAGGTAATATTACCACAACAACAATAATAATCAATACGACCCCCTATCCATTACTACAAAATCAACCAGGAGTATTGACTTATTACAACACATCAGTGTTACCGACTCCAGGTGATTCATATGTTTTAAAAAACGCACAAGGTTCTATTGTGTCTAATCCTTATATTTGTTCACAAATCTCAACTTCTGATTTTGTTTCAAGTGGTCTACATAATCCAAGAGGTATAACGTTTGATAGTATTGGTAATTTATATATAGCTAATTACACTGACTTAAATATACTCAAAATAACACCTGACGGCGTGTCATCCATTTTTTCAGCAGGTAATTTAATAATCAAACCATTTTTTATAGCATTTGACTCATCAGGTTATTTATATGTGGTAAATGGTGGTCCGACAAATACTATTTGTAAAATATCGCCAGATGGTACTCAAAGTCCTTTTATAACGAGTGGATTATCGTATCCAATTGGAATAGCAATTGACGTATCAGATAATTTATATGTATCAACAAATGATTCATCAACAACAACTGCAATTTTAAAATTCCGACCGGATGGCACATCATTTGGTGCACCATTTGCAACATCATTTGTATCAGCGCAAACACTATTCGGAATGGCGTTTGATAGCATCGGTAATTTATATGTAGCAAGTTCTATCGGAACTGTTTTTAAAATAACTCCGGATGGAACAAAAAGCACATTTGTTTCTGGATTAAACGGTGCGTATGGTTTGACATTTGATAAAGGAGGTAATTTATACATATCTAATAGCACTAGTACAGTATACAAAGTTCCGGTAAATACTACTATAGCAAACACATTTGTAGCAATACAATACCCAATGGGATTAGCATTCGATCAATCTGGTAATTTATATACAGCAAATTCAACAATAAACAAAATTACAAAAATAAAAATAGATATACCAACAACGTTTACATTTTCAAATGTGTTACTTAATACACCTGGACAAAACGAGTTATCAATATATAACACTTCAACTAGCACGACAATTTCTTCACTGTCTGTAAAAGTAAATAATACACCGACAATATCCGGCGACAATTCAGGAAATGTCTGGGAAGATGGAAGTCTAAATGTAACTGGTATTTTAACAGCAGTAGATGCGGATATAAGTGATAATTTGACATGGGATATTAGCGGAAGCAACTCAAACGCATACGGCGTTTTTACTATCATAACAAGTAGTGGTATAAATAATAATAATAATAATAATAATACGTGTACTTGGAGATACGATTTATCCAATAATTCACCATCAGTTCAATCATTAAAACAAGGACAAAAAATAATAGATACATTTTATATTAGAGTACAGGATAATCAACAAGCTTCAGCATTTCAAACAGTTACAATAACCATCAATGGCACAAATGACACACCGACAATATCCGGCGACATTTCAGGAAATGTATCGGAAGATGGAATCCTACGCGCACAAGGTGTTCTAACCGCGGTAGACGTAGATTTAAGTGGCAATTTTACGTGGGATCTTAGTGGTAATGGCATATCTAATTATGGAAGAATGAATATATCATCAGGCGTGACAAATAATAATACGTGTGCTTGGTCATATGATCTATCCAATAATTCATCATTTGTACAAGCATTGAGTCAAGGACAAACTATAACGGATAAGTTTTATGTCATAGTACGGGACGATGTGAGCGCAAACGCAGTCCAACTAGTAACAATAACAATCAACGGTAAAAACGATCCAATAAGACTTTTAAATAAAATACCAAATCAAGCGATTGATATGTCATCTAATTTTAGTTATGTCATTCCATCTACTACATTTTTAGATGTAGATGTATCAGACAATTTAACATATTCAGTTGTGTTAAGTAGTAATACACCTATTCCATCTTGGTTACATTTTGAACCAAGCACACGGACATTTACGAGTGTATCAAATCGAACCACGGTTGGTCCATTAAAAATAAAAGTAACCGCGACAGATGGACTCACTTCAGCAGCATCTGCGTATTTTATCATTAATGTAATTAGTCAACAAGCCATATCTGGTTCAGTATTAGACGGATATATTAAGTTCGGAACGATAACTGCGAGGGATTTATCAAATAATATTGTGGGAGGACCGGTTCAATCAGATGAGTCCGGTAAGTTTTCAATACCCATACCAATGAATATTCAACCATCTACATCATATATCGTCGATTGTGTTGGTGGGACAGATATAGCCACAGGTGCTCCAATATTATATCCGTTATCATCCATATACACATCAGGTGATATTTCATATGTTATGTTAAATTCATCCAACGTTGTTATAAATCCATTAACAACCATTGTTTCCGATATTGTAAATAGTAATATACCGTTATATAGGAATAATTTATCTGTTGTATACACATACGTGGCAAATGCGTTTGGACTACAATCATCTCATATCGGCGGCGATTATATATATTCACAAAATATTGCCGATGGTATCGCCGCGATAAAAATAGCTACAATTACCAAAATATTATCTTTATCAACTGGCACGGATATAAATACAATTAAATTGAAGATTGCTACAAATATAGAAGGGCAAGCAGGAAAGCTTCTATTTGATGCGTCATTTATATCGGATAGTGGATTTGGCGCGTCTTCGTTGATATTAAAATCGAATTTAACGGGTATAGTCGCTGCAATATCGTCTTTAATGGACGCGGTAGTAAACGTTGGATCTCCTACTGATATAAACCGAATAACCAAGCAATATAAAGAGTTGTATAAGTTATCAAAGGGTGCGCTATCTATAAGTTTTTTAAATATTAATACAATATATAATGAGTAACATATCGAATACTATAAGCAACGCAGCTATCACCCAATCAGTCGGACAGATAATGCAAGACAATTTACTGGTTGCAAATATTTGTTTTATAAAGGGCACAAATGTAGTCACGGACCAAGGAATCATTGAAATTCAAAATATAAGTTTAGCAAACACCATAAAGGGGAAAAAAATATTGATGACGACAAAAACAAAAAATGTGGATGATTATATGGTGTTAATAAAGAGAGATGCGTTGTCTAAAAATGTGCCTAACGAAGATACGTGGTTAACCGGAGAACATTGTGTATTATATAATAGAAAAATGGTGAAGGCAAAGAATTTAGTAAATGGCTCTAATATCCAAAAGGTAAATATGGAGCAAGCCGAAGTGTATAATTTATTATTAGAAGGAGAAACATCAGGAGAGATGATAGCAAATGGAATGATAGCGGAAACATTGGATCCGAAGTCTATATTTGTAAAAATCTTATCTGTTGTCAAATCCAAAAATTATTCACCAGAAGAAGAGGCGATGTGTATACGTGATTTAAATATAGATTTGAAAAAAGCACACGAAAAGAAAATGGTTCATAATTAGAGCGAGTCGAAGCATTAAGCGCATATTCCTTCGACTAACGTCTACGAACTCCTTCGACATTCGTCTCCGGCTTCGGCTCGCTCCAGAATATAATCAAAAAACTTTGGCTTTCGCGGCGCTTAAATCGCCTATGTTTTTCTCCAAAATCCAGATTCTAATCTGCTTACGAATCACTGACTCCAAAAACTTATTTTTTTTTAACAAAAATATAATTGTTAAAATAAAACGCATGTTAAGTTAAAATATTATAATAAAATCTTTGTGTAAATTATAATGGATTTAGAACCAATGTCGATTGAGGAAACTCATTCGGATGTTAACCCTGGAGTTCCATCTCTCCAAACAGATCCGCTGATATATGACGATACAATAGACACAAGCGCCATTCAAAACGTGTTATTTATTGATTCTTCTGTCAAACATTTTCAAGAGTATGCAAATGCAACCACTTTTCCGATTGTTTACAGTCGTAGAAATACCCGAGAAGAATTGTTGCAGTTATTAAGCACCAAATTCCAACATATTTCACGTATTGCAATAGTATGCCATTTTAGAGAAGAACCCTATTTTTTGAACACAGAATTGTTATTTTCGGATACGAATGGCCAATTTATGATTGATTTAGTAAAACAATTCAATGTTTCACACCTAGATTATTTAGCGTGTAGTACACTGCAAAATCAGGGATGGAAAGATTATTATGCCAAGTTACACGACGCAACAGGTATCACGGTTGGAGCGTCAGATGATAATACAGGCAATTTAAAATACGGTGGTGATTGGATATTAGAGTCAACACAGGAAGATATTCAAACAGTTTATTTTAATGATTTGATACAAAATTATGCTTCTTTATTGGCAGTATTTACTGTAAATGGTATTAATTATACGACTGTTGGATCAGTTGCAACAGTATCATCCTATACCACCGTAAGTGGTATAATAACAATACCCAGTACAATTACTGACTCAAGTGGTGTAATTTATAACGTGACATCGATCGGACAAAATGCGTTCAGCAATTGCCAAGATGTGACTTCCGTTACAATCCCGAGTTCAGTCACATTGATTGACGACTACGCGTTCATCAATAATTTTTATCTGACTTCCGTCACAATCCCGAATTCAGTCACAACTATTGGGCTATATGCGTTCTACAATTGTTTACATCTGACTTCCATGACAATCCCGAGTTCAGTCACATCGATTGGTTTTAGAGCGTTCGAGTCGTGTCGTGCTTTAACAAATTTTGTAGTAAACAATTCAAACACAAATTATAGTAGCGATAGTTCTGGAGTATTATTCAATAAATTACAAACCACATTAATCTCTTATATAGGAGATGTAAGAACATCATATACAATCCCTAGTTCGGTGACAACGATCGGAGCAAATGCGTTCTCCGGTTCTATAACTCTGTCTTCCATTTCAATACCGAGTTCAGTCACTTCTATCGATACAAATGCGTTTGTTAATGTTGATGGTATTTCTTCAATTTCAGTAAACGTATCAAACACAAATTATAGTAGCGATAGTTATGGAGTATTATTCAATAAATTACAAACCACATTAATCAAATATCCTGCAGGAAATGTAAGAACATCATATACAATCCCGAGTTCAGTGACAAGTATTGCTAATCTATCGTTTTACAAATCTACATTTATAAATACCATTATAATCCCTAGTTCAGTCACAGGTATCGACACACAAACGTTCACCTATTGTACTCAATTAACGAGTGTATTTTTTTTACATACATCCTTTTCTAATATTACTATAAATACGAATAATTTTTATAAAGACCCGTCAACGACCAAAGTCAATACAGGCTATTATAGATCAACAATTACAAATACTACAAAAATATCACAGTTTTTTACAGCAATAGCAATAATGTCCGCACCTATTCCAACTAATTTATCAGGAGTAGGTCTTCCTGGTAGAGTTAATCTTAGTTGGACCGCAGCAACTGCTCCTGGTTACAGTGTAGTAACCGGATATAAAGTAACATATTGGGTAACATCTACACCAGGGACAACAACAACCACATCGTTAATAACTGGAACATCAACAACGATAACAGGTCTGTTAAATGTAACAAGTTATACATTTCAAGTAGTAGCGTATAATAATGTAGATAATTCTGCCCCCTCCTCTCCTAATTTTATTATTTCGACCGCATCAGCGGCAGCACCTGTGTTAATATCTGTATCACCGCTATTTAATGTAGGTACCGTTTTAGAAGATGCTATCAATGTACCGATATCTTGGGCCACAAATATGCTTGACGCAAGTTATTCTAGTACAGATGGAACAGTGAACTCGTTTATAGTAACAGCAGTTACATCAGCAAATGGTAGTTTGAAGATAGGTACAAGTCTTGGAAGTGCCACAAATTGGGACGCGGGCAACAATACAATTGACGCAACACGTACTGGTTACTGGACACCAACCGCGAATTTAAGTGGTACTAGTGTACAAGCGTTTAAAATCGCTGTTAAAAGTGATTTGGGTCTACAATCAACAACCGAACTATTTGTAAATATAAATGTGACACCAGTGAACGATCCTCCTACAGTGGCAAACGCAATTCCAAATCAATCAGCAAATACCGGAGTTGCGTTTGATTTTTCATTCAATGTAAATACTTTTGCTGATATTGATATAGGTAATGTGTTTACTTATTCCGTAACATCAAAACCATCTTGGTTAACATTTACTTCCGGAACACGCAGATTCACTGGTACGCCACAGCTTTCAGATATTGGTACATCACAGGTTACTGTAGTAGCAACTGATGATTCTAACGCAACTGTGTCAACTAATTTTAATATGACAGTCAACCGATTAAATAACGCACCAACAGTAGCAAACGCAATCACGTCAGTACCATCAGCAACACAAGGTACCACGTATTCGTATACATTCCCAGCAAATACATTTACTGACGTTGATATTGCTACTTCTGGAGATTCATTGAGTTATACTGCGTTCAAAGGAGATGGCACATCATTATCGTCAACATGGTTATCAACCTTCACTGCGTCCACTAGAACATTTTCAGGAACTCCTCAAAACGCAGATATTGGCATATTGAATGTTAAATTAAGAGCAACAGATACATCTAACGCATCTGTAGATACTTCTTTTAATATCACTGTAATAAATACAAATGACAGCCCGACAATAGTAGCAACCCAATCCGCATCAGTGACAAATCCTTTTCTATTTGTAACAGGAAAAATCGACGCGTCAGACGTAGATGTCGGTACAACATTGACGTATTCGATATTTTCTCAAACATCAACATATGGAACAGTAACATTGACTGATACTATCGGCAATTGGAAATACGATTTATCAAGTAATTCAATTAACTATAAAAAATTAGCAAATGGTATCACAGGATTTGAAACGATTGTCTTTAATGTAAGCGATAGTATAGCACCACCCGTATCACAAACATTAACAGTAACCGTAACAGGTATAAATGACCCACCGACAATAGTAGCAATCAAATCCGCATCAGTGACAAATCCTTCTCTATTTGTAACAGGAAAAATCGATGCGTCAGACGTAGATCTTAATACAACATTGACATATTCGATATTTTCTCAAACATCAACATATGGAACAGTAACATTGACTGATACTATTGGCAATTGGAAATACGATTTATCAAGTAATTCAATTAACTATAAACAATTAGCAAATGGTATTACAGGAAATGAAACGATTATCTTTAATGTAAGCGATACTATAGCACCACCCGTATCACAAACATTAACAGTAACAGTAACAGGTATAAATGACTCGCCGACAATGTCCGATATGACAAAGACTCTACCTAAATATGATACATCTTGCAATGGTGTAACAGACGCGGCAGATATAGATGTAGGTAACACATTTACAACCACTATATCTGGTAATAGTGTCGGTAAATATGGTTCATTAACTATTACATCATCAACTTCAACCGCGTGGAGATACGATTTATCAAGCAATTCTTATAATTATAGAATGTTACCAGTTGATGCTACAGACACAGATATATTTAACATCACTGTAACTGATTCATCGGGAGCACCCGTAACTAAATCTCTAACCATTACAGTTACAGGAATTTCTAATCCCCAAGTTTCGACACAACTAACCGGTAAAATAGTAGATGGCTATATAAAATATGGAACAATTAATGTGCGAGATTTATCAAATAATTTGATAGCCGGTCCAACCCAAACTGATTCATTGGGAAATTATTCAATAATTATTCCTGTATCAATACCTCCGATATCATATATAATCGAATGTACCGGAGGAACAGATATCGCGACAAATTTACCATTAACTTTTCCGTTAAAATCGATATATACGCCAGTCGTGAATCAATCTGATTTTTCAGTGATAAATAGTAGTAATGTATTTTTAACACCATTGACAACAATAGTCGCAAATATAGTGACATCCACAGTCACTGGTAGTAGTAGTGCGTCTGCAATTACTAGCGCAATAACCGCAGCAACCAACAAAGTAGCAGTCGCATTAGATATATCATCAAATGTAGTAAATACAGATTATATTGGGATCAACAGCCCAACAATAACAAATATAAAAGTAGCCGCCGCAGCAGTAAAGATAGCGTCAATAACGAATATAATATCAACAACGGAGACAAAAGTCGCAGCAACTGTATTGTCCAATATCTCCACGATTATACAACAATCATCCGCAAAAATAACAATAGACAATGCGTTTGTACAAACAGCAGGAGGACAGGCGCCTATAACAAATTTGACATCATTGGTAACAACTATAGTAAGTAGAATAGATGCGGCAACAACATTAGATTCAATATACACAAAATCAATAGCAGGAAACACTGTTGCGTCAACCGCAAATGCGACATTTATAGGATACACAGCGCCACAATTGACCGCCGCGATTGACGGCGCAACACCAGCATCATCCCCCGGAGTCATATCAAACATTTGCTTTAAAGCAGGAACGAAGATAGTGACAGACCAAGGAATAGTAAACATAGAAAGAATAACGGAACAAAATAGCATAAGAGGGAAGAAGGTGTTATTGGTATCACAGACGACAAATATAGACGACTATATGGTAAAAATAGAAAAGGGCGCATTATATGAGAATGTTCCGAATGCCGACACGTGGTTGACTGGAGAACATAAGGTATTTTTCAATAAAGAAATGATAAAGTCGAAGAGTCTTGTGAATGGTCAAACAATAGTAAGAGAGAATAAAATAAGTGAAGTCGTATACAACATATTGTTAGAAGGTGAGAATTCGGGGAAGATGATTGCGAATGGAATGATATCAGAGACATTGTCCCCTAAAAGTGTGATGGTTCAGTTATTGGTAAAATTAAATAAATTGAGTGATAAAGATAGAGAACGTGATATCATACGCATCAATAAGTTGATGAATGAAGAGAAGGAAAGGATGAAATCTGGAGCAAGTCGCAGACCTTAGGAGATATTTCCGTAGACGTTTGGAGTGGAGCGAGCCGTAGACGTTTGGAGTGATACGTAGCCTTAAGCGAAGCAAAAGCGAGGGAACTCAGGAGACGACAGTCGAATGAGTTAGTCGAAGGAATATCGAATGAGCTCATTATAAAAAAATATTTTATACATTTTATTTTTTTATGTATAAAATAAAATATATTTGTAATTCATAAATAAATGTTAGATCCGGGTCTACCATTACCTTCAGAAGAAGTACCTTCAGAAGACTTATACACCTCCGGACAAGAACCGCTGATATATGACGATACTATCGAAACAAGCACCATTCAAAACGTATTATTTATTGATTCTTCTGTCAAACATTTTCAAGAGTATGCAAACACAACCACTTTTCCGATTGTTTACAGTCGTAGAAATACTCGAGAAGAATTGTTGCAGTTATTAAGCACCAAATTCCAACATATTTCGCGTATTTCAATAGTATGTCATTTTAGCGAAGAACCCTACTTTTTGAACAGAGAATTGTTATTTTCGGATACGAATAGCCAATTTATGATAGATTTAGTAAAACAATTCAATGTTTCACACCTAGATTATTTAGCATGTAGTACACTACAAAATCAGGGATGGAAAGATTATTATGCCAAGTTATACGACGCAACAGGTATCACTGTTGGAGCATCAGATGATGATACAGGTAATTTAAAATATGGGGGTGATTGGATATTGGAGTCAACACAGGAAGATATTCAAACGGTTTATTTTAATGATTTGATAGAAAATTATGCTTCTTTGTTGGTAATCGTTACTGATCCTGCTGGTGTTAGGTACTCGACTCTTACTGGAACAAATGTGGAAGTAACAACGCATACTAATACTCAAGTTATTGCTTTAGGAGGTATAATAAACATACCTTCTTCATTTGTTTACAGTGGAACGACATATACAGTCACCGGTATTGGTGCGTATGTCTTCAATAGTGGTTGTGTAAATCTGACTTCCGTTACATTTCCGAATTCAGTCACGAGTATCGGGGCAGGTGCGTTCTCTGGTTGTACAGGTCTGACTTCCGTCACATTGACAAATGGACTCACAACTATCGAGGCAGACGCGTTCTCAGGTTCAGGTCTGACTTCCATTACAATTCCGAGTTCAGTCACAACATGGGGCATAAGTGCGTTCTCTGGTTGTACAAGCCTGACTTCCGTCACATTGACGAATGGACTCACAACTATCGGGACAAATGCGTTCTATAGTTGTACAGGTCTGACTTCTGTTACAATTCCGAGTACATTCACAAGTATTCAACCGTACATGTTCACCAATTGTTCATCTCTGACTTCAGTCATCTTGAATACTGGACTCATAACTATCGGTCAAGGTGCGTTCGCAAATTGTACAAGTCTTACTTCCGTTTCAATCCCGAGTTCAGTCACAGCCATCAACGCCTCTGCGTTCAACGGATGTGCTCTATTAACGAAAGTAAGTTTTTTACATACAGCAATTGATATGCTTATTATCACTAATCCTAATTTTTTTAAAGCTGGAACGACTAAAGTTGATATAGCCTATTATAACTCAACACTTACTACAAGTCTTGATAGAATATCCCCGTGGTTTACTACACCCACACCATTAACAAATAAACCATCATTTCTAGATGCGTCAAGTGGTCTTTATTTCACGACTAGCGTGACAGATGCGATAGTCGCATCCATAACCAACGCACAATTGTTAGCAGCCAACGCAAGTGGTATAATAACAATACCCAGTAAAATTATAGACCCAAGTGGTATAATATGTAATGTCACAAGTATCGGAAGTAGTGCGTTCTCTGGTCGTACAGATCTGACTTCCATTACAATTCCTTTGTCAGTCACGAGTATCGGCTTCCAAGCGTTCAACGGATGTACAGGTCTGACTTCCGTTGTAATCCCGTCATCAGTAACAACATGGGGTGTGGGTGCGTTCCAAGGTTGTTCAAATCTGACTTCCGTAAAATTGCCGGATGGACTCACAACTATAGGGGAAAATGCGTTCCAAAGTTGTTCAGGTCTAACTTCCGTTTCAATCCCGAGTTCAGTAACAAATATCGGCGCAAGTGCGTTCACCTCGTGTAATCTATTAACGAAAGTAAGTTTTTTACATACAACCTTTGCTAGTCTTACAATCACTCCACCTAATTTTTTAAAAGCCGGATCAACTAAAGTCGACATAGCCTATTATAACTCAACAATTACAGATATTAGTCAATTAACTGTATATTCATATTTTACTATAAGAACACCAGTAACAAGTCAAACATCATTTATAAATGCTGCAAGTGGTCTTTATTTCACGACTAGCGTGACAGAAGCGATAGTTGCACCCATAACCAACACACAATTGTTAGCAGCCAACGCAAGTGGTATAATAACAATACCCAGTACAATTACTGACCCAAGTGGTATAATATGTAATGTCACAAGTATTGGAAGTAGTGCGTTCTCTGGTCGTACAGGTCTGACTTCCATTACAATTCCTTTGTCAGTCACGAGTATCGGCTTCCAAGCGTTCAACGGATGTACAGGTCTGACTTCCGTTGTAATCCCATCATCAGTCACAAAATGGGGTGTGGGTGCGTTCCAAGGTTGTTCAGGTCTGACTTCCGTCACATTGACGAATGGACTCACCACTATAGGGGAAAATGCGTTCCAAAGTTGTTCAACCCTGACTTCCATTACAATTCCAAGTTCAGTCACAACATGGGGTGCTGGTGCGTTCAACAGTTGTTCAACACTGAATTCAGTCACATTGATGAGTGGACTCACAACTATAGGCGGAAGTGCTTTCTACGGTTGTATAGGTTTGACTTCCATTTCAATCCCGAATTCCATCACGAGTATCGCCTTACAAGCGTTCTTCAATTGTACAGGTTTGATTTCAATCACAATGCCGAATGGACTCATATGTATTGGTGATCGTGCGTTCAATGGTTGTACAAGTCTGACTTCCGCAGTAATCCCGTTGTCAGTCGCAAGATTGGGTACAAGTGCGTTCCAAAGTTGTTCAAACCTGACTTCCGTGACATTGATGTCTGGACTCATAACTATAGAGGCAAATGCATTCTACGGTTGTATAAGACTGAATTCCGTGACATTGACGACTGGACTCAAAAGTATCGGCTTACAAGCGTTCTTCGGGTGTTCATCCCTGACTTCCATTACAATTCCGAGTTCAGTCACAACATGGGGCACAAGTGCGTTCCAAGATTGTTCAGGCCTGACTTCCGTCATATTTACGACTGGACTTACAACTATCGGGGCAAGTGCGTTCCAAGGTTGTTCAGGTCTAACTTCTGTTACAATTCCGAATTCAGTCACAACTATTGCAACAAGCGCATTTGTATCGTGTACTAACTTATCAAAAGTAATTTTTTTACATACCACAACATTACCTTCACCCGCAATTCCTAATTTTTATATCAACTCATCAACAACACACGTTCAAACGGCATTTTATAAATCAGGTGTATCTGTTACTCCGATATCCACATTTTTTAATACAAAAACAGCAATATCAGATAGAACCTCCTTTTTATCCGGTGGGATTTATTACACGACCAGTGTGACAGAAGCGACAGTCACAACCAATTCATCCGCAACTGGTGCAAAAACAATACCTAGTACAATTACTAACCCAGATGGTATAATATGTAACGTGACAAGTATTGTTGCAAGTGCGTTCCAATACGCTACAGGTCTGACTTCTATTACAATACCTTTATCAGTGAAGAGTATCGGATCAAATGCGTTCCAAAGTTGTACAGGGCTGACATCCATTACAATCCCGAATTTAGTCACGAGTATCGGCTCACAAGCGTTCCAAGATTGTTCAGCTCTGACTTCCGTCATATTGACGAATGGACTCACAAGTATCGCATCACAAATGTTCCAAGGTTGTTCAGCTCTGACTTCCATTACAATCCCGATTTCAGTCACAAGTATCGGCTTACAAGCGTTCTATCAGTGTTCAGCTCTGACTTCCATTACAATCCCGAATTCAGTCACAAGTATCGGATCAAGTGCGTTCAGTTCGTGTAATAACTTATCACCTGTAAGTTTTTTACATACTACAACATTACCTACAATTACTACTCCTAATTTTTATGCCGGTTATAACAAGTATACCGGTTCGCAAAAAATTCAAACGACATATTATAAATCAGGTGTAAGTAATACTCCATTATCAGGATTTTTTATTACACAGACAGCATTAGTAGATAGAACCGCATTTTTAGATGCGTCAAGTGGTCTGTTATACACGACTAGTATAACAGAAGCGACCATCACAACCCATACCAATTCACAGGTTTTAGCTGCCAACGCAAGTGGTATAATAAGAATACCCCCTACAATTAGTGACTCAAATGGTATAATATATAATGTCACGAGTATCGCATCAAACGCATTCCTAAATTGTTCAGGTCTGACCTCCATTACAATCCCGAGTTCAGTTACGACTATTGAATCAAGTGCGTTCAATGGTTGTTCAGGTCTGACTTCTGTTACAATCCCGAGTTCAGTCACAACTATTGCGACAAACGCATTTGTATCGTGTACTAACTTATCAAAAGTAAGTTTTTTACATACCACAATGTTACCGGCAATCGCAAATCCTAATTTTTGTACCAACTCATCAACAACACCCGTCCAAACAGCATATTATAAATCAGATGTACCTGTTACTCCGATATCCACATATTTTAATACAAACATACCAATAACAGATAGAACCTCCTTTTTATCCGGCGGTCTTTATTACACGACTAGTGTCACAGAAGCGACAGTCACATCAACCCCTACTGCAACTGGCGCAATAACAATACCCCTTACAATTACTGACCCAAGTGGTATAATATGTAACGTCATAAGTATTGGTTCAAGTGCGTTCCAAAGTTGTACAGGTCTGACTTCCATTGTAATCCCTTTATCAGTGACGAGTATCGGATCAAGCGCGTTCTACATTTGTTTAGGTCTGAATTCTGTTACAATCCCGAGTTCAGTAACAAGTATCGGCGCATACGCGTTCCAATGGTGTGTAGGTCTGAGTTCTGTTACAATCCCGAGTTCAGTAACAACTATTGGTATAAGTGCGTTCCACGGTTGTAGCGGTCTTACTTCCGTCATATTAAATACAGGACTTTTAATTATCGGATCAAATATGTTCAAAAGTTGTAGAGGTATGACTTCCATTACAATTCCGAGTTCAGTAAGGATTATAGGTGATAATGCGTTCAATGATTGTATAGGTCTGACTTCAGTAACACTAACACAAGGACTCACAAGTATCGGTATAAAAATGTTCTACGGTTGTAGAGGTCTGACTTCTATTTCAATCCCAACTTCAGTTTCAAGTATCGATGACGATGCGTTCAAATTATGTATGTCTATGACGCAGATCCTACCTGTATATCCAAACGCAACATATGAATTATTAGGTGGTAGAGCTTTTTGTCGAAAAACACCAAATACTATACTCCAGTATCCTATAGGAGATCCATACACATCAACATATCAACTTAATGACGCTACAAGTGTTAATTCAGGTGCGTTTAATTTTACTAAAATAACGAACTTTACATCGTCTATACTTAACGATCTGAGAGTTGACTACTACGGCGTATTGTATGGCAGTAATGGTACAAAATTAGTTCAATATCCGTGTGGAAATTCAGCAACAAATTTTGGAATCAGTAGTACACTCACAAGTATTGACGACGGTGCGTTATACGGTTGTATAAATCTAACTTACATTTCAGTATCCTCTTCAAACACATATTATAGTAACGATAGTAATGGAGTATTATTCGATAAATTGAAAACCAAATTAATCTATTACCCTATGGCAAAGACAGCCATATCATATACAATCCCGTCGACAGTCACAAGTATCACCCAGGGTGCGTTTAATGGTTCTAAATTAACTAAAATTACATCTCTATCAACAACATTTGTTTGCGACGATTTCGGTGTATTATTTAATAGTGCAAAAACATCAATAATTCAATATCCGTGTGGAAATTTAAGTGCTTCGTACGCAATCCCGAGTACAGTCACCAGTATAGTATTAGACGCATTTTCATCGTGTCCTCTATTAAAAAAGGTGTATTTTTATGGTAATTATCCTACAGTTGATGGTCCTAATTTTGATACATCAGGAAATATCGCGTATTATATATCTGGTGCAACAGGATTTATCACAACACCTATAGGATTTACTAGTAAAGCCACCTTTATACAACAAACACCACCGACAAATGTTTACATTGGAACAACAACATCTACTTCTGCTTTAATTAGTTGGACAGCTACAACTGCTGTTACAAATTCCCCTACAACTGGTGCTGTATCAGGATATAAAATAACATATTATGTTACATCTAATCCAATACCTACAACCACAACATCGTTAATAACAAGTACATCATATAATGTAACTGGTCTAACAAGTGGTTCATCTTATACATTTACAGTGGCGGCATATAATGATGTTGGACCGTCTATAGAAGTAACAGCAACTGTTCGACCGAATGAAGTCCCGACACTAAGCACATTACCAACTCCTGTAATAACCTGCCTAAAAGACACGTCAAATAATATAATTACGTTCAGTTCATTAACCGCATCAGGATATAATGGTGCGGATGTAGATGGAACAGTAAACGCGTTCATAGTAAAAACTGTTCCAAATGGTACATTGAAAATAGGGTCAACTCCTTGGCATGCAACTACAAATAACACAATAGACGCAAACAATAGTGCGTATTGGACCCCAGTATCAGCTACATCTGGACAACAAACAGCATTTACAGTTGTAGCGCGGGATAATTCATCGGGAGAATCAACAACACCAGTAAATGTAATCGTAAACGTTTCACCATTAGTATTCACAATATCAGGAAGTAATGCCGAAGTCGGATTAAATCAAACAATTACAGGTGCAGTAACAATACCAAGTGCGGTTATTATTGGTAGTACATCATATAGCGTGACAAGTATTGGTACTAATGCGTTCAAAAATTGTACAGGTATGACATCCATTTCAATCCCTTTATCAGTGACGAGTATAGGCAATCAAGCATTCTTTTCTTGTTCAGGTCTGACTTCCGTAACAATCCCTAGTTCAGTCACGTCTATAGGCTCTCAAGTGTTCACCGATTGTAATAATCTGAATTCCGTCACATTGACGCCTGGACTCACAGTTATAGGCGATTATATGTTCCAAGCTTGTTCTAAATTAACTTCCATCACAATCCCTAGTTCAGTAACAACTATTGGGACTAGCGCGTTCCAACGTTGTTCAGCTCTAACAAATATTTCAGTAGACGCTTCAAACGCAAATTATAGTAGTGACACTAGTGGAGTATTGTTCAACATATCAAAAACTACATTATTACAGTATCCTATAGGAAATACAAGAACATCATATACCATTCCAAGTTCAGTCTCAACTATTGGTTATCAAGCGTTTATGTTTAGTACAAATCTGTCTTCGATTACAATCCCTAGTTCAGTCACGACTATAGGCAGTCAATCATTCGCTTATTCTACAGGTCTGACTTCTGTCACATTGACGCCTGGACTCACAACTATCGGATCACAAATGTTCAAAGGTTGTACTAATTTGACTTCCATTACAATCCCGAGTTCAATCACATCTATTGGCGATGAAGCGTTTATGGAATGTACAGGTCTGAATTCAGTCACATTGACACATGGACTCACGATTACTGGTAACAAAATGTTCGAAGCTTGTTTAAGTCTGACTTCTATTACCATCCCGAGTTCCATCACGACTATAGGTAGTCGAATGTTATGCGCAACTGGTATATCTTCCATTACAATCCCGAGTTCCATCACGACTATAGGAAATCAATTTCTCACTAGTTGTCAAAGTCTGTCTTCCGTCACATTGACGCCTGGACTCACAGTTATAGGTCCGTATATGTTTCAAAGTTGTCCAAGTCTGACCTCAGTTACAATCCCGAGTTCAGTGACAACTATTGGGTATAGTGCGTTCACCGATTGTACTCTATTAACGAAAGTAAGTTTTTTACATACACCATCAACATTTGCTAGTCTTACTATCACTTCGCCTAATTTTTTAAAAAACGCAACGACACCAATTGATATACTCTATTATAATTCATCAATTACAGATATTAGTAAATTATCCGGGTATTTTGTTAATACACCCATAGGATTAACAGATAAAACATCATTTCTAGATTCAGCAAGTGGTCTTTTATACAATACTAGTGTGACAGAAGCGATAGTCACAACCAATTCCAGTGCGTCCGGCGCAAAAATAATACCTAGTACAATTACTGACCCAAGTGGTATAATATGTAATGTAACAAGTATTGGTACAGGCGCGTTCAACGGATCTACAGGTCTGACTTCTGTTACAATCCCTTTGTCAGTCACTTCGATCGGTCAGAGCGCTTTCAACGGATGTACGGGTCTGACATCCATTACAATCCCGTCGTCGATGACTAGTATTGACACAGATGCGTTCACAGGATGTTCTCAATTATTGAGTGTATATTTTGAAGGTAATTATCCTACAGTTACTGCTCCTAATTTTGGAGCTACTGGAGATACCGCGTATTATAAGTCTGGCGCATCGGGATTTACAACAGTGCCTACAGGATTTACTTATGTTAGTCAGTATATAACAACAAAACCGCAAGCGCCGATATCATTCACATTATCATCAGGAATAGGCCAAATAACAATCAGTGGAATAGTGGATGGTGACACAGGAGGAGCAACAATAGACTACCATTCATATAATATATCTACAGATGGAACCAATTGGGCATCCCAAGATGTATCGTTTAACGGGACAAGTAAAACAATCACTGGATTAACAACTGGGCAGATATATTACATAAAGTTGAAAGCACATAATTCAATGGGTGACAGCTTATCGTATTCTGGTGTGATGTCGACAACGATAATAAATCAAATACCGACACTAACAACATTTACTCAACCACTAGCAACCACACCTGAAGATACAGAAGTCTTAATTAGTTTTAATGATTTGGCCGCACAAGGGAATGAAGCAGATGTAGATGGA
>Ga0114970_10000586_pt1 | contig 27276 bp, 11 predicted proteins | sample M_140205_XF_Meta_FD_87030 | JGI IMG/M metagenome (GOLD analysis project Ga0114970, IMG submission 87030) | Freshwater microbial communities from Lake Montjoie, Canada to study carbon cycling - M_140205_XF_MetaG | ecosystem: Environmental > Aquatic > Freshwater > Lake | place: Lake Montjoie...
ATCCCCCCACCCCCGATCTCCCCCCTTACTCCGGCCAATCCTCCGTCCGCGTGACCTACATCCCCGAAAGCGTCAAAGCCCAAATGCGCGACGAAATCAAAAATCAAGTCCTCGCCCAAGCCCGCGACGAACGCTGGGCCAATCCCCAGAGCATCCCCGAATGGACCACCCGCATTCGTCTCTTCGGTGATGTCCGCACCCGCTACGAAGGCATCTTTTTCGCCGATGGCAATGACAACACCGGCGCCTTCCCCAACTTCAATGCCATCAATACCAACCCCACCCCTTTCAACGTCAAAGGCGATGACTTCGCCCCCCAACTCGATACCGATCAAAACCGCACCCGCCTCCGCCTCCGCGTTCGCTTCGGGGCGGAAGCCGTTCTCGGAGAAGGCTGGACCGCAGGCCTGCGCATCGGAACAGGCGAAAGCAATTCCCCCGTTTCACTCAACCAAACTCTCGGTGGCGTTGTCCAAGGCGGGCAAGGTGGCAACTTCAGCAAATACGCCATCTGGCTAGATCGCGGTTTCCTCCGCTATGAACTCGCCGAGGGCGGAACGGGCGAACTCGCCCCCCCACCAGAAAAACCCTCCACGGGAAAAGAAGTCGTCGCCCCCAAAACCTATGCCCAACCTCGCGACCGCCGGATCGTCATCTCCCTCGGTCGCTTCGATAACCCTTTCTACACCCCGACCGACATGGTCTGGAGCCACAACCTCGCCTGGGACGGCATCGCCGCTCAAGGCCGCTACCAAATCGTCCGCTCCTTCACCCCCTTCATCAATGGAGGCGCCTTCCCCTTTTATAACACCGAACTCAACTTCTCCTCCAACCAACCCGCCAAGTTTCCCAGCACCGACAAATGGATCTATGCGGGCCAGCTCGGCTTCGACTGGAAACCGCACAAAGACTTCAAAGTCAAGGTCGCCGGCGGTTACTACCAGTTCCAAGGCGCCGAAGGAAAACTCTCCACCGCCTACGTTCAAACCAACGCCCAGGCCGCCGGAGATACCGACGGCACTCGCCCCGCTTTCGCCCAAAAAGGCAACACCTACATGGCGCTCCGCAACATCATTCCCACCCCCGAAAATCGTCAGGGCCAAATCAACCAATTCCAATACTTCGGCCTCGCCAGCGCCTTCCAAGTCCTCACCGTCGCTGGCCAAATCGACTACACTCACTACGATCCTTTCCACATTACCGCCTTCGGCGAATATGCCCAAAACCTTGCCTGGGACAGCAACGCCATCGATCTCATTGCCGTCAATAATCGCGGATTCTCCCTCGCTGGCAATCCCAACGGCACCTACGCCGGGAGCAATATCGCCTGGATCGCTGGCCTCCGCGTCGGCCACCCCATCCTCGCCAAACGCGGAGACTGGAATGTCAGCTTCGACTACCGCTCCATCGGGAGCGATGCCGTGATCGACGGCTTCAACGGCGATGACTTCGGCAACGGTGGCACCAACATGAAAGGCTACACTTTCTCCGGAAATCTCGCCCTCAGCTCCAAGGTCAATCTCGGCCTCCGCTGGATGAGCGCCAACGAAATCGCCGGCCCTCCACTTGCCACAGATATTTTACAAATCGATCTCAACGGAAAGTTCTAACCGCTGTCTGATCGACTCAATTATTGCGTTGTTCATCACTTTCTTCACCTCGCCTTTTCACTCTTCTATGAAGTTCTTGCCTCTCACCGTTGGTTTACTTTTCCTTCAGACTTCCTTTACCAGTGGGCTTCTCGCCGCCGATGCCCCCACCCCAGCCGAAGCGAAACTCCGCGAATCCATTCGCGCCCTCACCCTCCAAGTCCGCGCCGCCGACAACGAAAAGGCGACCCTCCAAGCCAACCAAGCCGAAGCCGAGGCCAAAGCGACCGCCTTAACCGAGGAAATGGAAAAACTCCAAAAGAAAGTCGCCACCGAAAAGACCGCCAACGACCTCGCTTCCGCCGCCGCCGAAGCCAAGTTCATCGAAAAAGATACCCAACTGATCGCCTCCCAAAAGCAACTCGCCGAATGGAAAAAAGCCCACGCCGAAGTCACCGCTCAATTCAAAAAAGCCGTGGAAATCGGCAACACCAAAGAAGGCGAACGCGCCAAATTAGCCGCACGGGTGATCGTCCTCGATCGCCAAGTCGCCGACCAAAAATCCAAGAACTCCGCCATGTATAAACTCGGGAGCGAGATCCTCAGTCGCTACGAAAAATTCGGCCTCGGCGATGTCATCACCCGCAAAGAACCCTTCATCGGCACCACCAAGGTGAAGTTCGATACTCTCATCCAAGACTTCACCGACGGGCTCGCTGACCAAAAAATCAAGCCATGATCTCCACCCCTCGAGCGGAAATCCTCCCCACCCGTGAGGCTCTCTGGCGACGGGTCGCCTTCCTCGGCCTCAGTTGCACGCTCCTCTTCGCCCCCCACACCCACGCAGGCGATATCCTTCGCGGTGGAACCGCCCCCCAACCGCGCACCAATGGCGCCACCGCCTTCAGCGCCAACCCAACCCTCACCGCCCAAGCCCGAAAAAACGCCAACGATCTCCTCGCTCGCACCAACCAATCCCTCCAATCCGTCCAAGCCATGCAAGCCGCCGCTCGCGCCGCCGCCATCGCTGGCCCCAACCATCTCGGCTCCGACCCAAACCACCCAGGCCAACTCCTCCCCACCGTCCCCAACGGCCTTGCCCCCAATGGCTTGGAAGTCGCCCCCGGCGTCCCCAAAAATCTCGCCAACCCCCAACCAGGCGAAAACTCCACTCTCTGGACAGGTGCCGACCTCCCCACCCAATCCTCCGCAGGCGGACGAACGGTGGTCACCATCAAACAGACGGTCGCCCAAGCTGTCCTCAACTGGAAGACCCTCAATGTCGGTAAGACCACCACTCTAAAATTTGACCAATCCGCAGGCGGCGCCAACCAAAGCCAATGGATCGCTTTCAACAAAATTAACGATCCCAGCGGCTCCCCCACCCAAATCCTCGGCCAGATCACCGGCGAAGGCCAAGCCTACTTGATCAACCAAAATGGCGTCCTCTTCGGCGGCTCTTCCCAAGTCAATCTCCGCTCCCTCACCGTCTCCTCCCTGCCCATCAACGATAACCTCGTCAAGCAAGGCCTGCTCAACAATCGCGACGCCCAATTCCTTTTCTCCACCCTCGCCCTCCCAGGCGGTTCCGATGGCACCCCCAACTTCACCCCAACCCCTCCCCTCACCCCCAATGGCCGCAACGGCGATGTCGTCATCCAAGCCGGCGCCCAACTGAACATCGGTGCCAACACCGACGGCAACGGCGGCCGCGCCCTCCTCGTCGGTGCCAATGTCCGCAACGAAGGCACCATCTCCACCCCTGCAGGCCAAACAATCCTCGCCGCTGGCCTCCAAGTCGGACTCGCTCCCCACTCCAGTACCGATCCCAGTCTCCGGGGCCTCGACGCCTGGGTCGGAGCGGTCGGCGATTACGCCGGCACCGTCACCAACACCGGCCTCGTCATCGCCACCACGGGAAGCGCCCTCTTCACTGGCCGCTCGATTCACCAACTCGGGACGATCGAGAGCACGACTTCCGTCACCCTCAATGGCCGCATCGATCTCCTTGCCAGCTACAACGCCGTCAGCAACCCGAACTTCGATAACGTCTCGGGCGGCGGCGCTAGTGGCCCAGAGTTTTTATTCCAAAGCACTGGCCTCGTAGAGTTTGGACCAAATAGTGTCACCCGCATTCTCCCCGATTACGCCAGCGATAAATCCGTCCCCGGTACCGCGCTCCCCGAAAAATCGCAGATCAATATCGAAGGCCTCGCCGTTCATTTTCGCTCCAAGTCCACCCTTCTCGCACCCAGCGGCGAGATCCACGTGCGGGCAGGAATCTGGCCCTACACCGAAGCCGATGGCAACGGCACGGTCCTCGATCCCACCGGTGTCGGCGAAGCCCAACTCGCCAATCAATACACGGGTTCCGTACAAAAATTCCTCTTTTCTAACGGACAAATCTTTCTCGATTCCTCCGCCCTCATCAGCGTCGCAGGAAGCGTCGATGTCCCCGTCCCACTCGAACAAAGTATTCTCAATGTCCAATTTCGTGGCTCAGAATTCGCCGACTCGCCCGTCCAACGCGCTGGACCGCTTCGCGCCACTCCCTTGACCATCGATATTCGCCAAACCGGAATTACCAATGGTCGCTACTGGATGGGTACTCCGCTCGGCGATGCCACCGGCTTAGCAGGACTCATCACCCACAACGCCGCCCAACTCACCGCCTCAGGAGGCTCGGTTCACCTTCAAGCAGGCCAATCAATCGCCATCCAATCAGGCGCCACTATCGATGTCTCGGGTGGGTTCTTCACCCACCTCGGGGGCGTCGTCAAAACCTCCCGCCTCCTCCAACAAGGTCACTTGGTCAATATCGATAAAGCGCTCCCAGGCCAAGTGTTCGATGGTGTCTACTCAGGCGAATTCACGGTCAACCACCCCAAATACGGGGTCTCGCAGACCTACAAGACCCCCTGGATGTCGGGCGAACACTTTGACCCCGGCTACACCGAAGGACTCAGTGGCGGCTCCCTCCAACTCGCCGCCCCCAGTATGGCGCTCGATGGTCACCTCCTCGGTCGCACGATCACCTCTCCCCAAGATCGCGGAACCGCTCCCAGTCTCAGCCAACTCTCCATTCAGTTCGTCGCCGAAAAAGCCCTCTCCGTAGATCCGCGAACCGTTAATTTTCTCCCCACTTCACCCACACCTCCTTCCATCACCTTCACCCGGAACACTTTAGCAAACGAAGTGCCCGCTTTCGATTTCACTTCCAATCTCCCTACCCCTCTCCCATCAGGACGCCTCGCCACCGTACTCCTCTCCCCCAAACTCCTCGAAGAGGACGGCTTCGGTCACCTCTCCATCGTCAATTCCGATGGACTCATCACCATTCCCGAAAACCTTAACCTCACCGCCTCACCCCTCGGCTCCATCAATCTCAACGCCGCCAATCTCAACGTTCAAAGTCATCTTTCCGCTCCCGGTGGTTCCCTCCTTTTTACCACCAACAATATCTCCCCAGCCTTTGCCGCCGAATTTCCCATCATCAATGCCTCAGGTGCCCCTGTCCCCTCCCCCAATCCCAACCGCGGCATCTTGACCCTCGATCCCCAAGCCAGCCTCAGCGTCGCGGGACTCCAGGTCGACGACCGGATGAGCAACCCCAATCGTTTCCTCCAACCGCTCGTCACCGATGGCGGCACGATCTCCATTCTCGCCTACACCGCCATCCTTCGCCCCGGTTCCACAATCGACGTTTCCGGCGGCGTCGCCATCACCCCCGGTAACTCCATCACCTACGGCAAGGGAGGCTCCCTCTCCATCCTTACAGGCAAAGATCCCGGGTTCATTGGCGTGATCGGCGGTCGGATCGAACTCGCTTCCACTCTCACCGGCTACAGCGGCACCACCGGTGGCTCCTTAGCCATCCAAGCCACCCAAATTCAAATCGGTGGCACAACGAGCTTCGCCAACTCCCTGCTCCTTCAACCCGACTTTTTCCGCAAAGGGGGCTTCACCAGTTACTCCCTCGAAGGCATCGGCGCGCCCTCCACCGCCCTCCGTCCCCCTAACGGTCCCGCCCCCTACACCCCAGCGATCATCATCGCCGAAGGCACTCGCATCGAACCCATCGCCGAAAGTTGGTTGGCCATTCCAATTTCTCCCCGCCACTCGACGATCACTCTCCAACCCTTTCTCCAACCAGAAAATCAACGGTCTCCTGTCAATCTGAGCTTCACCGCCCTCGGCTCCGATGACAATTTTACCACCAATCTCCTCGAAGTCCGGGGCGATATCCTCGTCGGATCCCATGCAGAAATTATTGCTCCTCCCACCTCGACTGTCTCCTTTAAAGCCCAAACCATCTCCTTTCTCGGCTCGATCAACGCCCCCGCAGGCAAAATCACCGTCGCCGGTGCTGGCCGCTTCCCCGTCCCCAGCGACGATGCCATCAACGCCACATTCGCCCGCTCAACGGTCTTCATCGGCCCAGACAGCCACTTCTCCGCCAACGGCTTAGCTGTCCTCGCTCCCGACGCTTTCCAACGGCGACTCGGCGTCCTCTACCCCGGTGGCACCATCGCCGTCTCCGGTAATATCATCGCCTCAAAGGGCTCCACTTTTAATGTGTCTGGCTCCTCCACGATTTTCGATTTGCCACCCGAACTCCTCGGCAATACCTCCCAAAAAACTCCCCTCGCCACCGCTGGCCTCACCGCCCCACCCACCCCCCGTCAAACCGTTCCCGTCCGCCAAGATAGCAACGGCGGAACCATCGATTTCCAAGGCTCCCAAATGCTCGCCACCGATGCCACCCTCACCGGTCGAGCCGGTGGCCCATCCGCAACCGGTGGCACGCTCTCGGTTTTCTCAGGAAAATTTTACCCGCAAATCGCCACCCAGACCGGCGCCGAAATCAATCTCGTCGTCACCCAAACTGGCTCCACCATCGCCCCCACAAATCAATCCTCAAGCGCCGGTTACGCCTTACTCGACTCCGCGGGCGTCCCCCTCCCAGGCATGGGCTACTTTACCGTCGATCGCTTCACCGAAGGCGGATTCAGTTCGCTCGATCTCGGCGGAAAATTAATCGCCGCCAATCCCATTTCCTTCGGCGGGAACATCGAATTCCGGGGCCCCATCTCCATTCACGCATCCGCCAACCTCCGCGTCGCCGCCGGGGGCGTGATCCAGGCAGATGCCGCCGTTAACCTCTCCAGCAAGTATCTCGCCCTCGGTCAGCCCTTCACCCCGCCACCGAATCCCGACGACGAAGTCATTCCTTTCCAACAAGATCCGTCGACGGTCACTCGCCACTTCTTCTTCCCACCGACCTTCGGCACGGGTAGCCTCACCGCCCAAGCCGAACTCATCGATCTCGGAAATCTCTCCTTCCAAAATATCGGATCGGTTAACCTGATTTCAAAGGGCGATCTCCGAGGCAACGGAACGGTGCAGATGGCGGGGGATCTCCGCTTGCAAGCCACCCAGATTTACCCCACCTCCCTCTCCACCCTCAACCTCTTCGCCCTCGACCACGGCGCCCTCCAAGGCTCGGTCACCATCGCAGGCTCGGGCCCCAGCAACACCCCACTTTCCGCCGGAGGCTCCATCAATATTTTCGCCTCCAAAATCTCTCAAGCCGGAACCCTCCGCGCTCCCTTCGGCTCGATTCGTCTCGGCTGGGATGGTTCTGACTTCGATCCCTCCACCCCCACTTTCGATACCCCACTCAATCCGATTAGCGGTACCACCGCCCCTGTTCCCACGACTGTCAATCTCGTAATCCACTCCGGGAGCACGACTTCCGTCGCCGCCATTAATGACCAGACAGGACGCAACCTCCTCATCCCCTTCGGCCTCAGTACCGACGGACTATCGTGGATCGATCCTCGGGGAGTCAATGTCACCACCAGCGGTCTCCCAGAAAAACGCCTCCAACTCGCGGGCCAAAGCGTGACCACCGCCAGCGGGTCAACCCTCGACCTCCGAGGCGGCGGTGATCTCTATGCCTTCCGCTGGACAGCGGGAACGGGCGGAAGTGCCGATCTCTTTGGCTCTGCGACCACCGAATGGAGTGCCTCCACGGTTTATCCTGCAGGAACTCTCGTCAGTTTTGCTGGAAAAACTTGGTCCGCTCGCGTCCGCAATAGTGGCCAAGGCCCAACCACCAACCAATACTGGACAAGCGTCGCCGATTCCTACGCCATTCTCCCAAATTTCGACGCCCCCTTCGCCCCAGTCGCCACCTACAACAACGGCGGAAACTCTCGCTTGCTCGGTGGCGATCTCGGTTACGTCAGCAACTCCCTGAAAATCGGCGACCGCATTTATCTCGAAAAATCTCCCACCCTTGCCGCCGGTTTCTACACCTTGCTTCCAAGGCGCTACGCCCTCCTCCCCGGGGCCAACTTGATCACCCCAAATTCCGATGCCCCTCTCGTCAATTACTCCACCCCCGAAGGCGCTTTCCATGTCGCTGGCTACCGGGTCAACGCTTTCCTCCAACCCGAACATTCCCCCACCCTCCGCTCCCAATTTGAAGTCGCTCCCTTCGCCGTCCTCCGCTCCCGTGCCCGCTACGATGACTACCTCGGCAACGATTTCATCTCCGCAGCCGCCGAACGACTCGGCATCGCCCGCCTTCAACGACTCCCTCAAGACGCCGGTTCACTCGCCATCCAAGGCAACTCCGCCCTCAATCTCGCTGGCCAAGTTCGCACCTCCCACCCCGACTTCGGTCGCGGCTCTTCCATCGATTTAAGTAGCAACGCCGCCATCAATCTCCTCGGCGGAACTGCCACCGCCCCCATCACTTCGACGGTCGTGCTCCATAATGCCCTCATCCAATCGTGGGGCGCAGAAAGCCTCTTGATCGGTGGCCTCCGCCGCTCCACTTCGCTCGGAGATGTCGTCGATGTCCACACGCCTTCCTTGACGGTTGATAACCAAGGTGAAACCTTCAGCGCCCCAGAAATCCTCCTCGTCTCCCAAGGACAACTGATCGTCGCAGATCGTTCCACGATCACCGCCCGCGGATCGATTGCTGATCCATCCCGCACCCTCAACATTGCCGGCGATGGCGCTCTGCTCCGGGTCAGCAATGATCCCCAAACCCCCTTTATCCGCACCGCCACGACCAACTCTCTCGCCCCCCTCCTCTCCATCGGTGCCCACACCAAAATCACGGGTGCCAGCCTCACCCTCGACTCCACAGCCACCACCCAACTCGACCCCACGGCGATTCTTGCTGGCCAATCTCTCGATCTCGGTTCTGGCCAAATCAGCATCGTTCTCAGCGGCAATATCCCCACCCTCACCGGCGCGGTGATTCAACCTCATTTGGTCATCGCAGGAGACTTTTCCGCCCAAGCGCAACAGGCCGAAACCCTCAATTTGCGCAGTTATCGGACCATCGATCTTTATGGGTCGGGCTCATTTGGCAGCCAAAATCTCCACTCTTTAAGCCTGCTTGCTAGTGGCATTCGCGGCTATCAGCAAGGCGCCACCCCCGCCGAATTGACCGCTGGCGAAATCCTCCTCAGCAACCCCGCCAACAGTGCCCAAATCGCTCCACCCGCCACGGCCTCCGGCACCCTCAAACTCCGCGCCGAGACCATTCGCCTCGGATCCGACACTTTCTCGATCAACGGGTTCCAAGCGGTCGATTTCCAAGCCACCTCCTCGGTCATCGGGGAAGGCACGGGCATTTTGACCACCCCAGCCAATCTGCTCATCACGACCCCCCTGATCACGGGGGCTCGCGGCTCCAATCATACCATCACCACCCTCGGATCTCTCGCCCTCGAATCCATCGCCGGCCACACCCCTTCCCCCACCGAACTGGGAGCGAGTTTCGCCTTCAACGCCTCAACCCTCACCGCCAATACCCAAATCATTCTTCCCAGCGGCCGCGCGGCTCTTCACGCCTCCACTGGCAATCTCTCCATCGGCGGAAGCATCGATCTCCGCGGAACCACTCAGGAATTTTACGATCTCACCCGCTTCTCCAATGGCGGCGAACTCCTCCTCACCGCCGATCTGGGAAATGTCCAACTCCTCTCCGGAAGCCGCATCTCCGTCAGCGCCCCCGACCTCGGCGGCGACGCCGGAAGCGTCACGGTTCAAGCCACTCAGGGCGCTTTCACTCTCAACAATTCCACCCTCCTCGCCGAGGCGGGCGCCGCTTTCACCTCAGGAAGTTTCGCTCTCGATGTCCGCTCCCTTCCCTCTTTCATCACGCTTAGTGAATCTCTGAACGATGGCGGGTTTTTCCAAAGCCGTCATCTCCGCGTTCGCACCGGCGACATCGTCGTTGCCAATGCCGCGGGCGTCGCCAATGTCGCCCGCGACTTCGCCCTCTCCACCGATGCCGGAAGCATCAGCGTCACGGGAACCATCGACGCTTCGGGCAAAACGGGCGGGAAGATTTCCTTGATCGCTGGTAGCAACCTGACCGTGGAATCCTCCGGCCATTTGACCACCCACGCCGAGGAGTTCAGCAGCGCCGGCAAAGGCGGAGACATTCACCTCGAAGCTGGCTCCGCCATCAATGGGGTCGCCAACCTTGCTTCCAGACTCAACCTCCTCGCAGGTTCGCAAATCGATCTCGGCGTCGATGCATACCTGCCCGGAGTTTACACCACCCCAGGCTCGAGCGCTTTCCAAGGCCAATTCACGGGAACCCTCACCCTTCGCGCCCCCCGAAACGCCACCAATTCTGGCCTCGGGGTCGGGCCCATCAATAGCACGATCACCGATCCTTCCTCGATTCTCGTCGAAGGCTACAAGATCACCGACTTAACCAGCAGCAGTGGACTGATCACCGGCTGGAGGAGCACTTTCACCACGCTCCCCACCGCAGGAACCACCCAACGCACCATCTACAACGACGCCAATACCTTTCTTTCCACCGCCAACGCCAACGCCATCACCACCAGTCTGCTCGGCGCCGATCCCCAAAACCTTCTCTCCAAACTCGTCCTCGCCCCAGGCGTCGAAATCATTAACCGCACGGGCGATCTGACCCTCGGCTCCGCCACCTCCACCGCCATCGGAAGCGCTTCCTCTGGCAATACTTCCGCCGATTGGGACTTATCCGACTTCCGCTTCGGCCCCAACAAAACCCCCGGCGTCCTCACCCTTCGCGCCGCCGGCAATATCGTCCTCTTCAACGCTCTCAGCGATGGTTTCCGCGCCGATCCTTCAGGCACCTCAGGCGGCATCTTCCTCCCCAGTGGCACACTCGCCGGCCAATCCCTCTGGATCAGTCCGCTGATGCGCCTCAACTCCGCACTCCCCGTCAATACCCAGTCCTGGTCCCTCCACCTCACCGCAGGTGCCGATCTCTCCGCCGCTGATTTCCACGCGGTCAAACCCCTCAGCGCCATGGGCGCCAACTCAGGCTCGGTTCTCCTCGGGAAGTTTTATTTACCGACGATCGTCAACGGTGCCACCGCCACCACCGCCAGCGCCCTCAACAATCGCTTCCAACCCATTCGCACGGGAACAGGAGAAATCGTCGTCAGCGCCGCCCGCGATATCCAACTCCGCAACCAGTTTGCCACCATCTACACCGCAGGCGTCCGCTTGCCCCAACCTTCCACGATTTTTACTCCTGGCGACTTCCTCGAGCCGATCGTCGCTCTCACCGCTGGCGAACATCCGTCCCAAGGTTCACTCGGCTCCGTCCAACAAGTCTACCCCGCTCAATGGTCGATGGCAGGTGGCAATCTGACCCTCTCCGCGGGAGCAGATCTCTGGCACACCACCCAATCAGGAAGCACGGTGATTGCGGATTCTTCCGCTCAGCTTCCCATGAACTGGCTCTACCGCAGGGGCTTAGTCGATCCTTCTACGGGCCTCTTCGCCGTCGGCGGTGTCGATACCAGTGGCCCAACCTCCGTGGTGGATCCTTCCGCTTCCACCGCTTGGTGGATCGACTTCAGTAACTTCTTCCAAGGCGTCGGCGCCCTCGGCGGTGGCGATATCACCCTCACCGCGGGCAGCGATATTATCAATGTCGACGCCGTCATTCCCACCAACGCCCGCATGGCTGGCCGCGACCCCGTCACCGGCCTTAATCTCGCCCCTGACACCGACCGCCTCCTCGAACTCGGCGGAGGAAATTTAACCATCCGCACGGGCGATAACTTGGACGGTGGCATCTACTACGTCGAACGCGGCCAAGGCGATCTTTTCGCCAATGGACAAATCACCACCAACTCCTCCCGCTCACCCTCCTTGGGCATCACCAAGAGCTTCTCCAACCCAGAAATCTTTAACCCGCTCACCTGGCTTCCCACCACCTTCTTCCTCGGAAAAGGCAGCTTCGATATCGCCGCCAGAGGCGATGTGCTCGTCGGCCCCATCGCCAATCCCTTTCTCCTCCCCGTCAGTCTCAATAACAAGTTCTGGTATAAGTCCTATTTCAATACCTACTCCCCCGATTCCTCGGTCGATGTCTCCTCTTTCGGCGGTAGTGTCACCCATCGCCTCGCCGTCACCCTGCCCGGTCAAGCGAGCGCCAAGCCGATTCTCTCCGCCTGGATGGAAAAACAAAACCTCTTCCAAACCGCCGGAGCTTCCACCCGTCTCTCCAACTGGCAACCCTGGATCCGCCTCGCCGAATCGACGATCACTCCTTTCACCACCGTGGTCACGATTCTCCCCCCCTCCCTCCACACCACAGCTTTCGCTGGCGACATCAATCTCGTCGGCCCAGTCACTCTCTTCCCTTCCCCCACGGGTGAACTCGAACTCGCCGCCACCAAAGCCATCGTTGGTCTCCAACCCACGGGCGTCACCCAATATGGCGTTCCCGCACAAACCGTTAACGTTTGGACTTCTTCGACGATCAATCTTTCGGACGCGGACCCCACCTCCATTCCCAATCAAACCACCCCATTGGGCTACCAAACCATCGCGGGCAATCTCCAACTCAATCTCCGCCAAACCGCTCCCTCTTTTCTCTCCTCCATCGATATTCTCTTCAACGAAACCGGCTCCTCATCGGGACTCGCCGCCAGCATTGAAAGAAAACGCGCCCTCCACGCTTCCTCGATTCTCCACTCTCAGTCCACCGAACCCGTCCGCATCTATGCCGAGGGCGGAGACATCACGGGATTCACCCTCTTCTCCCCACAAGCCGCCCAAATCTTCGCCTCCAATGACATCACCGATGTCTCTTTCTACATCCAAAATGTCCGCCCCTCCGATGTCTCGATCATCTCCGCGGGACACGACATCGTTCCCTATAACGAAAACGCCCCGATCCGTTCCCTCGCCAATAACCTCGCCCTCGGCAATATCGTCGGCGATGCCAAAATCTCCACGGTCACTGGCCTCACCACCAGCGTCCTCGCGGGCGACCTCCAAATCAGTGGCCCCGGTGTCCTCGAAGTCCTCGCCGGCCACAATCTCGATCTCGGCACAGGTGCCAACTTCTCCAACGGCACGGGCCTGGGAATCACCAGCATCGGCAATTTCCGCAACCCCTTCCTTCCCTTTACCGGGGCTGATCTCATCGTCCTCACCAGCGTGATGGGTCCCAATGGCACTGGCCCCGCCCAAGGCCTCAGCCAAAGCACTCTCGACTTCTCCACCCTCAAAACCTCTGCCTCCACCAACTCGCCCTATCTCGAAAAAATCCAAGCCGCTGGCGCTCCCACCGCTCTCACCGACGAACAAAAAGCCATCGTCAGCTTGGAAAATTTCTACACCGAACTCCGCAATACCGGCCGCGCCTTCGCCACCACGCGCAACTATGATTCCGGCCTCGCCGCCATCGCCTCGCTCTTCGGCAAGTCCTCCACCCCAGGGGTGATCTTTACCCGCGCCCGCGATATCCGCACGAGCACCGGCGGCGCCATCTCTCTGGGCATTCCTCAAGGTGGCCTCACCCTCGCCTCCGATATCTTTGGCAACCCCCTCACCCCTCCAGGCATCGTCACCGAATACGGTGGCGCCATCTCCCTTTTCACCAATCAGAATGTCGATATCGGTCAGGCCCGCATCTTCACTCTCCGCGGTGGCGATATCCTCATCTGGTCTTCCATTGGCAATATCGCCGCCGGCTCCGCCCCCAAGACGGTCGTCACCGCTCCCCCCACCAGGGTGGCCATCGATACCACCAGCGCCGATGTCCAAACCGATCTCGGTGGCCTCGCCACCGGTGGCGGCATCGGCGTCCTCGCCGCTGTCGAAGGCGTCAAAGCCGGCGATGTCGATCTCATCGCCCCCCAAGGCTTTGTCGACGCCGGCGACGCAGGCATCCGGAGCACGGGAAACCTCATCATCGCCGCCACCGCGGTGCTCAACGCCTCGAATATTCAAGTCGCGGGGACCGCCTCGGGCGTCCCCTCAGCACCCACGATTGCGGTTCCCTCCATCGGCGCTCTCACCCAGCCCCAGCAACAACCCACCGGTGGCGATGCCGCTTCTCAAGCCGCCAAAGAAGCCCAAAAACAAGCCGCCGAACAACAGGAACAGCTCCCCTCCATCGTCACTGTCGAAGTCCTCGGCTACGGGGGCGACGAGGGCGCAGAAACCACCAGTCCACCCTAGCCGCGACCCGCTCGCTCCCTCACCCCCTTTCACTCCTCACTCCTCACTCGCACCATCATGAAACCCACGACATCACCCCTCGCCGCTTTCTTTGCTCTAGCTCTCAGTCTTCGGGCGGCGGATCTTCCCCCACCAGCAGAAGCCGAAACCCAGTTTCAATCCGCAAAGACGCTCATCCAGGCGGACAACCCCGACCGCGATCCCATGAAAGCCTTTGTGCTCATGAAACAGGCCGCCGATCAAGGCTACGCCGAGGCCGAGTCGGGTTTGGGGTTTCTTTATTCCGCAGGAATCGGCACCCCGCGCAATGATTCCCAAGCGGTCGTCTGGCTGAAAAAAGCCGCCGACAAAGGCGTCGCCAAGGCAGAATATAATCTCGGACGAATGCTCCTCGCGGGTCGCGGCATCCCCAAGGACGAAAAGGCCGCCTTCCAATGGATCGATCGGGCCAGCCAACAGGGACTCCTCGAGGCCCAACTCTTTCAGGGCGAAGCGCTCTACTTCGGTGAACATGGTCAGGCCGTCGATTACCCAGCGGCGCTCGTTTTACTAAAAAAAGCCGCCGATGCCGGGAGCGCCAACGCCCAAAATACCGTGGGCGTCATCCTCCGAGACGGGAAGGTGGGCACGCCCGATTGGGTGGCCGCAGAAGCCTGCTTTCGCAAAGCCGCCGAGCAGGGCCACGCCCGTGCCCAATCCAATCTCGGTGTGCTCCTCGCCCGCAAGCCCAAGGAAGGAGCGGAGCGCATCGAAGCGCTCAAATGGTTGATGGTCGCCGATCAACGCGGCGAGATCACCGCCCAAAAGCTCCTCGGAGAAATCCTCGTGAAAGTGCCTCAGGAAGAAGTCGCCGAGGCCCGCAAACAGGCCGCCAGTTTGCCCAGAACTAATCCCAAACTTTGAACCCTCACTCCCCAGACCGCCGCTACTCCACCGCGGTGGGCGCAATCTTAGCGGCATTCAGGCTCTGCCGAAGGAAAGCGGCATCGCCGAAGAGTTTCCTGAATCGCCCGTCCGCATTTTCTTGGGCATTTTTCCAAGCCCTGCCGTCCACCCCAGGTGCGGATGGATCGCCCGTGCCGCCTTGGTGAAGATCCTCCAGAAACTGCTCCCGCGTCTGCTTGACCAACGCCTCTTGGATCGGCGAAAATTGTAAGGCCCCATCCGTGGCGATCAACACCGCTGGCACTTGGAGCCCGAGCGGAACTTCAAAAACTGGACCCGCAGGGGAAGCGGGTGGCGACACGCTCGCCACAGCCATCGGGGTGGTCTTCGCGGTGAAAGAGCTCGCGCCAAGGCGAGGAGTGGATGGGTTCTCGGGCGCTTCTCCCCCAGTCGGAGCCAGGGAATCGCCTCGCCCAGCCACCGCCAAGGGGGCGCCGTCGATGACCGCTGCAGGTGGTTCTTCGGGCAGATCTAACCCAGCACTTCCCGACGGCTGATTGCGCAACGCTTTCTCTCCGAATTCCATTCGTAATGGCTGGCCTTCCTCGAATGAGACCGCCACGGGCGGAGCCGATTTGGTTCCCCCTAAAAAGTAATAGCTCACAGCCAACCCCCCGAGGGTCAGACTACCCAGAAATAAAGTGGTGGATTTGTTCATCGAAAAAGGAATGCAGAGTTGAGGTAAAAATTGCGGGGGAAAACAAAAAAGACTGGCGCCGGGTTGCCCCGGCGCCAGTGATTATTTGACTTCGTCCACTAAGACCTCATCTGGTCTTGGTGAAAGAGATCCTAGGCTTGCGGACTACGGTCCAACGAGGCCACCGTCATCGCTACGGGAGACGTTCATGACCGCGATATCGAGACCGGCGGAACCGATGTTCGCACCGATGTTGCCAGTGATCTGGTCGAAGAACGCCTGGTCCGCAGTGGCGGAAAGATCGCCACTATAGAGGAGGTGTTCGTAGCCCCACATGGTGTAGGCACCATTGGTGATTTTCGAGGTGTCTCCCACGCTGAGCGCGGATGCTGGAGTCACGCCGACGCCGTTCCAAGAAAGTGCCTTGGCGAGGTTGGTGTTCACCGCGGTGTTCGAATCAGAGAACCCGATGATGCTGAGGTAGTTCACCGCAGTTGCTGCACCGATGTTCACACCGGCCGCATTCTTCAACTGAACCGAGGCGGTGGTGCCACCGAGGTTGGTCGCAATCGTGCCACCACTGGAGTTTCCCCCGTTGCCGGCGATGTCGCCGTTCCACACGCTCGAGGCATTGCTTCCGTCTGCTACAGGCCAGAGTTGGAGGGTGCTGCAGGCGCCAGAGGCGACCGTAGGCTTCCACTGCTGGACTGGAATAGAAACGCCGTATCCACTTTCCGCAAGGTAGGTCGAGCGCGTGCCAGAAAGGTCATTCCGACCCGTCAAGTAAACGTTCGTCGCATCCGCCGCCACACCCGTGAGGAGGCTCAACTTCTGGAAACCAGAACCAGCCAGCGCCTTGAACGCCTGAGTGGTGAGGTTCGTCAAGTTCGCCGAGACGCCTTTGTTGGCGACGGGAACGAAGACGATCACGCCCAGCGTTGTATCAGTGAGTCCACTGACGTTGTAAGGCGAGGTGGTCGCATAGACGTCCGAGAAGGCAAACTTCGCAGGAGCACTTTCAGAGGCAGCAGGCACCCCATATCGGGCGGCCGAGCCGTTCGGACCAGTGTAGGCCGTTCCACCAGCAACCAACGCCGTAACTGGCAAGAACACTTGGTTCTGCGGAACCGCGAGGTCACGAATGCCCTCCACTGAACCCGTAAAGGTGCAGCGGATGATCGTCACTCCAGAAACACCGGGGAAGGTGCCCTTGAAGATGGACGAGGTGGCTCCTTGCAAAGCACTGAGGCTGCCCGCAGTACCAGTCTGGGCTACGCCCGTCAGACCTGCACCGTATGAGGCGATGATGGTATCGACGGCGGCTTTACGAAAGGCGGTCGCGCCCGTCACGTTGATGATGGAGTCAGCATGCGCGGAAGCCGCGAACGCCATAGCGGCGAGGCCGCTGAGGATGAGTTTAGTTTTCATTGGTAATTGGATTGGTGTTTTGATTTTTGGTTTGTTTGATCATGAGGTTAAGCAACCGAACGGCGCCGGCGAGCGATCAGCCCGAGGAGACCGCTGCCCAAGAGCACAGCGGAAGTCGGCTCAGGAACGGAGGCGGTCGTCACATTGAAAGAGACGCTGCCAGTGTTATCGATGACGATCGTGCCTTGGAACTCTCCCGCTCGCGTTGCCGCGGTCGAGGTGTATTGGCCAGAAAGGCTGCCGTTGGCAATACCAGCGCGGTAGAGATCCAACGCGCCTTCCGCGATGCCCACTTGATACGTGCCGTAGTTGCCGACCGCAAAGAACTGCTGGACGCCAGCGGCGATCGCGCCACCGAAGGCCGCTTGCTGGGTCGATCCGAGCATCGGATTAAAGTCTTCCCAAGTATTCAGTTCCGAAGTGGGGAAGGTGGAGACAGCCGTGCTCGAGCCAGTTTCAATCTTCTGGTTCATTGCGACCATGTTGTTGGCCGCCGCGATCAAATTGGTCCCGGACGAGATCGTGGTGAAAGTCGAATTCTTCGCGAATTCGTTGGCTCCCACTGTCGCACGCGCCTTGGTCGCGTAGATCGTCTGCTCAGGATCGCCATTCTGCAAATTGGTGGCGGGGTTGCTATTGCTCCAGCAGCCAGCCGCGCCGAAAGCCAAGTCGGTCCGCTCGTACCAAGCGATCGCATTGCCCGCGCCGATGCCATAGGTGCTGTCGAGCAGCGAACCAATGTTCACGATGTTAACGAGGTTGGTGGTCGCATCACGGAACACGGTGGCCGTGTCGCCGAGAGACGCCTCAACCACGGTGCCCGAGCCGATGCCGCCAGTGGCACGGAACCCGAGGACCAAGTCCCCAGGAGTGAAGTTAGGGTTCTGCGCCTGCGCACTGGCCCCCGTGATTACCCCAGCGACCGCAACTGCCAAGGCAATATAAGTAGTTTTCTGATTCATTTTAATCTTTTGATTGTCTAGTTAGGTAGTTTTGTTGATGTTGGTTAAGGTCTGGCTTCCGTGCCTCACTTCCAACGAGTCCTAATCAAGCAGACATTTTTTCCAGCGAAAGGACTCTAAGGTGAAGATCTCATGTCCAATATGACAAGTTCGTCTTATTCACTCCCAAACCCTCTTTCCCGTGCTAATAATGTTTCAATTGCGTGACAATTTTATCTGGACTTTCCCGCCACCCCTTCACTTTCCTCGTTTTCTTCCAGAATCGCTGATCAGATCGTCAATCTGAAAGCTCACCCCACTTTCCTCATCAAATCATCCTTTAGTAAATTCCAGACCTTTTCTTCGTCATGCCGGGAAGCCTAAATCCCCTCCAAAGTCAGAACCCCAACGCCCTCAGCAACTTCTTCGATCCCCCGGCTTTGACTCCTCTCCCCGTCAATCCGATTCTCCGCCTCGTCCTCATCCTCTGGACGATCGCCGCCTTTTCCCCCATCGCCCAAGCGCAACTCCACCCTCCTCCTCCCCCTCCAGGAATGATCCTCGATCAAGCCAAGGTCATGCTCCCAGAAGCCACCGTCCTCCTCAGCAAAAAACTCCGCGCCGCCGCCACCGAACGCGGCATCTTGGTCTACATCGTCACCGTTCGCTCCCTCGAAGTCTCCTCCTTAAAACAACGCGAACGCTTAGCCAATCTCTCCCACTTTTATCGCGACGACTGGCTCGACAAACGTGTCGGCGTACTTTTTCTCATCGATGACGAAAGCGGCAACGCCATGCTCGCCGCCAGCGAGCTCGCCAACAAAGGTTTTCCCCCACTCCAACGCAACATCCTCCTCGAAAAACCTTTATCTCTCGCCAATCAAGAACCGCTTCTCCGCGATAAAATCGAAAAAACTGCCCTCGCCGTCATCCAAGTGATCAGCAAGATGCAAGACGACGACCGCCAAACCGCTCGGCGAGAAAAATTTACCGACTGGACGATGGTCGCCTTCACCGCCTCCTGCCTCCTCGCGATCATCGCCGGCAGCTGGAAACGCAAAAAATATTCCCCTTCCCCCGTTTTTCCCCCTGCCCCCGCCGCCTCTTGATCCCGCTCGTCCCCCCATCGCCCGAAATCAGTGCCTAAGAGCGAATTCCCCAGAAAAAAACCGCCGTCCCCGGCAACCCTCCCACCCAACGAATCGCTCGCTGGGCGCGAAAGGATGAGGTTGCACCCTTCATCCCTCGCCATCATGATCTTCTCCCGCACATGAAATCTAACCATTCGACTTCTGACCTCGCTCGCTCCCTCGGTGCTCTCGGCGTGGTCTACGGCGACATCGGCACCAGCGTGCTTTACGCTTTCAAGGAATGCCTCACTCACGGTCTCAAGACCGAAACCGAAATCATCGGCGTACTTTCTCTGATCATTTGGAGCCTCTTCACCCTCGTCTCCGTAAAATACCTCTCGCTGATCATGCGCGCCGATAACCAAGGCGAAGGCGGGATTCTCGCCCTGCTCTCCCTCGCCTTTCCCTCCGATATCAAATCGCGAGGAAAAGCCGCCGCCGCCATGACCGCCGTCGGCATCGCAGGCGCCGCCTTACTCTATGGCGACGGCGTCATCACCCCCGCCATCTCCGTCCTCTCCGCGGTCGAAGGCCTCCTCACTGCCACCGACAAAATTCGCCCCGTGATCATTCCCCTCACCATCGTGATTCTCATCGCCCTTTTCTCCGTGCAATCCAAAGGCACGGGCGCCATCGGACAATGGTTTGGCAGAGTCATGCTCGCCTGGTTCACCACTCTCGCCGTCCTCGGGGTCATCCAAATCGCCCAATATCCCATGGTCCTTCACGCCCTCAACCCTTTGAACGGGGCCACTTTCCTTCTCCATCATGGAAAAGCCGGCCTCGTCATCATGGGCAGCGTCTTCCTCGTCGTCACCGGCGGCGAAGCTCTCTACGCCGATATGGGCCACTTCGGCAGAAAACCCATTGCCCGAGCCTGGACTTTCCTCGTTTGTCCCGCCTTGATTTTAAACTACCTCGGACAAGGCGCTCTCGCGATCACTCATCCCGAAGCCCAAGAGAATCCCTTCTTTAATATGGCTCCAGGTTGGCTCCTTTACCCACTCATCGCCCTCGCCACCACCGCCGCCATCATTGCCTCCCAAGCGCTCATTTCCGGAGCCTTCTCCCTCACCATGCAAGGCATCCAAATGGGCTACATCCCCAGAATGGAAATCCGCCACACCTCGAAGAGCGAACACGGGCAGATTTATATTCCCCGCATCAATGTCATCCTCGCCATCGGTTGTATCGCCCTCGTGCTCGGTTTCCAAACCAGTACCGCCCTCGCCAGCGCTTACGGGATCGCCGTCACCCTCACGATGCTCGCCACCACGACGATTTTCTTCTTCGCCTCCCAGCGACTCTGGAAATGGAGCCCCCTCCAAGCAGGCGTCACCTGCTTGATCTTCGGCGCTATCGAAGCGGTTTTCTTTTTCGCGAACGCCTTGAAAATCCTCAGCGGCGGCTGGTTCCCCTTAGTCGCCGGTGCCGTGATCTTCATCATCATGGTCACCTGGCGAGACGGACGGACTCTCCTCCAAAAAAGCCTCCCCCCAGGGATGCCTCTCGACGATTTTATCGCCTCCATTGCCATCGCGGGAGCGATCGATGAACAGCACAAACTCCACCGCAGCCAAGGCACCGCCGTCTTTCTCGCCAGCAATCCCACAGGGACTCCCAACGCCTTGATCAAAAACATCAAGCATAACCAAATTCTCCACCAAAAAAATATTCTCCTCACCATCAGCACCGACTCCTCGCTCCCCTACGTCTCTTCAGAACAACGGGTTACCGTCATAGATAAGGGGGAAGGCTTTTACCGAATCACCGCCAAGTTTGGATTCATGGAATCCCCAAAAATTAAAGAAGTCTTCGATTGCGTCAACCAATCCGAACTCGCCGTCTCCATCGAAAAGACCACCTTCTTTATCGGCAAAGAAAATATCGTGGTCACCGAAAAGGCCGGGATGGCCCTCTGGCGGGAACACCTCTTCGTCCTCCTCAGCAAACACTCCGAAAACGCCGCCGACTACTTCCAACTCCCGCCCAACCGCGTCTACGAAGTCAGCCAAGTCGTGGAAATCTAAGCCTTTCCCCTTCTCCTCAGCGGAGATTTTCCATCGCCCGCCAGCACGCTAAAAAGCCCGGCGCAAAGTCCCCAGGCCGCTTCTCAATCCACTCCACGATCTGTTCCCGAGTGAAAAATGCCCCACTCTCAATCTCCGCAGGCGGCAGCCGAAACGGGCCTTCATGCTCCCCACGATAGATTCGGACAAACTCCCAGCCCGTTTCCGGACTCGCCGAAAGCGCCCCCATCTCCGTCAACTCCGTCTCCACCCCAAGCTCCTCCACAATCTCCCGCGTGGCTGTCCCCGCATAGTCTTCCCCAGCTCCCACATGGCCCGCCGCACTCGAATCCCATTGCCCCGGGTGCTTGTCTTTCCATCGCGATCGCTTCTGCAAAAAGAGATCGCCTCGCCCATTAAAAACAAAAATATGCACCGCCCGATGCCTCAGCTTTTGCGCGTGCACATTAAAGCGCGTCGTCTGCCCCGTCACCCGATCCTCCTCATCCACGACATCAAAGATTTCCCCATGCACATCCTGCGCCCCCACTCCCCCAGCCTGCGGAACGGTCTGGGTCGCAAAGTTCGTCAACGCAATCCACTGCTCCAATGAAAGCTCTTCCGCCCTCGTCGTCTCCTCCACCCCCAGCGCCAAACAAAGCGCCCCCCAATCAAACCCTTGATCCGCAAGGTTCTTCCGAAGCTGCTTCCGACGCTGCGCAAATCCTTGCTTCACCAAACTCCGGAAGCGCGCCCCATCGCACTCCTCAACCTCCCCCACCGGCCTCGGCGTCATCAACACAATCGCCGAATCCACATTCGGTGCGGGATGAAAGACGGAACCCGGCAGGGTCCGCAGATACTTCACCTTCCACCGCCGACCGATCAATAATGTCAGGGCCCCATACGCCTTCGTCCGCGGTCCCGCCGCCAAACGCTCGGCCAATTCTTTCTGTAAAGTAAAGATCAACAGGCTGACGGGACTCGGCTCGGCGGTAAACTGAAAGAGAATCTGGCTCGAAACGTAGTAAGGCAAATTCCCTAAAACCTTCACGGGTCCCCGACTAAACAACCCCCGCAAATCAAACTCCGTGGCATCCCCATGCACAATCTCCACGCCCGGAAACTGCTCTTTCAAAAAAGTGACCATCCGCCCGTCTTTCTCAATCAACAAACCGTTCGCCGATCGGGCGACCGCATACTCCGTCAAGGCCCCAAGTCCCGGCCCCAGCTCCAACCACATCTCCCCAGACTTCAAACCCAGCTGGGCGACAATCCACTCCGCAAGGTTTTGATCGTGCAAAAAATTTTGCCCAAGACTGCGGGTGGGTTTCATCCCCATTTGCGCAAGTGTAGAAGTAATGGTCGAGAGTTTCATCGGCGTAAGCTGAAAGCGAAAACATCCACCCTAACCAACCAAACCCCCGAGGCGAGCAATCCTTCCACTCTCCCTTAATTGACTGAAGACTCCCAATCCATCTAAGGTATTCCATGTCCCAAAGCTCTACTCCCGAACACCGCCGACTCACCGAAGAGGAAAGCCGGGTAGCCAACTGGAAACGCTGGGGCCCCTACCTTTCCGAGCGCCAATGGGGAACGGTCCGCGAGGATTATTCACCCGATGGCGATGCCTGGAACTATTTCTCCCACGACAATGCCCGAAGCCGTGCCTATCGCTGGGGCGAAGATGGCCTCCTCGGGATCTCCGACCGACACGCCCGACTCTGCTTCGCCCTCGCCCTCTGGAACGAACGCGACCCCATTCTCAAAGAACGAATTTTTGGACTGACCAACCCCGAAGGCAACCACGGCGAAGACGCCAAAGAAGTCTGGCACTATCTCGATTCCACCCCCACCCACTCCTATCTCCGAGCCCTTTACAAATACCCCCAAGCCGCTTTCCCCTACACCCAACTCCTCGAAGAAAATGCCCGACGCGGCAAAATGGATCGCGAATTCGAACTCGAAGACACCGGGGTCTTTGCCGAATCCCGCTACTTCGATGTCATCGCCGAATACGCCAAAGCCAGCCCAGACGATATTCTCATCCGCTTAACCCTCGCCAACCGCGGACCAGACTCCGCTCGCCTCCATCTCCTCCCCACACTCTGGTTCAGAAACACTTGGTCGTGGAATCACTCAACCGAATCCGCCCGACCGCAAATCCGGCGCACTCCCCATGACCCCCGCTCGGTCATCGCCTCCCATCCTGCCCTCGGCGATTTTCGCCTCGCCACCTCCACCGACGCCCCCTGGCTCTTCACCGAAAATGAGACCAACCACGAGCGGATTTTTAAGACGCCCAACCACTCCCCTTATCTCAAAGACGCCTTCCACGAAGCCATCATCCACGGCAAAGTAGAAGCGCTCAATCCCCACGGCGTTGGCACCAAAGTCGCCCCCCACTTGATCCTCGATATTCCCCCAGGCGGCCAGAGGGTGATCCAGTTGCGCCTCGCTCCCCTCAACGATTGGCCCGAAAAACCCTTCGAGGATTTCGATCAAATTTTCGCCACTCGCCGCGCAGAAGCCGACGCCTTTTTCCAAACCAAATATCCACCAGGCCTCTCGTCCGAACGCCAAAATGTCCTCCGCCAAACCTACGCAGGGCTACTCTGGTCCAAACAATTCTATCATTATGTCGTCAAAGATTGGTTAGCCGGGGATGCTAAATCTCCCCGATCTCCCTCCCCCAATCCCATCCGCAACCAAGACTGGAAGCACCTCCACAACGACGACGTCATCTCCGTTCCCGATAAGTGGGAATATCCTTGGTATGCCTCCTGGGACTTAGCTTTTCACATGATCCCCATGGCAAGGGTCGATCCCCACTTTGCCAAAGAACAGCTCCTCCTCTTTCTCCGAGAGTGGTTTATGCACCCCAGTGGCGCCATCCCCGCCTACGAATGGAACCTCCATGATGTCAATCCTCCCGTCCACGCTTACGCCTGTCTCCGCGTCTATCAGATCGATGCCGAGTCCGGAACTCCCGATGTCCTTTTCCTCGAACGCGCTTTCCAAAAGCTCCTCATCAACTTTACCTGGTGGGTCAATCGCAAGGATCCCCAAGGCAATCACCTCTTCGCTGGAGGATTTCTCGGCTTAGATAATATCGGCCTCTTCGATCGCTCTAAACCCCTGCCCACTGGCCAATCCCTCGCCCAAGCCGATGGCACCGCTTGGATGGCTTTTTACTGCTCGACGATGCTCGGAATCGCTCTCGAACTCGCCAAAGAAAAACCCCAATACGATGACATCGCCTCCAAGTTCCTCGAGCATACCGCCCAAATCCTCACCGCCATGAACTCGATGGGCAATGGCGGCTTGTGGGATGAACTCGATGGCTTCTATTACGATCAACTTCTCATCGAAGGCCAAAACGCCATCCCCCTCAAGGTCCGATCCATGGTCGGTCTCCTCCCTCTTTTCGGCGTCGAAATTATCGACCAAAAAGACATCGAACGACTCCCCAATTTCCAAAAACGCCTCAAGTGGTTCGTCAAAAATCGTCCCGATCTCGCCACCAATATCTCCTACGTGAAAAAGCGGACTTCCACCTCCGTTTCCGTCCGCCGCATGCTCGCCATCCCAAAACTCAAGCGCCTCGTTCGCATCTTACCCAGAGTCTTCGACGAAAAAGAATTCCTCTCCCCCTTCGGCATCCGGTCGCTTTCCCAAGTCTACGGCCACGCCCCCTATCATCTGCCCATCGGGGGAGTCGACTACTCCATCAGCTACGAACCCGCCGAATCCCAAGGTGCCATGTTCGGAGGAAACTCCAACTGGCGCGGCCCCGTCTGGCTCCCCATGAACTATCTCCTCATCGAAGCCCTCAGACGCTACCACGACTTCTACGGCGACTCCTTCCAATTAGAGTTCCCCACCCGCTCAGGCGTCCTCATGAATCTCTCCCAAATCGCCGATCAATTAACCCACCGAGTCAGCCTGCTTTTCCTTCCTGATCAAACCGGCGCCCGCCCCTGTTTCGCTGACCATCCCCACTACGCCAACGATCCCCATTGGCGTGATCACGTTCTCTTCCACGAACACTTCTGCGGCGAAACCGGCCGCGGCTTAGGTGCTTCTCATCAAACAGGTTGGACCGCGCTCATCGCCGATCTCCTTTCCCAACCCGACAAATAAACCCCACCTTTCACCCCTTCAAATCACTCACCCTTTCTTCTCGGCTCTCTGCTCTTCATGCCACCACCCGAAAAAGCTGACCCCAAAATAAAACTCCGCGATGTCCCCCACAAACCCGGCGTCTACTTAATGCGCGATCGCTTCCATCGCGTCATTTATGTCGGCAAAGCTCGCGATCTCCGCAAACGCGTCAGCCAGTATTTCATGCCCAGTCGCGCGATGCGCGCCGATATCAAAACCCGCGCCCTCCTCGAAAGCATCTGGGATTTTGAATGGCACATCGCCGGTAGCGAACCCGAGGCTCTCCTTCTCGAAGGTCGCCTCATTAAAGAATTCCGCCCCCGCTACAATGTCAGTTTCCGCGACGACAAACGCTTCCTCCTCGTCAAAGTCGATCTGCTCGAAGAATGGCCACGCTTCCGCCTTTCTCGTTTTAAAAAAGAGGATCAAGCTCGCTACTTCGGCCCCTTCGCCCACTCCGGTGCCCTTCGCCAAACTATCGCCTTCATGCGGAAAAAATTTGGCGTCTTAACCTTCGGCCGAGGCACGCCCACGGAACGCGAACTCAAGTCTTCGACCTACCAAGTCCCCATGAAACTCGCCGACTTAACCGCCGCCGAATATCGCCAGCGCATCGACCAAGCCTGCGAATTCCTCGACGGACAATCCAAAGATCTTCTCGACACCCTCGACGCCGAAATGCGCAAAGCCGCTACTGCCCTCGACTTCGAAAAGGCCGCCGAAATCCGCAACATGCTCGATGACTTGCGAAAGACGACCAAACCAATGGCTCGCTACAACCGCGACCAACGCCACCGCCTCGGCGTCACCAGCACGATTAATCCCCTCATCGACCTCGCGGCCCTCGGCGAAATCCTCCTCCTCGATGCTCCGCCGCGCCGCATGGAATGCTTCGATATTTCCAACATCAGTAGCACTCACATCGTCGCCAGTATGGTTTGCTTCATCGACGGGAAACCCGCCAACCACCTCTACCGCCGCTATCGGATCCGCACCGTCGCCGGCCAAGACGACTTCGCCAGCATGGCCGAGGTGGTTCGCCGACGCTATTCCCGCGTCTTACTCGAAGCCGCCTCCATCAGCGCTCGCGCACCTCTGGTCGCCGATCCCACAGAGTCGCACGTCGATTATTCGCCAGACTACTCTCAAGAAAAACTCCGCGATGCCGTCGCCCGCGTCGCCGAAGAGCCAGAGAACCGAGGCATCCCCAGACTTCCCCAACTCGTGATCGTCGACGGCGGAAAAGGCCAACTATCTTCCGCCTGTCACGAACTCCAACGCCTCGGTTTAAACGATCTCCCCATCATCGGGTTAGCCAAGGAATTCGAGGAAATTTATCGCCCAAATAATCCCCTGCCCCTCATCCTCTCTCACGATTGTGGCGCCTTGAAAATGCTCCAACGCATTCGCGATGAGGCACATCGCTTTGCCAATGGCTACCATCAACTTCTCATGAAGCGCCGCATCGCCGAGAGTCTGCTCGACGATTGCCCCGGAATGACCGACCCCAAAAAGAAGGTTCTCTTGGAAAAATTTGGGAGCGTCACTCGGCTCCGCACTGCCAGCCAAGAAGCCATCGAAGGCACCACGGGAATCGGCAAAAAACTCGCCGAACAAATCTTCCGATTTCTGGCCGCTCGAAGCTAGCCGCCCAGAGGGCGGACGATCTCCGCTTCCTTTCCGATGCCCACAACCAACTCTTTCGCCCATCCGCAAAGTGCCTGAGGATTAACACAATGAATGAGTGCCTTCCCTCTCTCTTGCACTCCAAATCCCTCTCCGTATGCCGCTCCATTAAGGATACAATAATCAGTGTGATTCTCCACCATTTGCCGTTCGCCCTTCTCCAATAACTCCTCCATCCCCCCATCCAATTCATACTTCCACCCAATCAACTTGGCCTGCGGAAAGTATCCCCGA
>Ga0114970_10000589_pt1 | contig 27219 bp, 26 predicted proteins | sample M_140205_XF_Meta_FD_87030 | JGI IMG/M metagenome (GOLD analysis project Ga0114970, IMG submission 87030) | Freshwater microbial communities from Lake Montjoie, Canada to study carbon cycling - M_140205_XF_MetaG | ecosystem: Environmental > Aquatic > Freshwater > Lake | place: Lake Montjoie...
CCGGTAACGGGATCTACGTGGCTACCTCTTTGAACGACGGGAGGACTTTCGGCAAACCCGTAGAGGTCGGCACGGCACCAGTGGTGCCCCTCAGCCGCCACCGCGGACCCCGTATCGTCTTCTCAAAGAACACGATGGTGCTGACAGCCGTCGTCGGAGAAAAGGAGGCCACCGGGACTCATGCCCATGGCCTCCCGGCCGATGGTGATTTGCTGGCGTGGCGGTCCACAGATAACGGGAAAACCTGGTCAAAGCCGGTGCGGGTCAATGATGTGCCCGCCGCCCCGAGGGAGGGCCTGCATACCCTGGTGGCAAAGCCGAACGGCGAACTGTTCGCCGCCTGGCTGGACCTGCGGAATACCGGGACCAGGCTCTACGGCTCGGTCTCAAAGGATGGTGGTGTCACCTGGCAGGAGAACGTGAAGCTCTACGAATCACCCGAGGGCACAATCTGCCAGTGCTGCCACCCGACCGCTTCCGTGGCGGGGGATGGAGCGCTGGAGGTGATGTGGCGGAATGCCCTCGACGGAGCCAGAGACTTCTACCTGCTTCGTTCTATGGATGGCCGGACGTTCGGCAAAGCGCAAAAACTGGGCGAGGGCACGTGGAAGATCAATGCTTGTCCCATGGATGGCGGGGACCTGACGCACGTGGCTGGAAAGACAGTCTCGGTCTGGCGTCGTATGGACGAGATCTACATCGCCGAACCGGGTAAGGCGGAAGTGAAGATCGGGCCGGGGCACGATGTGACGGCAGCCAGCGCCGGAAACTCGCTCTGGCTGCTCTATGTCAAGGAAGGCAAAGCCATGCTCTGGAACGAGGGCAGCACGCAGCAAATCGGAGAGGACGTGACCTTCCCTGCCCTGGCGGCGCTCTCCAATGGACGCCTGATTGCGGCCTGGGAGAAGGGCGGGGCGATTGTGGTTGCCGGAGTCGCCCCCGCTACCGAGGGACGGTCTTCAGATAAGCGGTAGTCTGGCGGCCAACGCTTTCGACAAGATTCCCCATAGCCAGATTCATGTCGAGCAGGTGAAGCCCCCACTGTGCCAGGACCTGACCGTTGGAACTGATGTCACCGGTGATATCGTCGGCACGCGGGTCTTCCGGGTGGCCCTGAACGGTGACCTCCAGGTAATTCGAATGGTCATTGCTCGCGCAGCGTGCGCTGAGTAGGCCTGGGAGAGCGACCCAAGGTGTGTCGATTACTTTCTCAGCCCCGGAGACCCAGGGCTTTGGCGACATCTGGCGGGTGATGGTGGAGCCGGTCGCGGACAGATAGGCCTTCAATTCGCCAGAACCTCCATCGAGAGCCGCCGGGTTCGTGCAAATGCCATTCTTCCCGAAAAGCGTGTTGGCGGGCGGCGTAACAGTAGACCGAAAGGATGCAAAAGCGATGACGCAACCGACCTGTGATGGTGCTTTGCAAGCCGGGATGCGCGAAAAAGTCTGGGGCGTGATGGTGGTGCCGGACAAGATAGCTGAAATCATGCGCGCTGCGACTGGCTTGCCTTCGATCTCCCGTTTTATAAGCTCCGCCAGAACGAAGGAACCCTGCGAATGCCCAATCAGGACAAACCCGCGCCCCCGGTTGTCGTGCTCCAGGTAATCGCGGAAAGCAGCGGCCACATCGTCGTAAGCCAGTCCCGTACCCAAAGGGGCCGCGCTTCCCTTCCCCGCCATCAACTGGCTCAGGCCTGCCAAAGTAACCTGTCGGTAAAGCGGCGCAAACGGGCGGCATTTGGAGGCAAACCGGGCAAACTGGTGGCGAATGACGTTCCGCTCGGCGGGGTCCGCCGTCATGTCGCTATTGGTTGTGGTGTCTGTGGAAACCGTCGGATATGCGTAGAAACAGTCGATGGGCGCGGCAGGATCGGCAGCCCACATTTCACGCGTAAGGCTGCCATCGGCGGCTACTACCGTTGCCGTTAGATCCACCTCGCAGGCGTCATGTCCGCCGGGGCGGCACAGCCAGTTTTTGGTGTCGCGATAGTCATTGCCCTCTGCAAAGGCCGCAGCCGTCAGAAGCAGGGCGCAGACAACCAGCCGAATCACTTCTTAACCTGCGGAGTCATCTCCTCAATGGGCTTGGCATCAGGTGGAGGCGCGCCGGGCCCTGAGGATCCGAGGAACAGTTTGGTGCCGTTCGTGAGCGTGATGTTGCGACCATTGGCACGAAGCTGGGTATGGTCGCGCGACTGGTAGCCATCCACGATCACCTCAGTCCCCACCTTGACCGAATCCCGTGTGACCCCGCGACGCAGCAGGGAATTGGGGCTGCCGCCTTCAATCATCCAGACTTCCGTGCCACCGCTGGGTTTGATAACTTCCACATGGACCCAGGAGTGGGGATTGACCCATTCCACTTTGATGATCTTGCCACGCAGCAGAACGGGGCGATTGGCGTCAAACTCACCACCAAAGGCATGGTGTGCCAACGCCGCAGCAACACTAGTCAGGAAGAGGGTCGAGACTGCGAGAAATTTACGCATAGAATTTCCTATTTCTTGATTTTGGCGGCTTGCTCGGCCTCGCGCAAGCGAGCCCCGCGAAGGATATCGCTCATCGAGTAGTTGGCCTCGTGGCAGGCGTACTCATACATGGGTTCTTTAGTGAGAGGCCAAGCGTATTCACCAGTCCACGGACGATCCCAGGTGTCAGGGTCGTCAAGCGTAAAACGGTAAAGCAGCGACTTCGCGTCCAGCCGCGAGATGCGCTCCACCACGTGCAGATTCTCAGTCGCATTGCGGAAGCGTGTCTTGTCGGTGAAGTTCGTGGTATCGATGACCAGGGTGTCACCTTCCCAATGACCCACCGAATCACCCATCCAGCTGCGGATAGTTTTCGGCAGATGCTCGGCATTCATGCGGACGATGCGGGCATCGTGGACCATCTCGGTCTGAATCATCACGCTGTCCTTCGTCTGCACAATCTGATGCAGGTTGTTGTAGAAATAGTTGGGCAGCGCCGGGGGCCCGGAGGTGGACGCGAAGCCGAGGATACAGCGTTCCCCGAGAGGGCGCCTTTCCGGGTCGTCATAGGCCCCCGTCGGCTCCAGCCCCGGCTCTTTGCTTTCCTGTGCGTCAGAGGTGGGAGCGGCTGCGCGCTGGGCAGCGATACGGGCGCGAGCCTTCTGATTCAGCGGCGGAACACGGCCATCCGCAGGGTCGACCACTATCGAGGCACGCTTCTCACCGCGAACCACGGTGAGGGAACTGCCCATATCCAGCCAAAACGTGTTGTAACCTCCAACATTGCCCGCAGCACCGGCAGAGCCATCCCCGCCTTTGGGTGGAGCCTTGCGGTCCGCAGCGATAGCCTGGTCACCGGCGGACGTCTGGGCTGCCATGGCTTTTTCCACAACTTCGGCTTCCGCTTTGGTCAGCACCAGCTTTGAACCAGGCGCGCGTTCCAGAGGGGTGAGAGTGGCGGCATCGTACATGCCCTGAAAGTCGGGATGGCCGTCAGGCAGACGCGGAATCCCGACTGAAGGGATCTGCGCCGAACAGGTTAAGGCCAGCGCCGTGAAGATGGAGAAAATTTTCATGGTATTTTCCTTAGCGAGCGAGAGTTTTCTTCCGCCATTGACCGTAGACAAGCTCTTCCACAAACTCCACGCACTTGAAGTCCATAAGTTGGGCGTTCTTCTCCTGACGACGATAGAGGGCCATACTCATTTTCCAGGGCCGCGTGAAAACATTCGGATCTTCAATGGTGGCTTCGTAGCGAATGATGTCAGGACTGGTGCGGGTATAACGCTCCACCACATGCAGGGCTTCGGTGTGAAAATTGCCGGAGCGATCAAACCAGCTGGAGTCGTTGAAACCGGTAACATCCACAACCAGCGTTTCGCCCTCCCAGCGACCAACAGACTGGCCCATCCAGGAGTCCACCGGAGCGGGGCCAGGATCTTTGAAGTAAATGTCCCGGACAGCCCCGGCGTACTCGTAAGCCAGAAAGACCCCCTTCGCAGACTGCAGAATCTGCATCGGATAGGGCATATAGGTGGCGCGGGGAACACCCGGCAAATAGCACTTAATCTCGGGATCACGCTCCAGCCACTTTTCACGGTTCTCGTCACGCTTGGCGAGGGCCTCCGGCTTGTAAGGGATCGCGCCACCCTCTACGACACCAACACCGGGCGGCACGGAGCCAACCGCCCCCATCGCGAGAACCGGGCCGGCCGGGACAGGCCCGTAGGGACCCTTCTGCGTGGCCAGAGCGGGACGCGCCATGTGCATCTCCACGTCATAGTTGGCCTCATTGATTACCTGCCAGATGCCATTCAGGTCGGGGTGGGTACTACCGGCCACGCGGGGGGCCCGATAGGTCTGGGCGGCGACCGTCATTGCCAGAAGCGACATAGCGGAGAAACAGAGAAATTTCTTCATCAGGGCAGAGATCAGGCTAGCAGGTTTGGGGGGGCTTGAGGAAGGCCTCTACTCCAGCCAGTAACCGGAACGTGTCCGCACGGTCGGATTCGGCACCCGAACCGTCACCGTGACTGGCCGATAGATGCCGCGCTGCGAATTATCCGCGAGAAAGCTGAGAAGGTATTGCGAGTGCAAGTCCCTGCCCACGGAAGCTATCACCCTCTCCAGCCGGGAGAGTTTGGTGAAAGAGACTGTTTCGCCACCCGTGTAAGTGGCCAGGGCGTGGGCTCCGTTTTCGCTGGCCATCCGCCCAATTTCCGCAAAGACAGTCAGCAGATTCATCGCCCCGCTCGCATCGAATACGGGTCGGTCGGTACCTGCGAAGGTTTCCGCCCCTCGTGAGGTGAAGCTGGTGGCGTACACCGAGTAGCTGACCGGGTAAATGGTCACGTTCGCCGCCAACTCATTCGGGCCGCTACACGCTTTTGTCGGCCACGACATTGAACGCGCCCCGAGCCCTGGTCTGAGCGACTCGAACGACACCTCAACCGATGTGGGCCGGGCCATCGACAAAATGAAGCCGAGGGAGCGAGCTATGTTGTGGCTGGCCTATGCCGAGGGGGCATCCCACCGCGAGATCGCAGAACGCGTGGGTGTGGAAGCGGGCAGCGTGAAACTGCTGCTGTTCCGGGCACGCCGCAAGCTGGCCTCCGTGGTCGAAGGAGGCTCGAAATGATTGAGTGTCCGTTTGAAGCAGATGCCCTGTTCGCCGCCATGCGCGAGAAGTGGGACCCCACCCTGCGCGAACACGTGGCGACCTGCCCGGTTTGTTCAGATGTATCAGTCGTTGCTGGGGCCCTCCATCGGGAAGCGGAACTTCCGCAGCCTTCCGAACTCCCCGACAGCGGACGCATCTGGTGGATGTCACAACTCAGAGCGCGTCGCGAGGCCGCCAGGACCGCCGGACGCCCCATTACCGCCATTCAGGTCCTGGCTTTCTCTGCCGCCATGGGACTGCTGGGGGCCTGCTTTGGAGCCACTTCGCAGTGGTTTCAGGCGACAGTTCGCTGGGCGGGCGCACTCCAGCTTCCGTGGAGCACGGTAGCTCTACTCGGTGGCCTGGCTGCGCTGGTCCTGGTGGTTGCGTTCGCTATTGTTGCCGCGATTGGCCTCGAATAGTTTCTTGCCAGACTGCAAGCCCGGGCCGTGTGAGGGACCAACCATGCCACCGGTCCGCAGAATTCGATGAAGACACCGCACGGCCCCGCCCTTTCGCCACAGCCGTACCGCGCCCGGCAATTGGTCATTCAACGCGAAAACAGCATCTGTTGGCGACCGGGAAATAGCTACAGAACAGGTTCCACTTCCCGAATCCAGTCCGGCGTCTTCAATACCTCCCGAGGCTTACTGCCATCGGGCGGCCCGATGATGCCGTCTTTATACATCATGTCGAGAATCCTGGCAGCTCGGCCGTAACCAAGCCGCAGGCGGCGCTGGAGCGTTGAAGTGGACGCTTTGCCCATTTCCAGAACAACCCGAATAGCGTCCTCATACATGGGATCCTGCTCCCCGGCATCAACCACTTCACCCTCCTGCTCACCGTCTTCGGTGGGCGGGGCGATGAGATAGCTCTGGTCGTATTCGGCTTTGGCCTGCTTCTTCCAGAAATCGACGACACCGGTGATTTCGGTTTCAGTGACGAAGGCCCCGTGGACACGGGTGAGGCGTGAGGAGCCGGGCGGCAGGTAAAGCATGTCGCCTTTGCCGAGGAGGTGTTCGGCGCCCATGACGTCGAGGACGGTGCGGCTGTCGACGCGGGTCGCAACGCGGAAGGCGATGCGTGCAGGGAAATTGGCTTTGATAATGCCGGTGATGACGTCGACCGACGGGCGCTGGGTGGCGAGAACGAGGTGCATACCGACCGCACGCGCCATTTGCGCAAGGCGGGTGACGGATTCTTCCACGTTACGGCCTTCGAGGATCATGAGGTCGGCCAATTCGTCGATGAGAATCAGAATGTAGGGAAGGGGCTTGAGTTCGTCTGCGGGCTGGCGGCCTTCCTCCTCTTCAAACAGGCTCCGGGGCTGGTTGCGGAGCAGGGCGACCTTTTTGTTGAACTGGTCGATGTTCCGCGCTCCGTGTTCAGCGAGGAGACGGAGGCGGCGCTCCATCTCCAGAACAGCGTTCTTCAACGCATTGGTAGCCTTGCGGGGGTCCGTGATGACGGGAGTCAGCAGGTGCGGAATCCCCTCATACATGCCGAGTTCCACGCGTTTGGGATCGACCATGATCATGCGGACTTCATCGGGGGTCGATTTGTACAGCACCGACATAATCAGCGAGTTGATCATCACCGACTTACCCGAGCCGGTCGAACCGGCAATCAGGGCATGAGGCATGGTTTCGAGGGTGGCCACCTTGATACGACCATTGATGTCCTTGCCCATCGAAATTGTCAGGTGCGAGGGAGACGCTTCGAACTCTTCCGATTCCAGAACCGCGCGGAGGCTGATCACATCGCGCTTCCGGTTTGGCACTTCGATGCCGATTGTGGGGCGGCCAGGGATGCGCTCAATCAGGATAGATTCGGCCTGCAGCCCCAGGCAAAGGTCTTCATGGAGAGCGATAATACGGCTGTATTTGATCCCGGCTTCGGGCTTGAACTCAAACGTGGTCACCACGGGGCCAGGGTTGATCTGCACCACCGAACCCAGCACGTTGAACTCCTCGAACTTGGCCTTAATCGCCGCTGCCGTGTCTTTCAGTTCCTGCTCGTCAAAGGCAGATCGCGCCGGGATCTCGTTCAGCAGGTCCGTAGAGGGCAGCCGGAAGATGGTGGGCAGCTTCGGGGCGTTGTCACGTTTGCCGACAACTTTGGCAAAGGGAAATTCCACCACATTGTCGGCCGCCGGTTCCAGATCTTCGAGACGGCGGATGGGGATGTCCGAAGGATCGACTTCCGCGGTCGCCAGCACCTCTTCTCCCAACATTTCAGGGGGATCTTCCCAGGGCAGAGTTTCGACCACAGGCGCTGCATCGCGCTTGCGGTTCCGGGCCGGAGGTATCGGAGCAGGTACGATCGGCGGAGAATCGTCGTAGGCGGTCTTGGGTTCGAATGCCTCGGCGACTCCCGCCGCGGCAGCGGGTGCCGGAAGAGCCTTTAGCTGATGCCTGGCTGCGTGACGCGCAATCGCGGCCTCACGGCGACGATCCAGGTATTCCCGCCAGGTAGCACGCAGGCGACGAAATAACGTGAAGATCGGCAAAAACCATCGGCTCAGCGCAGCAAGCGTAAACGTGGAGACGATGTACAAAGACAGGATCAGGATGGTGGCCAAAACCACTACCGTCCCCGCCGGATTCAGGACGGGCAGCAGTGCCTCGGCAATCAGGTAACCGACCGCGCCACCAGTGGTGATGGTGTTCGCAAAAAGTCGCCAGTCCGGCAGAAGGGTAGCCAGACCGGCAGCGGAACCAAGAAGCAGCGCCGAGCCCGCAAGTTTAATGCCGGGCGCGTCAATGGCTTCCGAGCGAATCCACTTCCAGCCCAGACCGAAGAGGAGAAAGGGCAGTACAAGGGCCGCAAAGCCGAAGGACTGGAGTAAAAAGTCGGCGAAGTACGCCCCAACAGGGCCGATCAGATTCAGCGACTTGCCTGGTCCGGTGACTGTGTTCAGGGACGCGTCCGCAGGGTGGAAGGACGCAAAGCTCAGCAACGCAAGGATGCCGGTCGCAAGAAACACGACTCCTACCGCCTCATTGAGGCGTTCCGATTGAGTGGGAGTAAAAAGCTTCATCCGCTGGCGGCAGAAGAAGTCAGAGCTTTATTAGTATGGCACTTTCCGCGCCACCATGCCAGAAGCACAATTCCAACCAGCGACAGGGCTGTTGTGCCTGGTTCCGGAACCACAGCGGTGATTTGGTAGACGTCGCCCGAACCGTAGTCTGCGATGTAGAGCGCATTGGCGGTTGAGTAGATGCCGATCGGGTTGTAGACGCCCTGTTGGGAGTTCTCAACAAAGTGAACGTAGGTACTGGTGGAGAAATCGTAAAAACCGACAGCGTTTTCTTCGTTGACCGGGCCGGTACCGCCCTTGCCGGAGAAGCCGATGAAGATTCCATTCGCAAAGGCGGCTGGAAAGTTCCTGGGCGCAAAAGCCATCTGGGCCGGACCTTCGCTCTCCGAACCAAGACTGGTACCGTTGGGGACCGGTTGAATGGCGTAGAACGGCTGTACGCATCCTGTCGCGCCAGGGTCAACGATCAAGCCGGTCCGGTAGGCCGTGTAACAGGTGGGATAGCCGAAATTCGGGACGGCACCGCTGTTGAAATCGGCAAGAGTGATCCGGTTCAGTTCATCAGCCTGGGGAGGTTCGTCGCCAAGAGGCGGCGGGCCGTCGATGGCATTGTCGGTGAAGTAAAAGTCTCCGGTTCCCGGCTGGAACCCCATACCGATTACGTTTCGGATTCCGGACGCAACTTTGCGAAGATTGCCGACCGAGGGAGTCTCACCAGTCAGGTCCAGCGTCACTGCATACAGAGAACTTCCGTCCAGTGTTCCGGTAACAAGGCCACTCAACTGCACAGGAGCTGTAGAAACCTGATCATTGTACTGAGCGCCGACATTGAAGACGAGATCGTAGTGACCGGGCTGGTCTGGAACCGGGCGGGTCGCCATACCGATTTGACTGTGAGACCAACCTGCCGGGAAGTCCAGTTTAAGTCGGCCCGCCACGGAGAGGTTATCGGCGGGAGTCGCACCGGGCTTCAGAATGGTCATGACCTGCTGATCGAAGCGACCACTCTTGTAATCGCCAAAATTACCATCAATGTAGTAGTTGCCCGCCTGGGCGAGGGCGGTATGCGCGCCGGGTGAACTGTAAATCTTGTTGCCAGGGCCATTCAGGACGAAATCAGCAATTCCGTCGGCATTGTTGTCGGTGAAACGGATGATACCCGGATAGTAGGCCGAAACGCCAAAGCTGCCATCCGGGAACTGAATCATACTCATCGGGCCGGGCAGACCGCTGATATAAGTCGTGAGCCTGAATTGGGAAGGGTCCAGAACATTCGGGTTCAGTTGCAGGGAGCCGGCCATGCAGGGAAGCCCCATAAGGAACAGTATTAGTCGGGGCACGGTTGCCAACCTCCCAGAGTCTCTTCGAGAAACAGAGCTACAGCCAGTGTAATATCTTCGCGCCACGGCGCAGCAGCAATTTGAACCCCAATGGGCAAGCCTTCCGGCGAGGTGCCGCACCGAACGACGGCGGCGGGCCAGCCGGTCAGGTTGTGGGTCATCGTATAGCTGAAGCCGGGAAACACATCGTCGTGAATGGTATGGCCATGGGGGACGGCCGGGTGCGCGGCGACGGGCGAAAGCAGGACGTCACAAGTTTTCAGGTACCCGAACATTTCGGCGCGAAAAGCGTCGATCTCGGCCCATAGAGCGGCGAAACCGGTGACATCCGTGCGATGCTGTTCCAGTTTTGCGAGCCAGCCATCAAGAAGGGGGTGGGTTTGGTGGCTGCCGATGGCCTGGCAGAAGGTCCGGAGACCGTCGCCTCCGTCGGGTCCCAGAAACCTCATTTCCAGGTCGTAGCTTTGTTCGATAGCCGCCGGCCGACGCTCTTCAACGGAAGCTCCGGCCCGCTGAAGCGCAAGTGCAGCGTTCCTGACGGTGGTAGCGGTTGCGGGATCCGCCGCCAGAATACCGTTGTCGGTAAAGAAGGCTACGCGGAGCTGATTTAGCGGTGGGGCCACGCCCGGCGGCATCGGGACATGAGTTCGATCTTCACCGTCCGGCGTGATCAGGAGCGGCAGCATGGTGATAAGGTCCTGGACCCGCCGAGCCATCGGCCCGATCTGCCAGAGAGTTTCGATCCACCCCCCCGGAGGCGGCACGTGGCCGGTCCGGGCGAGGCGACCCGAAGTCGGCTTCAAACTGGCCACGCCGCAGTAATGGGCCGGGAGACGGACAGAACCTGCCGCATCGCTGCCCAAACCGAACGGCGAACCACAACTGGCCAGCAGCGCAGCCTCTCCCCCACTGGAGCCTCCCGCGGTGCGCATCAGGTCATAAGGATTGTTGGTCCTCTCCCGAAACAGGTTATCGCTTTCAAACGCGAACAGCAGGTCCGGGAGATTGGTATGCGCGAGCGGGATGGCACCGGCAGCCCTCAGTTTCGCCACCAGGGCGGCGTCTCTTGTGGATGCGGGGTTGTTTCGGTACCCGAGTGTGCCGGCGGTGCAGACGGTCCCCGCCACTTCGATGGAATCCTTTACTGAAAACGGCACACCTTCCAGCGGTCGGAGTTCCCTGCCCTGGCCTCGCCTTGTATCGGCCACATCAGCCGCCTGGAGTGCAGTTTCGGCCCAGATATCCACCACCGCGTTCAGCGCGGGGTTCACTTCAGCGATGCGAGCCAGGTGGAGTTCCACCAGTTCGCGGGATGACACTTCGCCTGTACGAATCAGTTCGGCCTGGGCAGTCCCGGATAAAGGGAGGATCGAGTTCATAGAATCCCGATTGTAGCGGGATTCGCGACTGCAACGGATACCCGCAACGGATAATAGGTAAGTTGAACCGCCCCTCGCCCACAATTCGCCTGCTCGCCGGTCTGGCGGTCACGCTGGTTGCCGTGGGCATTTATTCCACCTTCACATTTATCCAGCTCGGCACCCTGCAGAAACTGCAGACTGAGACCATTGACCGCAACCGCAGAGATACCCTGCTCCTGCTGCGGATCCAGAATGGCCTGAATTCCCTGGCCCTGGCAATGCGCGACATGCTCGACACCGAGGCCCTGAGCGGGAGTCCCCAGTATCCGATGGGCGCGTGGAGACCCCAGTTCAAACGCCTGCGGACGGATCTGGAGGACGCCCTTCGGCAGGAGAAAACAGTCTCGACCCGAGATGCCAGTGCAGGCCCGGACCGGTACCTGGAAGACTCTTTTCGACAGTTTTGGGACGCGCTCGACCGTATGTTTGAAAAATCCGAGGTCAGCGAGGCAGAGGCCAGAACCGCGATCCGGCTTTCTCTCCAGGCGAGGCATGCGGCGATAAGTACCTCCGTCGCCCGCCTGCTGGTTCAGAATAACGAGAGAGAAAAGAATACGGCAGAACGAACGAGTGAAATTTACGCCGGCGTCCAGACCAACGCTTTCGTCTTTCTGGCCGCCATGCTCGTTGTAATAGTTCTCACCAGCCTCTATCTGGTGCAATACAATCGGCGCCTGTTCCACAGCGTGGAGGAGTTTTCCGAACGCAGAAGTGAACTCGCGCAGCAGCTTATCGGCATGCAGGAGAGTGCCTTCGCTGCCATTTCCAGAGAGTTACATGATGACTTCGGGCAGATCCTGACGGCCATCGGCGTGATGCTGCAACGAGCCGATCGCAAGGCGGGCGACCTTCTGGAAGTCCGCCAGGTTGTGCAGACCACGCTCGACAAAGTCCGCGCTCTGTCCCGGGCTCTGCACCCCGTAGTCCTCGATGAAGTGGGCCTGGACGGCGCTTTTGATGACTATCTGCCGGAGTTCGAGAAACGAACCGGCATTGAAATCCACTATGAGAAGTGTGGCAAGGTGCGGGAACTGGACCGGGAAGTCACCATTCACTTGTACCGAATCATGCAGGAAGCCTTAAATAACGTGGCGAAACACTCGGGCTCGAAGTCGGCGCGCGTTCGGCTGGACTATGGCCTGGAGGCGGTTACTCTTGAGGTTGCCGATGCGGGCCGGGGCCTGGGCAAATCAGGAAAGGGCCTGGGCATGGTTTCGATGCGGGAAAGAGCGGGCATGGTGCACGGAAAGTTGGAGTTTCTGGAACCCGAAACCGGTGGTGCCCTGGTGCGGGTCTCCATTCCTATGAAGGAAAACTATGCCCGATAACGAACTTTCGGTTCTCCTGGTGGATGACCACGCCCTGGTGCGGAGAGGTTTCCGCCGCATGCTGGAAGACGAACCGGGCATTCGTGTCGTTGGCGAAGCCGGGGACGGCCATGAGGCCGTAGAAGCCGAACGTGCGCTGCGGCCGGACGTAGTCGTCATGGATTTTGCCCTGCCCAGCATGAACGGCGCCGTGGCTGCACGACGCATGCTGGAGTCAAACCCCACGCTCGCGGTCCTCATCCTCAGCATGCACGCGGAACCCGGCTATGTGCGGACCTGCATGGAGTCGGGGGCGCGAGGGTACCTGCTGAAGAATGCGATGGACCTGGAACTGGTGTCCGCCGTCCGCCGAGTCGCGGCAGGCGAACAGGTGCTGGACCCACGCCTCGGAAAACCCGCAACCGGGGACGCCTGCACGCTCACCACCAGGGAACTCGAAGTGTTGCAGTTGATCGTTCATGGGAAATCGAACCGCGACATTGCAGCGGTTTTGGGACTAAGCGTCAATACAGTCGCGGTGCATCGCGCGAACATCATGCAGTCACTGGGGATTCATAATACGGCCGAACTGGTCGTCCACGCAATCCGCAATGGCCTGGTTAGTATTGCGTGAAACGGCGTGACTTTCTGCTGGGTGGCCTGGGAAGCGCGGTCTGCGCCGGGGCGGTCGGGAGCGATCCGGGTTTTCGTCTGGCCGATGTAACCCAGGCAGCGGGCCTGAACTTCCAGCATCGGACCGGAGCCTTTGGGGCCAAGTATCTCCCGGAGACCCTCGGTCCAGGATGTGCTTTTCTCGACTATGATGGCGACGGTCTGCTGGACATCCTGATCCTGAACGGAGGCGACTGGCCTGGACATGTTCGGGGCCCGTCTTCCGGCCTGCGCCTCTACCGCAACAACGGGAACGGGACGTTCACCGACGTCACGCAGAAAGCCGGCCTCGCCATCCCTCTGTACGGTATGGGGATAGCAGTGGGCGACTTCAATAACGACGGCTTTCCGGATATCTACGTGACCGCCGTGGGGCAGAACCGGTTGTTCCGGAATACCGGCAAGGGTACCTTTATTGATGTGACGCAAGCGAGCGGCCTGATGGGGCGGACGGGCTTGAGTACGTCCGCCCTGTGGTTTGACTATGATCGGGATGGCCTGCTGGATCTGTTCGTCTGTAACTACGTGCAATGGTCACCCGATCACGATGTATTTTGCAGCGTGGATGGCAAGAGCAAGTCGTACTGCACGCCCGAAGCCTATCACGGAACCACTTGCTGGCTGTTCCGAAACCGCGGCAATGGCACATTTGAAGACGTAACGGCAAAAAGCGGGATCTTCGATGCCAGTTCGAAGAGCCTGGGAGTAGCCATGCTGGATATCGGCGGCGATGGCTGGCCCGACCTGTTCGTAGCCAATGACACGCAGCCCAACAAGCTCTATCGCAACCTGAAAAACGGGACCTTCGAAGATGTTGCCGTGCAGGCAGGCGTGGCCTTCAGCGAGGATGGTAAGGCGCGCGCCGGCATGGGCGTGGATGCGGCAGACTTCGACAATTCCGGGACGACGGGAATCGCCATCACCAATTTTGACGACGAGATGATGGCCCTGTATCGGGCGGGCAAAGCGGGCGCGTTCGTCGATGTGGCGGGACGTTCCGGGATCGGGGTGCCGTCCAGACGTCGCCTCGGCTTTGGGTGTTGCTTCGCAGACATGAACCTCGACGGCAATCTGGATCTGGTGGCGGTGAATGGGCATATCGACGAAACGGTACGCAATATTGCAGGGAACCACGGCTATGCGCAGGCACCCCACTTATTTCTGAACAACGGTCGGGGCGTCTTTCGGGATGTGGCCGCTGAGGCTGGAGGCGGCTTCGCGACGCCGCGTGTCGGCAGAGGCCTGGCCTATGGCGATTTCGATGGCGACGGGGATGTGGATCTGCTGGTGACCACCAACGGAGGTCCTGCGTATTTGTACCGGAACGATGTCGCGGCGGGGGCAAAGTCACTGCGCCTCAAGCTGCGCGGCGTCAAAACCAACCGCGACGGGATCGGGGCTGTGGTCCGGGTCACAACGCCGGACGGTACGCAGTCGCGCATGGTGAAAACGGGGTCCAGTTACTTGTCGCAATCGGAACTGGCGTTAACCTTCGGCTTGGGAAAACGGGACAGAGCTGACAGAATTGTGGTGGAATGGCCTGGAAACGGGGTTCAGGAGTTTATAGGTGTGGCAGCGGGGCGGTACGAACTGGCAGAGGGTGGGCGACTCCGGTAGCCCTGCATTCGGACACGGCAGCCAGGGGAGAATGGAGTGACGATGCTCTGGAAGCTTGTAGGAATGCTGCTGGCGATGTGGCTGGTGCTGCTGACGGCACAGATTCGCCTGGGCGGCTGGAGCCACGCGCTGTTTGTGGCGGTGATTCTGCTGGGAGTGGCCCAGATCATGCGCGGTGAACGCCCGGTTGGCTAGCAGCCGCACGCGCTTGCCTTGCCACCACTGCGCTACCGAACCCCGCCCGTAAGGAAGGGGCCAGCCCGGGGCATAGCTATTCCGCAGACACTACCCTGGCGGCTACTTATTGCCCGGAATCAAGCCGAAGCGACGTTTCTGGGATTCCGGCGCAGCAGGCAGGGCAACCAGCGACCTATCGATGGCATCCTGAGCCACCGGAGCCATCACACGATAGCCTTTGGCGTTGGGGTGAAGTCCGTCATCCCCCTGATCGGCAGGCAACATGCCGTTCGTGTCGGCTATCGCCGTGTAGTAGTCCACATAGGCAAAGCCCTCGCGCTGGCAATATTGCCGGAGCCACTCATTGACCGCCTTGATATTTACGGGAGGGCGAGCCGTTACAACGTCATAGGCAGGGTTCGTGTCTTTGTGGTAGTCGCTCACAGGCAGAATGGAGGCAAACAGCGGCTTGATGCCGTTAGCTTTTGCCAATGACCCGATCATGGCCAGATTGTCCTCAATATTCGCAGGAGAAATACCCCGGGCTATGTCGTTGACACCGCCGAGGATGAGCACAGCCCGGGGGTGAAGATTCACTACAACGGTGAGAAAACGCCAGAGCATTAGAAGGGTCGTTTGGCCGGAGATCCCGCGATTCACAAAATCACGCCCGGGAAAGTATTCGTTCAGACGCCAGGAGTCCGTGATGGAGTCTCCCAGAAAAACCACCCGGGGAGTTTTGGCCACCGGAGGCAGGAGTTTGGTATTCGCGTCAGCGTAGCGCTTGTAGTTGTTGGGATCGGAGGCCTGCGCGGCAGCACTGGCTGCCGCAGAGATCACCAGGGCGTCAAAATGGCGCTGGAAACGGTTGGTCCCTTCACGGAATTCATCCAGCTGAGCTGCGGCGATTTGGGCGAAAGGCGTGGGGCGCGGAAAGGTCTCCGTGACGGCCAGGAAGGCTTTCAAATGGTTGAGGAATTGGTAAGTGACCGGGACACTGCGGTTCGACCGCCGGAGCGCGTCACCTGATTTCGCCGCGTTTTGGCGCAGGATTTCGGTGGCCGGGAGCAGTCCGTTGACCGCTACACCCGTGGATTCCATGAGCTGAAGTAGACGGGTTGCGGTGTCAAGAGTGTCTTTCGCGCTGAGAAGGGGGTTGGGGGCGTTGGCAGGTGCCTGGGCAACTGCCGTGGCTGCCAGGGCAAGGGCAAGCAGAAGTTTCATGGGGTTTCTTCTTTTAACAGCCGGAAAGTAATGGTACCGATAGTGAACTGCAGACGCACCTGGAGCTGGACGGGAAGACGCCGCTCGTCGTCGGTGAGCCAGATGCGGAGGTGCCCGGATCTCTTGAAAAGAACGTCGTTAAACAAAAAGACTTCGTAGCGAACGGCCCGAAAGGTACCTGCAGGGGTGCGGATATCTTCGCGATCCTGTGCCTCAACCCGAGCCTGGACGGACTTCTTACCGTCAGAGACCGGGATACGCGCGGTTTTCCCAGGTTCCAGGCGGAGGCTTCGCAGCGCCAGCAGCCCCCCCATTACGTCATGCACGCACGGTGGAATATCCACTTCACGATTGGAAGTGGTGGCCTTAACCAGGTCTTTCTCCACCCAAAATGCCTTGCCCGCTTTGGCATCGAACGTAACGCGGGTTTCCTTGTTGCGGTTGCCCTCTTTGGCGATCATGGAACTGCTCTCGGCGCAGAGGTTAGCACCGAGAATGGCGCGGTAGTCATCGTCAACACGGAAGAGGCGGGTAACCAGGCCCGTTGACTCCAAATGGAGGCGGACTTCAGAAGCGGTGGGGCGTGAGGCGGGCAGCCAGGACAATTTAGCGGTGCCGGCGGGAATGAGCCGCCATTCGACAGCGAATTGCAGCGATTCAGGGGGCGCGGCCGGGGCCAGCGCGGCCGCGAGTAGAAGCGCGGCCGTTACTTTGAGACCGGGAACGGTCGGAAGTCGCATGCAGCCGTAGTTTCTCACATGCGGCGCTACCAACTTGTGGGTGGACTATCGTATGATGGCGAAGCGAGAGTACACATGTCGAACCCTGAACAGAAACCCGGAATCGGAACCTTGGCCCTGCATGCCGGACAGGAGCCCGACCCCGTCACCGGCGCGAGAGCTGTCCCCATCTACAGCACGACAAGCTATGTATTCAAAGATACGGACCATGCGGCGAACCTCTTTGCCCTGAAGGAATTTGGGTTCATTTATTCGCGGATTATGAATCCGACGAACGATGTGCTGGAAAAGCGCATGGCGGCCCTGGAGGGTGGGGCTGCGGCGCTCGCGTTCGCCAGCGGCCAGGCGGCCATTACTGCCGCAATTCTCACCATCGCCCACGCCGGCCATAATATTGTTGCCTCAACCAGCCTGTACGGCGGAACCTGGACACTGTTCACGCAGACCCTGCGGCAGCTGGGCGTGGAGGTTCGGTTCTTCAACCCGGATAAGCCTGAGGAGATCAACGCTCTGGTGGATGACAAAACCAGGCTCGTATATCTCGAATCGATCGGGAACCCCAGAAATGATGTACCTGATTTTCAGGCGATATCCGACATTGCGCACGCTCACGGCTTGCCTGTCCTGATGGACAACACCGTCCTGACGCCCGCGCTGTTCAGGCCCTTCGAGCATGGCATTGACGTAGCAATCTACTCGGCGACCAAGTTCCTGGGGGGCCATGGCGTCCACGTGGGCGGCATCGTGGTAGACAGAGGGAAATTCCAGTGGGCCGAGAACCCGTCAAAGTGGCCGGAATTCACCGAACCGGACCCGTCCTATCACGGAGTGGTCTTTACCGAGGCGCTGAAGCCTATTGGCAATGTTGCCTACATCATTTATATGCGGACACACTGGCTTCGGGATACGGGTGCCGCGATGAGTCCCTTCGCTTCCTTCCTGTTCCTGATGGGGATTGAGACGCTGCATTTGCGGATGCCGCGACATACCTCAAACGCACAGGCAGTGGCAGAGTTTTTGGCGGGGCACCCGGCAGTGGAATGGGTAAATTATCCCGGTTTGCCCGGACACCCACACCACGAAAATGCAAAGAAGTACATTCCTGGCGGACCAGGTGCCGTAGTTGGGTTTGGTATCAAAGGCGGGCGCGAGGCGGGGATCCGCTTCATCAACGCAGTAAAGCTGGCGAGCCATTTGGCAAATCTGGGTGACGCGAAGACCCTGGTCATCCACCCGGCGTCCACCACTCACCAGCAACTTACTGAAACAGAACAGGTTGCAGCAGGAGTTCGACCGGAATACGTGCGCGTCTCGGTTGGCATTGAGGATATCCAGGACATTCTCGCGGACTTCGGACAAGCCCTGGAAGCAGCACAAATCACAGCGGCCTGAAACGCGGGCAGGACTCTATGTCACTCAATTAACGAAACCTGGTTCACGAACCGCTTCGGGCGGGCTCTGGTTCAAAAACACGATTTCTATTCGTGTGATAAAATCAATCCAGCGGGTTTCAGTGACGAAACCGTTCATCGGTATGTCCGCCAGGCATGATTTTGGCAGCGGGCTGAAGCCGGGTCAAGAGTCTAATGTCCAGAGAACATCAAGGTTTAGTTCCATCCCCAGATCCAGGTGCCGGGCTTCCGGCAGTTGTGGAACGAATTTCGTATTACCAGGCACCCCAGCAGGAGGCCAACGAGGCCGCCGCCGTGCCGCTCTCACACTACTTCTGGATGCTGTCGCGGCACAAGTGGCGCCTGATGCTTTTTGTCTCGTGTGCGGTCGCTGTCACCATCTTCGTGTCCCTGCGCCTGACCCCTTACTTCGAATCCACTGCCACATTGGACGTTGATCGCATGGCTCCGAGCGGAATTATCGGTCAGGATGCTGCGTCCAGAGCGTCATCCATGACTGACTCGGATACCTTCCTGGCGACCCAGATCCGCCTGATCCAGTCCGATTCTGTCCTGCGCCCTGTGGTCCAAAAATACAAGCTGCAGCCTGTTCGGACGAAAACGGCGCAAAATGCCGTCGGGGACGAGGCCCCGGTAACTTTGCCCTACCTCACGATTATCCGCCCGGCCAAGACCTACCTGCTGACAATCGCGTTTCGATCTCCCAATCCCGTTCTGGCGGCTGAAGTGGCCAACGCCATCGCCAATAGCTACATTGATCACTCCTATCGGATTCGCCTGAATTCGTCTGAGAAGCAGGCACGTTTCATTACCTCCCAACTGGAGGAACTCAAAGCCAAGATGGAGCGATCCTCCGCCGCGCTGGTCCAGTTTGAGAAAGACCTCAACGTAATCAGCCCCGAGGAGAAGACCAACATCCAGACTGCCCGCCTGTTGCAGCTGAACACTGAGTGGACGCGCGCCCAGGCTGACCGGGTCGCCCGCGAGGCGGCAGCGAAGCTGGCCCGCACCGGCACCATCGAGGCCCTGGAGTCCCTTCCCCAGGGCGAACAGATCAAACGTCTGAGTGACCGGATGGCCGAAGAGTCTGAGCGTTTTGCCGTGTTAAAAACGCAATACGGACCAAACTGGCCGGAATACAAAAGGGCAGCAGCCAAACTAACCCAGTTACAGCAGGAATACGAGGGGTTGAAGGGTTCCATCGCCAAGCGGGTGGATGCCGAATACCGAGAGGCGATTGATCGCGAAAAAGGCCTGAAAGACGCCGTCAACGAGACGAAGACCGACCTCGATAAGCTCAACGAGAAGGCAGTTCTGTATCGGACCCTCAAGCGGGATGCGGACGCAGACAAGACCCTCTATAACGACCTGGACCGGAAGATTAAAGAAGCCGGAATCAATGCGGGCTTCCAGAACAGTGCCATCCGCCTGGCGGATCTGGCACGCCCGGCCCGACGCGCAATTTTCCCCAATCTCCGCATCAATAGCATCCTCGCTTTCAGCATTTCGCTGATGCTGGGAATTATCGTCATCTTCGTCATCGAGAGCCTGGATCACACGCTTCGCGACCCCGAGCAGATCCAGCGGCAGCTCCAAACCGAAGTTCTGGGCGCTCTGCCTGTCGTGAAAGCGTGGCGCGGCCACCTTCCCGGAGTCGGAGAGGACGGCAAGCGTCGCGACTTTTTTGGCAGTGCGCGGGGCCAGGCTAATACCTATGAAGAGGCCGTTCGGACTCTCCGTGACTCCATCCTGCTTCCCAGTGCGCACAATCGTCCCAAGAGCCTGCTCCTCACGTCCGCCACACCTCGCGAAGGTAAGACGACGACAGCTGTACACCTCGCCGTTGTCCATAGCCAGCAGCGCAGAAAGACCTTGCTGATTGATTCGGATCTCAGGCGCCCCGGCGTTTATCACCACGTAGGTTTGGTCAATGATAAGGGTATGTCGAACGTCGTGAACGACGACGCCAACTGGCGGGACTTGTTGCAGATACCAGACGGCTTGCCCTATCTGTCAGTTTTGCCGGCGGGACCACCGTCTCGGCGGGCCGCTGATGGTATCGGCGAGGCTTTGCGCCGCATCCTGAACGAGGCGGAACAGGAATACGACATCGTGATATGCGATGCGCCTCCCTTGCTCGGCTTCGCTGAGACACTGCAGATCGCTGCCCTGGTTGACGGCGTAGTGGTGGTAGCCCTGGCTGGCCAGACCGAAAAAACGGCCGTTGCGAGTGTGCTGGCAAACCTGAAACGGCTGAAAGCCAATGTCATCGGACTTGCCTTGAACGAAGTCCGTTCGGACATGAGCGAACGCTACTATTACTACGGTTACTACGGCAAGTACTACAGCCGCTACTATAAGCCACTCAGTAGCTAAGCCCCCCCTTCAGCTGAGAAATAAATGGCCTGTTTCAGGCGGCGAAAGCCACTGGAAACAGGCCATTATCATTTGGGGCGTCAGCCGAGGTGAACACGAGTCTGACACTTAGGCGACCAGCCTGAAATCAGCGTTCTCGAATTCGGAGATTGCAGGTGCGGCCCGAGGTACTAATGTTTTTTCGTCCCCGGCGGCCCCGAATTACCCCCCGGTTTCTGTACGTCTCGCCACAACCGCACCTGGAATTCACCCCAAAGCCCACACTTCTCGCCCCCCTAGTCGAGCGCATTGACCCCGCCAGGGTCGAAGTTCCATTGCCATTCCACGCTTCAAAAATCCCACCTGGAGGTGTCATGACAAAACTAGTGCGCGCCTCGGCGGTCTTCCTGCTGATTGCAGCCGCCGCATTTGCGCAGACCAGCCGGGGAACGGTCACCGGACTCGTGACCGATGCCTCGGGGGCGGCCATTCCAAGTGCCTCGGTAGAACTGAAAAGCATTTCCACCGGCGTACTGCGTGCCGCTGCCACCAACGACTCTGGACTTTACCGTCTGCGCGCAGTTGATCCAGGCTCCTATGAAATCGCAATTTCCAAAGCTGGTTTCAAGGCCACCAAAAGTAATGCCTTCGATATTGCCGCAGCGCAGATCGCCTCTATTGTGCGTATTCCGGGGCAAGGTGAACGTGATTCCGGGCTGAAGGCGAACACTTTTTGGTCGACCCCGGAATGGCGTTCACCTTCATCCCGGAATTGATTTTGTGGCGAACGGCACTGGACATAAGCGACCGGCAGGTGATCCTCCGAACGGGAGAATCATGTGCCGGCCAGGAGAGTGTCTATGCGTAAGATCAAAGAAGTTCTGCGACTGAAATACGAACTGCACCTGGGCCAGAGACACATCGCCCGGAGTTGTTCGATAGGGCTGTGAACGGTGAATGACTACCTTGCCCGAGCCGAACGAGTCAACCTGAGTTGGCCGCTGCCGGAAGGCTGCCTGACTTTGCGATGCTCCACGAGCAGCGCCTGAAGAGCAAACACGTCACCCGGCAACTGCTCTGGGAAGAATACAAAGAGGCCAACCCGGAAGGCTACCGGTACAGTCGGTTCTGCTTTTTTTGCCAGCGCTGGCGCGGCACCCAGGACGTGGTGCTCCGGCAGGAATACAGGGCGGGCGAGAAGGCCTTTGTCGACTGGGCCGGGCCGACCATTCCGATTTATAGCCGCACCAGTGGCGAGACCACCCAGGAAAATCTGTTCACCGACGAGCAGACCATTATCTGGCTCACGGCTCACATGCGTGCCTTTGAGTTCTTTGGCGGGGTGCCGAAACTACTGGTTCCCGCTAACACAAAGACCGGCGTGACACGTGCGTGCCGCTACGATCCGGACCTGAACCCGACGTACCACGAGATGGCCATGCACTACGGCGTCGGCGTGGTGCCCGCGCGGCCATACAAACCGCGTGACAAAGCCAAGATGGAGAGCGGCGTACTGGTTGTGGAGCGCTGGATCATAGCGGCACTTCGCAACCACTGTTTCTTCGAAATCGGCGAGTTGAATCAAGCCATTCGGGACCTGCTGATCAAACTGAACACCCGGCCATTCCGCAAACGCGAGGGGAGCAGGGCGAGTCTGTTTCAGGCCATCGATAAGCCGGTCCTGTCACCGTTGCCCGCCGAGCGTTTCGACCTGAGCGAGTGGGCTAAAGCCAGGGTCAACATCGATTACCACGTAGTGTTCGACCACAACTTCTACAGCGTGCCGTACTACCTGGTGCAGGAGTTGGTCGAGATCCGTTCGATGCCCGCAACGGTGGAGATTTTTCATAAGGACAAGCGTGTGACGTCGCATGTGCGCAGCCGGGGAAAAGGCCAGCTGGTTACCAACGGCGAGCACAGACCGAAGAGTCACCTCGAACATCTGGAGTGGACGCCTTCGAGGATGATCAAGTGGGCGGGCAGCGTCGGGCCCAATACGGCGCGGCTGTTCGAGCGCATTCTCTGAGACCAGCCGCAGCCGGAGATGGGCTATCGCGGCTGTCTTGGCATCATCCGGCTGGCGAAGAAGTATTCCGGCGAGCGCACCGAAGCGGCAGCAGAGCGTGCTCTGTTGACAGGCGCGGGCTACTTCGATGGAGGTGAGGTATGCTGATCGAACCGATGATGGAGAAGCTTGTCTCTATGCGTCTCACCGGCATGGGCGAGGGGTTAAAAGCGCAGCAGCAGGACCCGGCTGTCGCCGACCTGAGCTTCAATGAACGCCTCGCCATGCTGGTGGATCAGCAATGGAACTGGCGTGAAAACCAGGCGCTGGACCGGCGCATGAAAGCCGCGAAACTACGCGGCAACGCCTGTATGGAAGAGATCGACTTCCGCGCTTCGTGCGGTCTGGACCGAAGCCTGATCCGGGCATTGGCGCAGGAATCGGGCTGGGTATCGAAGCACGAGAATATCTTCGGACTCGGGCCAACGGGTGTCGGCAAGAGTTTCGTCGCTTCCGGCCTGGCGCAAAACGCCTGCCGCGACGGTTACTCGGTGTTCTACGTGAGGGCGCAGGCGATGTTGCGGGATCTGGGGCTGGCGCGCGCCGACGGCAGTCTGCGGCATCTGCTGGCGCGGCTCGGGCGCATTGATGTGATGGTTATTGATGACTGGGCGATGGCACCGATGACGGAGACCGAACGGCGCGACTGCTGGGAGATCTGCGAGGAACGCTACCTGCGCCGTTCAACGGTTCTGACCTCGCAACGGCCCATCAGCCGGTGGAATGAACAGATCAGTGACCCAAAAGTGGCAGACGGCATTCTCGACCGCCTGGTTCATAATGCGCACCGTATCGAGATGAAGGGGGAATCGATGAGAAAGCGAGGCAAGGCGTAGCGCAAACCACGGCTCCGGGCTTCGGCGCGCTGAGCGGGGACAAGGCCTGCGTCCCTTTCCCCGCACCCCTTTCCTTGCAGTCGGCAGCCAGCCTCCGCTTCGCTCCGGAAACCCCTTCGGAGAATGGAAATCCTTGACGAAGCCGAACACTACCTGCACAATCGCAAGGCTAGCGTCGCTTCGCTCCGATCAGCGTTCGACATCATCCCGGAATGGCGTTCACCTTCGCCGGAATACGCACTATTGACGCGAAGCTTGAAATCGGCACCCAGAATCAGGTGATCGAAGTGAGCGGCGATGCGGTCACTCTTCAGGTGGACAGCCCCGTCCGCAGCAGCACCATCAACTCGAAACAGATCACGGAACTGCCCTTCTCAGGCCGGAATCCCGTGGCCCTCGCCCTCACCGTTCCGGGCGTCTCCACCAGCCGCATCGGCGTTGGTGGAACCGGCTCATTCTCAATGAATGGCTCCCGTAGCCGCTCGAACAACTTCCTAATTGACGGCACTGAGAACAACGACATCTCCGTGGCCGGTGAGGCTTTCAGCATCACGCTTCCCGACATGGTGCAGGAGACCAGTGTCCAGACTTCGAACTACGATGCAGAATTTGGCCGCGCAGCCGGTGCGGTTGTCAACGTGGTCACCAATGACGACGCGATTACCACTACGCAGGGCCTCGACCCGGCAGTCCAGAAACGTGGCACGCTTCTTTCCTGCACCGAGAACATTTGGGGTGCCACCTTTGGCGGCCCTATCATCAAGAACAAGACCTTCTTCTTCGCAGGCTTCCAGGAAGATCGCCAGAAGTCGAGTGGATCGTCCACGGCAGCCGCGCCCACCGCCGCCGGTTGGGCCCCGCTCAACTCGCTGTTCCCGAACAGCGCGAATCCCCTCGTGGACCTCTACCGTGCGGTTCTGGCAGGGACCACCGCCACGGCACAGCCGACTATAATCGCGCGGGGCAACAACCGCCCGGGTATTGAGTTCGGCACGGCTACCCTTGGCTACGCCAACTTGGTCGGTGACCGCCTCTTCTCTATTAAAGGCGACCATCGCTTCAGTGACAGCGACTCCATGAGTGCCCGCTACGCCACTCAGGATCGGCCCATTCGTCCCGCCTCGGTTAGTTATCCCGGCATGAACACGAATCAGGCGAACCCCTTCAAAAACGGGATTTTCTCTGAGACGCACATCTTCTCGCCGTCAATGACAAACGAATTGCGCCTGGGTTATAACCGGATCGATCTCGTATTCCCGGTCGATACCACCAGGCCTCTCGGCAGGACCTGCCGCAATACTCCATCGCCGGTCTGCCGACTGCCAACATCACTAACCTGGGTATTGCCACCAACCTTCCCCAGGGGCGCGTTGCCAACAACTACACCTTGCAGGACACCATTTCGGTGGTGAAGGGGGGCCACACCTTCCGCGTCGGCGGGGATCTCCTCCTGCAGCGCTCCCGGCAGTTCGCGCCAATCAACGAACGCGGTTCACTAACCTACCACCATTTTTGGCGGCCTGGCTCGGGAGAAAGCGCCTTCACTGTTCGACCGTCCCCATCGGTTTGTCGCCACGGCAATCTACGAGTTGCCCTTCTTCCTGAGCCGGAAGGACTTTCTGGGGGATGCTTTCGGCGGGTGGCAGATCTCGGGCGTGTATTCCCTCGAATCCGGCGTTCCGTACACGGTGGTGAATGGTATTGACGCAGACGGGATCGGCCTGACGCCAATCCAGGCGGAGCGATGGGTGCCCATGCCCTGCCACTTTCCAGCAGCCCAACCGGCTATGTGAATCCCGATGCAGGCAACGCGCCGATTGAGCGGAGTGCGGCACAGTACGTGGTGCTGGCGGCCAATTCCGGTCGTACCGGCAACGCGGGTCGCAACACGGAAAGAACCCCTGGGCAGAACACCCCGAGTGTCAGCCCGTTCGCGCCCGGGCCTGGCACCCTAAGCTCCAATGCCAACACAGCAGCTTCGGGGCGCTTCCTGAATGCGACGCTGATGGATGGCGGGGGGCGCGTGATCCGGTATCAGGTGAAGCTGATCTTCTAATTCCGGGCCTTCGTGCCCCTGATCAGATAGTATGGAGGCGATGGCTGAGCGCAGGAAAATCCGGGTTTTGATTGTTGATGACCATCCGGTCGTACGCTTTGGGATTGCCGCGATTGTGGGCAGCCAGCCGGACATGGTGGTGGTGGGCGAAGCCAATACGGGCGAAGAGGCTGTCGAGTTTTGCCGTCAGCAGGAAACCGATATCGTGTTGATGGATCTGCGCCTGCCGGGTATGAATGGGGTGGAGGCCATCACCGCTATCCGCCAGCTTTCACCCGAACCGCGATTCATTGTGCTGACCACTTACGATGGCGACGAAGATATCTTCCGGGCACTTGCGGCCGGGGCTCAGGCCTATCTGCTGAAAGCCATGTCGCACGTGGAACTGGGGAACGCCATCCGCAAAGTTTATGCGGGTTTAAAAGTCCTGCCGGCGGAGATCTCTAAAACCCTGACGGAACGCACCCCTGGCTCAGAACTGAGTCCAAGAGAACTACAGGTTCTGAACCTGATTGTGGATGGGCGCAGCAACCGGGAAATCGGAGAAGCGCTCGGCATCAGCGAGGCGACCGTGAAGTGGCACGTGAACATAATTCTGAGCCGTATGAATGTGACGGACAGAACCCAGGCGACGGTGGCAGCGCTCAAGCGCGGCATCGTCCACCTCACCTGAGGGCAGACTACGGTGAAGCCCCTCTGCATCGGTCTCCTTGCGGCTACTGCGGCCCTGGCGGTCGCCCTGCCTCCGCCCTCGTCGCTCGAAGAACTCAGCTACAGCAGACGCGTGTGGCAGAGCCGTGACGGCTTGCCGGAAGATCTGGCGCAGGCATTGGCGCAGACCCCGGATGGTTATCTCTGGATTGGCTCCAGTGGAGGCCTGGTTCGGTTTGACGGGGTGCAGTTCACGGTATTTGGACCCGCGAACGAGCCTGCCTTTCGGGATGACAGCGTGTATTCGTTGCTGGCCGCGCGGGACGGCTCATTGTGGATTGGCACCGAGGGTGGCGGCCTTGTGCACTACCAGCATGGTCGCTTCCGGGGCTACGGCGCGCAGGAGGGTTTGACCAACGGCTTTGTCCGGGTGATCCGGCAGGATCGGGCGGGCAGGCTTTGGGTGGGCACGGATAAAGGGCTGTTCCGCATGGAGGGAGAGCGGTTCGTGCGGATTGATGCACGGGACGGAATTCCCGCCATGAGCCTGAACGGAATCGTCGAGGATACGGAAGGGAATTTACTGGCAGCCGGTACCGGGCTTCTGGTTTTGCATAAAACCGGGCACGAGTATTACGCGGTTCGGAAGGACCGGGCGGACGACAACATTCGGGTTCTGGAACTGGATCATGATGGTGCCATCTGGATTGGTACGATCTCTGGTCTGCGGCGGCTTCCGCACGGGCTGCGGGGAGATCCGTTCGCAGAGTCCACGCTGCTGGATAACATCCGGGTGAGCGAGATCCATGAAGTCGGCAACAGTATTTGGATTGGGACGCACGGCCATGGTTTGCTGCGATGGAAAGACGGCAGGATGGTCCGGATCACTACCAGCGGGGGGCTGCCGCACAATGATGTGCTGAGCATCAGCGGAGACAGCGAAGGGAATCTGTGGGTGGGCACGCAGGCGGGGCTGACAAGGATCAGCCCGAGTGCAATCACCACGCTCCACGTTCCGGCGGGCGACGCGGAGGGTATCAATACGGTTTATGCCGACCCGGCAGGCGGCATGCTGGTGACGTCCGTCAATGGTCGCCTGTATGAAGGGCGGAACAGAACGCTGGTGCCGGTCCGCTTGCCTGCGGCAATTGCCAATGTGTCGATCCGCAACGCGTTCCG
>Ga0114970_10000592_pt1 | contig 27182 bp, 27 predicted proteins | sample M_140205_XF_Meta_FD_87030 | JGI IMG/M metagenome (GOLD analysis project Ga0114970, IMG submission 87030) | Freshwater microbial communities from Lake Montjoie, Canada to study carbon cycling - M_140205_XF_MetaG | ecosystem: Environmental > Aquatic > Freshwater > Lake | place: Lake Montjoie...
TGTGCTCCAGTTGAACCTTGTGCTCCAGCTGTTCCTTGTGCTCCAGTTGAACCTTGTGCTCCAGCTGTTCCTTGTGCTCCAGTTGAACCTTGTGCTCCAGCTGTTCCTTGTGCTCCAGTTAAACCTTGTGCTCCAGTTGAACCACCTATAAAATTTGGTGCGTACAGCGTTCCCAAAACATTTAAATTACTAATTGTGGTTGTCATTTGATAGTTTAATTTAGCAATTATTTAAATTAAACTATATTTAATTTCATTTTATTTAAACAATAACAATACTTTCTTTTATAATTTTGAAGATATTAATGTTATGGTATGACTACGACTGGATTCTGATGGATGGTTTAAATATTCAAATCTTTCTTATAAGTCATATAAATATATTATGAATAAAATTATAAATGAAAATAAAATTTATTTAAACGTTTAAAAAAAAATGTTTAAATAATGTAAATGGACCAAATAAATCTTGTTCGTGATTTTTTTGAAGACAAACGTGGAACTTTGATATTCCCCAATATTAAAGATTTTAACCCATTAGAATGCACCGTTAGTATTAATAATAAAAATGTGTTCAGGGGTTTTCATATAAATGATTTTGAAAAACACATTACTTGTATACAAGGTGAATTTTTAGATTATGTCATTAACCCAGAAACAAATGAAATGGTTAAATTTCATTTAATACCTGGTTCGCAAATTTTAATTCCTAAAAATTATGCACACGGGTTTTTAACACTTCAAGAAAATTCAATTCTTATTTATCATTTTAATGGTATATTTAAAAATGCTAAACAATTTAAATATAAAATTGATTTACCAGATAATGTTATTATGTCAGAAGCTGACAAATCAAGTTAACTTATTGTAGTTATTCTCCATTTACCCCTAGTTGTTTGGTAAATAAAGGTTTGTTTTTCCATTACAAACTGATTTAATTTAAACATTTCATTCCATAAAACAATGCCTACATAAATTATTCCATTTTCTTTATAAATTTCACAGGTAGTATCTGAACGAAACATTGGATATTTTATTTTATTTGATAATTTATTTAATTTATTTGAATAATCTTTGGGACTACTGGGAGAACAAATATTGCAAGTTTTAATATCAAAATCTAAAATTCCATTTAATTTAATTTTTATAAAATTTTTTACAAGGTCGTAATCTTTTTTATTTAAATTACTAAAATCCATTAAATAACTTTCTGGTAATTTAAATTTAAAATATGATTCCGATGCCATTAAGCCGTTACTTGGCATATCATCAAACAATTGTGAATCTTTTATAGTAAAGTTTATATTTTTAGTTTTAATTTTTTTCAAAAATTTTGTTACAATTTCTTCATTTGATGCATCTATGTAAATTTCACTACCTTCAGGTATTTCTTTAATGAAATTAAAAATTTCTAATGGTTCTTCAAACTGTGGTAAAATAAAAATAAAAACTTTGTATTTATTTTTTAAAAATATTTTTTCAGTTGTTTTTGATGAATTAATTACTACATCGGAAAGTTCATTTTCTTTTCTTGTAATAATTATACCTGATTCTTTTATTATTTTTTCTATTTCTTTTAAAGGTTCTAAAGGCATATTCAAAGAAAGATAAACTTTACCATTATCTTTAATTAAATCTATTAATGATTCTTTATTTGATTCATAAATTTCTGGATCAGAATCTAAAATATCAATAAAAGAAAAATTAAAATTAAAATTACCAAATGATGTAAAAGAATCAAGTGAATTGAAATTGGTATATTCCAAAGAACAGTAACTTAAAATATGAATTTTACTTTTTAATTTTATTTTTTTTAAAATTGTATTAAGCCTTTTCTTGTTAGGTATTTCAAGATAAATGTAATCAAAGTATGCAAAAATGGTAAAAGTGTTTTTTTCACATTTAAAATTTTCCAATGTTTCAAGGTCACTGCAAATTAAAGAAATGTCTTTAATAAAAAATGCAGGGTCTTCAATAAACATATTAAATGGACCGAAGTCTAAATTTATATTTTTATATTTTGGTAAATATACTATTAGTTTATAATCAAAATAGTATTTATAAATCCACAATAAAGGATAAATTAAATTAATATTACCATAACTTATTATTTCTTTTATTGTAGGTTTAATTAAAATTTCAGGGTAACAACCTAAAACTTTGAGATAAAGTTGTTCCATTCCTTTTATATTATAACATTTAAAACTTTAAATAAAAATTTAAAGTTTAATTTTTTTTTTTATATGAGATTCTAAATTATTAACCCAGGTGTAGGTTTCTGTAAACCCAGGATATACACAATTATACATTTTACCTATTTTTTTTATATTTTCATTAAAATAAACTGTTAAATTCACCAAAATGGTATACTGACTAGTTAAATAATCAATATTCAGTTGAGATAATAAACTAACATCTCGTAATTCTTGATAAATTTGAGAAAATATATCAGATGCAACTGTTACAAACATTTGATAAATATTATTAAAATCAATTTTTTTATCTCTAAGTTTTTCACGTAATTGTAAAGATTGTTTAAATGCTTCTTCCGATAAAATGCTCATAAGATAACTAACACGTAATGGTCTATTTAAAGTAATTATATCAGGCTCAGCAAAAGTTCTTATTTCTATACGTTGAATATGTGTAATACAATTATGTAAAGCATAAAGGTCGTCTGTCATTTTTTTATTTAAACCATATTTATTAAAAATACCTCTTAAACCGTAAACATCGGGTAAACCACCACAAGGAATATCATTTACATTTCTACCAACTGCATTACCATTACTCCTTACAAATTCATAATAATGTGGATTAGTATTGTGTCCTTTTAAAATTAATTGTGTATTCCAATCCCAAGAACATTTACACTCAGTGCAAAACATATGGGAACAACCTGCGATACGATATATCATAGTTCCACATTCGGGACAAGGTTTAGTATCTTTATTTAATAATTCCATACTTGCAACATTTTCTGGATTACATTGATGTTCACTAGATTGTTCTTCATTACAAAGATTACATATCTGAGTTTCACAAGAACCACATTTCCACCTTGAACTTAAAAAACCACGACAATCTTCCATAGGACATTTTCTTATAAATTTTCTACGTTCAGCTTCATTTGAAGGACCAGAAACATTAACAGATAATCTTGACATATTATTATAAATTCTATTTGTCTGTGCATTTAATATACTTATTTCATTTTCTAATTTAGATTTGGTATCTCGAATTTTAGCAATATCTTTTAACATATTATTTTTTATTATTTCAATTTCTACATAAGGTTGGGATTCTGGTAACATAGATTTTTCACGATTAAATAAAACTTCTTGACGGTGTTTTTTAAATACACCATTTATAAATACAATAGTGCAATTATCATTAATAAATGTCCGGTTAAATATTTTTTTGCAACTCATACAATTGGGATCTTCTATTGTTTCACTGATATATTTTTGAAAACAAGCCCGACATGTTACAAAATTACAAAATACACAAATAATTTCTTTACGGTTACTTTTATTAAGTTTTTCACAACAAATATTACAATCAGTCATTTTATTTAACTTAATGTTTATTTTTTAAAGTATATTTATTTTGTAAAAAAAAATAATGTTAAAATTATATGGAGAACATTACTATGAAAACGTTTAATTGGAAAGTTTATATAGAAAAATATACAGACCTTAAAAATGCAGGTATAAATAATCTAAAAAAAGCTTGGAATCATTGGATCTGCTTTGGAAAATATGAAGGAAGAACGTGTTTTTTAGAACCTAAAGTTGAAGTTGTACCTGAAGTTGTACCTGAAGTTGTACCTGAACCTGAAGTTGAAGTTGTACCTGAAGTTGTAAATATAGTTGAAGTTGTACCTGAAGTTGTACTTGAAGTTGTAAATATAGTTGAAGTTGCTGAAGTTGAAGTTGAACCTGAAGTTGAAGTTGAACCTGAAGTTGAAGTTGAAGTTGAAGTTGAAGTTGCTGAAGTTGAACCTGAAGTTGAACCTGAAGTTGAAGTTGCTGAAGTTGAACCTGAAGTTGAAGTTGCTGAAGTTGATGTTGAAGTTGAACCTGAAGTTGAAGTTGCTGAAGTTGATGTTGAAGTTGAAGTCGAACCTAAAGTTGCTGAAGTTGAACCTGAAGTTGTACTTGAAGTTGAACCTAAAGTTGTACTTGAAGTTGAACCTGAAGTTGAAGTTGCTAAAGTTGCTGAAGTTGAAGTTGCTAAAGTTGCTGAAGTTGAACCAGAAGTTGCTGAAGTTGAACCTGAAGTTGAAGTTGAAGTTGCTGAAGTTGAACCTGAAGTTGAAGTTGCTGAAGTTGAACCTGAAGTTGAAGTTGCTGAAGTTGAACCTGAAGTTGAAGTTGAACCTGAAGTTGAAGCTGAAGTTGAAGCTGAAGTTGAAGCTGAAGCTGAAGTTGAACCTGAAATAATTTCAGGTGTTTAATTAATTAAAATAAAATAATTTAATTATTTAATTATGTCATTTGATTGGAAAGTATATATTAATAATTATAAAGATCTTAGAGATGCTGGTATATTCACACATCAACAAGCAGCGAATCATTGGTATAAGTATGGTAAAAAAGAAAATAGAACAGATAAAAAAATTGGAATCCCAATTGAAGTTAAACCAACATTAGAAATTAAATTAAGCAAAGAATGTAAAAACAAAGTATTAATTATATATGTATATTATGAACGAAAAAATGAACAAAAAAACCAAACAAATTTATCATTTTTTATAAAACACGGTTTAAATAAAGCAAATTGGTCTAATAAATTAATAATAGATACTTTGATTGTTGTTAATGGACATCAATGTGAAGTAATAATACCATCTAATTTATTTGTTTTAAAAGAAGATAATTGTTCTGATTATGAAGGATGGTATAATGGTATTAAATATATGAAAAATAAAGTTGGAGACCTTAATTATGAATATTTATGTTTAATGAATTGTAGCACTTGTGGTCCATTTGTAGAACAAAATACTTCTGCACATTGGTTAGATATATTTATTAATAAAATGAAATTAACAAATTCAGATGCATGTTCTCCATTTATAAATAATTGGTCTGAAATAACAGGGCACCCTGGATTAGCATTAAGTTGCCATTTTACATTAATAAAAATAAATAATAATATTATTGATTTATTAATAACAAAACAACAAACAATAAATAATTATACAAATACAGTTTTGAGTAAAAAAATAGATAAAAATGATGCAATTTTTACAGGTGAAATGGGATTATCTAAATTATTATTAAGTAATAATTATAATATATGTTCTTTATATTATGATAATAATAATGATATAAAATTATATACAACTAATATTTCAAGAGAAGAATGTATAAACAATGATAAATTAAAAAATACAGTTTTTATAAAAAATATATGGAGAATTTCTCCAACTATATATGCTAGTTTACCTGTATTATATGAGTTTTGTTCTAATTTTATAAATAAATCTTTAAAAATAAATAAAAGTGTAAAATTTAACGTTATTTTTTCAAATTTAAAAGTAGAAAATATTGGGCTTGATTGGAGTAATAAAGAAGAATATTATAATCTGTATGGATATGCAGAAGAATGTATTTTATTTCCCTTAAAAGTAAAATTTAATGGTGGTGTAGTAATTTATACACATTACCATCCTGGTAATATTGTAATGGATTATGTAATAACTTCTATTAAAATGCTAATATATTTAGGTTACGATATACTTTTTTTTACATCTTCAACAAGCATTAATAACGTAGACCTTCCATTTGAAATAAATTATATAAAAAACCAAGGTGTTGGAACTGACTGGAGAATGTTATTAGAAGGTCTTAAAATAATTGATAAATCTCTTTATCAATGGGTTTTATTTATTAATGATAGTTTATTATTAGGAATTAATGGTATTGATAATTTTGAAAATAATATTAATGTTATGAGAAATTCTGGATGTGATTTTTGGGGACAGTGGGAAACTAAACATGTTAATTTACATTTAGTAGGAACACCTATAGAATTTAAAATAAAATGTTTAAATGAAATTATTAATTTTATAACTAATACTTTACCATTTTGTAAATCTGAAATGGATTATGTAATAAAATTAGAAATAGGTTTTACTAAAAATCTTATTAATAAAGGATATAAAAAAAATTCATTACTTAATGATATTAATTTTAAAATGGGACAACATGGTTTTTTTGAACCAAAAACTCTTAAACAATGGATAAATAAACCAGAAACATTTGCAATTAAATGGAAATATTGTATTAGTTATTTAAATAACAATATAGTTTCACAGGAATTTAATTATCTTACACGCTATTTACATTATGGACCATATGGAACAATATCAAAAGGTGAATTATTTAATTGTTATCCTAAATCAATTGATTTTAAAATAACATAAAGTTATTTAATGTATTTTAATTTTGGAAAATAACTTAATATAATAACATCGGATCTTATACTTTTAATCTTACTTATAATTTCATCAGAGAAATTCCAAGCAAGAATTATAATTAAAATTTTTGAAGAAGTATCATTTTTAAAATAATCAAATGATTTTATCGGTATATTCATTTTAGGTGAATAAAGCCCAATTTTTAAAGGATTTTCATCAATAATGTATTCTAAATTAATATTTCCATAACAAAGAACTGTTTGTGCTTTTGCGGCAGCTCCAAATCCAATACATTTATATCCATTTATTTTATGTTTTTCAATTTTATTTTTTAAAGAATTAATTGTTAAATCTGCATTAATTTTAAATGTATTATATAAATTATCTGAATATAAATAATTTTCTTTTTCAATAAAAGTTTGAACTTTATAATTGCTTGCGCTTAATTTTATTTCAAACATATAACTCGTTCCGTGAATATCTACTTCCGATATATTATTTAATACAAGTCCATTTCGGTTAACAAGTATATTCATACTTTTTGCATTAAAAAATGAAATATGCTCGTGGTAAATTGTATCAAATTCACCATTAATTATCATATTTTTTTGAGATGTTTGTATATATAATGTACTTGTTTCATTCATTATAATTTTACACGCTTGTAAAAAATCATCAATGTATTCTGTATGTGCAAATACATTCTGTGCTATAATAATATCCATTTTAGGTAATTGTTTTGCTACATTTTCATTCCAGAAATCACAAATTACGGTATGACCTTTTGATAAACTTAAAGAATGTAAATTAGTTGCTGGATCAACTCCATAAGTATCCCAACCAAGTTCTTTAAAATAATCTAATTGAGAACCATCATTACAAGCTATGTCTAAAATACGTTTAATGGACTTCTTTTCATTTTTAAATTTATCATTAATTATTTTAGCATTTTGTTTAAAAAAATCTAAACCTGTTTGTGATGTTCCACTTACATATTTATAATCTTTAAAAAGTATTTCTGGATCTACAATAAAATGTAATTGACAATGATAACAATTAGGACAAACCATTAATTCTAATGGGTAATTTTTACTTTGAATTGATAGTTTATGAAAATCATTAGCTAATGGTATTTCTTTTAAATTTAATAAACTTCTATTTATTTCTAAACAACATAAACAATTATTAATATATTTCATTAAAAATAAGTTTAATTTAAACATTTATTTTAAATTTAAATTTATTTATCGTTTTAATTATTTATTTTAATTATATTTATATTTTAAATGGATTTTTTTAATTGGGAAACTTATATTTCAAATTATCCAGACCTCAAAAAAGCTGGTATTAAAACACAACAACAAGCATTTTTACATTATACTAGATTTGGAATTTTAGAAAAAAGAACTGACAAAGTTAAATTTAAACTTGAACCAGTTGAAGTTGAACCAGTTAAAATTGTTGTTGAAGTTGAACCAGATAAAATTGTTGTTGAAGTTGAACCAGTTAAAATTGTTGTTGAAGTTGAACCAGTTAAAATTGTTGTTGAAGCTGAACCTGTTGTTGAAGTTGAACCTATTGTTGAAGTTGAAGTTGTTGGCAAACCGATTATTAAACCTGAAATAACATTTGAATTTACACCAATTGATCCAACAGTTGTTGAAATGGTAAAAAAAATAAATGAAAAATCAAAAAGAAAATACAATAAAAAGAAATAAATTTTTATAAGTTTAAAAGATGTGTGGAATTTTTGGATACATTACTACAAATTCTTTAGATAATGAAGAATTTATTAAAAAACAATTTAATAAAGGTAAATCTCGTGGACCAGAATCATCTAAAATAATAATACATAAATATAAAAAAACTACTCTTTTTTTAGGTTTTCACCGTCTTGCTATAAATGGTTTAAATCAAGAAAGTAACCAACCAATGTGTATTGATAATATTTATTTAATTTGTAATGGTGAAATTTATAATTACCGTAATTTTAAAAATATTCATTTTGTAACAAAATCCGATTGTGAAATAATTATTCATCTTTATAAACTTTACGGTATTGATTATCTTTTTGATCTTTTAGATGGAGTTTTTAGTTTTGTGCTTTATGATAAAAATATTCAAAAAGTTTACATCGCACGTGATCCTTATGGCGTTAGACCACTTTATTACACTAATTATATTTTTGCATCTGAAATAAAACAACTTACTGCATTTGGAACAGAAATCAAACATTTTGAACCAGGAACCTATATGGAACTCACACTTGGTGATTTTTGTCCAAGTGTTAAAGTAAAAAAATATTCATCATTTGGATTTACTAAATTAATATTTAATAACCTTTATGATATATATGGTATTCTTTATCAAACACTGTTTAATGCAGTTAAAAAACGTGTTATTGGAACAACAGAACGTCCAATTGCCTGTTTACTTTCTGGTGGTTTAGATTCAAGCACTATCACCGCATTGGTTAATTCATTTTTACCAGCTGGTGTTCTTGAAACTTACAGTATTGGATTAGCAAATTCTACAGATCTCGTTTATGCAGAAATGGTTGCAAAACATCTTGGGACCAAACATACAAGTATAATTATGACAGAAGATGATTTTTTTAATGCAATTCCAGAAGTTATTAATGCTATTGAATCATATGATACTACAACTGTTCGTGCAAGTGTTGGTAATTATCTTATTGGTAAATATATAAAAGAGCATAGCGATGCAAAAGTTATATTTAATGGAGATGGTGCAGATGAATTAATGGGAGGTTATCTTTATTTTAATAAAGCACCCAATGAAATAGAATTTGATTGTGAATGTAAAAGACTTTTAAATAATATTCATTACTTTGATGTTTTACGAAGTGACCGTTGTATCAGCACACACGGTTTGGAACCAAGAACTCCTTTTTTGGATCGTTCATTTGTACAACTTTATTTAAGTATTCCAGAAGCTCTTCGGTTTCATAAAATAAATAATCAACCTGAAAAATTTTTAATACGTGGTGCAATTGAATTTATGAATAAAACACTTCTTCCACCAGATGTTCTTTACCGCACCAAAGAGGCTTTTAGCGATGGATTAAGTGGTATGGAACGTTCTTGGTATCAAATTATTCAAGAAAAAGTTAAAAAGAATGAAGTAAAAAAGAATGAAGTTAATAGTTTTAATTTTAATATTCCCATAACAGACGAACAACGTTATTATAGAAGTATTTTTGAAGAAAAATTTCCAGGTTGTGGTGAAATTGTTCCTTATTTTTGGATGCCTAGGTATACAACTGCAACCGACCCATCTGCAAGAACTTTAATTGAATATAAATAAAATAACACAAGATTATAAGATAGAAAATGTTTTATTAAATTTAATTTAAAGTTTTAAAAAAAATAAAAGTAAAAGTATAGAATGAGTAATACACCCACAGATATCCAACCTTATTCTACAACAACAACAACTGTAGCAACAAGTTTTACAGTAACTTGTAGAGCACTTGTTTTATTTACAAATGCTACGTTTTTAGTTCAAACATTTGATGTAAACAAAGCTCTTATTAATACACAAATAGTTCCTATAACTAATCAACAATATCTTGAATGGAATAATAATGATGAATTTATTATTAATTTAATGGCAACTATTTTAGGATTTGTTATCGTTTAAGTTTATTACATTTAACCCAAACATAACTTTAAGAATACACCATAAATTAAAAGTATCATATTTACTGTTGTGTTGATTAGTTATTTCTTTTTTCATAAAAAATTGATAAAGTTCCTTTAAACTCGGGTCTTTTATACCCGTTCCACTTTTAAATTTTGCACAAATAATATATTTAGTATATTGCATTGTGCAAATCATTTTTTTAGAATCCAATTTAATGATTATATCTAATAAATTATAACGATAAAGCTCTGCACGTAATACGTTAATGTCAAATTTAATATTGTGTGCTATTAGGGTATCAACAAAATCTAAAGTATTATTTAATTTTTCAGCAAATTCTATAAATGGTATACCCTTTAAATTACTTATTTCATCTGTAATTCCGTGAAATTGGGTATTTGTAATTTTAAAATTATCCGCCTTGATTATATCATCTGACTCTTCTAATTTATTAAATGAATTGTCAGTTAATATATAAGATATTTGAACTAAACGAGCTGAGTTGTATTTAGATAAATCAGTATAACACGGAAATTCTGAATAACTCTCACATATTGGTAAACCATTGGTTTCTGTATCAAAGATTAATGCCATTAAACTTTTTCTTCGTTTTTTAATGTATTTTTCTTTAAATTGTTTTTAATTTGTATAAGCTAAACCACCCATACCTGACATAATGCGAAGAACGTTATAATTAATAGCATAAACATCAATGACATCAACGGGTAATGTATTGGTTCGTGAAAGTTGAGCCAAATCTAAACGACTAAAGTTACAGGTTCCCGATGGTTGTAGTTCTTCAGGTCTCAGAGCAAATGAATAAACTGCAACGGAATCAGGAAATAACACACTACCAAATCCAGTATGTGCTTCCCAAACTTGGTTACGTGTAAAATAAGTAATATCGCGTTCAATAAAACGGTCAGTTCCGTTAAATATAAATTTATAATTGTTGGGTTGGGCCGATGTTGTTGTATAGAAACTTGATGGAGGTGAAGCAGAACCTGCTGGACTTGTTGAATTAACTACGTAAGTTGGTCCAACTGCTGGTGAAGGTGGAATTGCCCAAATAACTTCCTTGACTGGGTGGTTAAAAGTAAGATTAATAAGTGCATTTGTTTGATTTGAATTAATTTGAAGCTGGTCAATCAGATATTCGTGAGCATTTTGGGCAAACTGACGACGTTCAACTGTATCTAAAAAGATATAATCAGCATAAACTGCAAAATGGTTAAATTCATTCCCTGTAGGTGTTGGTGCATCAGTTATTCCATTGTAAGCTCCAAATATAATATTAATTCTTACATCGTGATACTGCAGAGCAATTAATGGAACTGCCAAACCAGGGTTACGACAAAACCAAAATTGTAAAGGAACATAAGCATAAACTGGTGCACCTGCATTACTTGTTACTGTTGTATTAGCACGATGTGTGTATGCCATACGATTGTATTTTGTAGGTCTAGATTGATATTCATTTGTTGACGAGTCTCCACCTAAAGCAACAGTTTGTTCGCCAGGTCCATAACAACTGGTGTCAATGGATCCTTGAGTTCCACTATCATTATCTTCTGTAAGATAATTCCAAATAGTTAACCATTTACCATATTGACGGTCAACAATCTGTCCACCAATAAGAATTTCTACTTGCTGAATAAGTGCGTGCCCGATATTAGCTGCAACTGTATAAGGTCCACCAGTTACACCTGAAAGTAATTCTGATGGATTATATTGAATCCATACTTTTTTAAGAAGATCACCATTACGAGTAATGAGTAAACTTACTTGATTTCCAAAATTTATATTTCCTTGAACAGATTGTTGAAAACTTTCAATAGCAAAATTTGTGTGACGACGATAAACTGCTTTGAAAAATGTTATTTGTGGTTGGCCAGTAAGATAAATATCCTGAGCACCATATGCAATTAATTGAATTAATCCACCTCCTCCCATTATATTAAACTTAATTATTATTTTTTTTTTAAGTTAAATTGATTTATTAAAATACATTTACATTTTAGGTAAATTACTATTTGATAATGTAACATCACCTTTCAGTTAGCGTAAGCAACTCCTCCCATACCACTGGCAATTCTTAAAAGATTAAAATTTGTTGCATATAAATCAATTACGTCAGAAGTTGGAATTCCTGCATTATTAAGTATTTGAGATCTTACTAATTGTGCCATATCAATGCGTGAGAAATTGCAAGTTCCACTGGGTTGGTATTCTTCAGGTCTCAGAGCAAATGAGTAAACAGCTATACAATCTGGATAAATTACACTTCCAAAACCAGTATGTGCTTCCCAAACTTGGTTACGAGTAAAGTAAGTAATGTCTCTTGGATTAAAACGATTTGATCCATTAAGAATAAGTGTATATTGGTTAGGAGTTGCTGTATTGGTATATGTAAAACTTTTATTTGGAGTTGAACCACCTGGAACAACAGTTGAGCGTGTAGTTCCACTAACTGGAAGTGGAACTGGTGCCCAAATAAGTTCCTTAACTGGATGATTAAATGCTAATTTAATATTAATTGCCGATACAGATTCCATAATTTGTAATTGATCTATCAGGTATTCGTGATTATTTTGTGCAAACTGACGACGTTCGGTAGTATCAAGATAAATATAATCGGCATAAACAGCAAAACGTGAAAATTCTCTACCAGTAAAACGAGTTGCCGGCATATTTGTAACATAAGCAGATTGTGCTAAATTAATAAAAACTTTTACTTCGTGATACTGCAGTGCAATCAGTGGCAATGCCAAACCAGGGTTACGACAAAACCAAAATTGCAGTGGAACCCAAGCAAGTTGTGCAGCACCTTCATTTGATTTTACACCAACTTGGGCACGGTGTGTATAAGCCATACGATTATAACGAGTTGCTCGTGGATATACTTCAGTAACTGAGTTATCACCAGAACCTGCAGGTCCATATGCAGGATTTGTTGTATATTCACCTGGACCAGTTGAATAATCATCAATTGCACCTTGTTCACCTGTTGGATTATCTTCAGTGAGATAGTTCCAGATAGTTAACCATTTACCATAATGACGATCAATTGTTTGTCCTCCAATTTCTATATAAACATTATCAATAATTGAATGACCTAAATTAGCACCAACAGTATAACCTTGATAACCTAATAAAGGTGGGTTGGTATTGTTAAGTCCTTCAAGTATATCTGCAGGTGAATATTCAATCCAAAGTCTTTTTAAAAGGTCACCGTTTCGTGAAATAGTTAAATTTACTAAATTACCAAATTGTGGACTTCCTAAAATATCTTGTTGTATAGATTCAATTGCAAAATTTGTATACCTACGATAAACTGCTTTAAAAAAAGTTATTTGTGGTTTTCCAGTAAGATATATATCTTGAGCTCCATATGCAACAAGTTGCATTAATCCACCTCCTCCCATCTTTGTAACTACTTAATCATTTTATTTTAAATTTAAAATTAAACCTTTAAGAAATCCACCGATAAGGCCCATCACCATTAACCGTTACATTTTCTTTTTTAGGTTCTACTACAACATTACCACGTTTGGCGTAAACAGTCCAAAAGAATTCACAAATTTCTGAAGAATATACTTCAAATTTACAATTTTTAACACGTGAAACACCTAATATTATTGGTTTTCCTATAGGTGTAACATTAACTGTAAAATCAAAAAATAATTTAGTGTATTCTGGTAAATTAATAATAACAGAATTACCAAATGTTATTTTACCTTCACCACGATAATAAACACCTGCTTCAGGTCCTTCAAGACAAGCGTGAACAAGGTAGTTTTCTGGTTTTGTGGGATGGTCTATAACAAATGTTTTTGTAGATGAATAAGAAACTTCACCAGAAGTTGTATTATATTGCATAACAGGATCACCAACAGTAGCAGTTTGTCTCAATGGAGCAATTACAGTACTACCACTGTTTGTATTATTTAATGCACCACCAGTGGCATTAAGTATAATACTTTGATTTGCTTGTGTTCCCGATGAGCCTATACATCGTTTTCCAATAGCAATACAATTACTACCTTGAATACCACTAACATATCCTATTTCAGGACCAATTGCTATAGAACCACTACCCTGTGAACCACTTGGTGCACCAGCAAAACAATATTTACCTATAGTAATAGAATCACCTTGGGCTAATGCGACAAATCCTATAGCAACAGCACCTACTCCATCGGCATTAGCACCATATCCAAGAGCAACGCCTACTTGCTGTGCTGTTGAAATTAAACCAATAGCTATTGATTGTATGCCACCATTGACTGCACCAGCTCCTATAGCAACTGAATTACTTGGTTGATTTGTTCTTCCACAATTATCTCCTATTGCAACACAACTAGCACCTTGTAAATATTCACCTGCTCCAGAACCTATAGCAACTGAAGAAGATCCTTGATATGTTCTTCCTGAATTAAATCCAATTGCAACTGAAGAAGCCCCTTGATAAATTTGTCCTGCTTGAAATCCAACAGCAACTGTTTGTTGTTGTTGATTTAATGGAGAAATTGTATATGTATCTGGAATTGTCCAATCTGGTGCTCCAGAACTTGGGGGTACAAAATAATTACCAGAACCTGCTCGAAATCCTATAGCAACTGAATTAATCCCTTGTTGATTCCAACCTGCTTGGTAACCAACAGCAACTGATGTTGATCCTTGACTTGCATAACCACATTGATAGCCCATAGCAACTGCTTGTGATTGCTGATTTAATAATTGACCGGTAACAGGATAAACAACTGCTATAACTCCTGCACCTGCATCAGTTCCAATAGCAACACATTGAGCTGATTGACTTGATTTTCCTGCTTCGAAACCAATAGCAATTGAAGATTCTCCTTGATTTCCGTAACCACTACTAGAACCAATAGCAATTGAATCTTTTCCTTGTATTATTGTACCTGCGCTATACCCAATTGATATAGAATTAGAACTTTGATTAGTTTGTCCTGCACTTAAACCAATAGCAATTGAATTTATACCTTGTGTTGAACGACCAGCTTGATAACCAATTGCTATAGAAGTATTCCCTTGTTTTGTTTGACCAGCTTGAAAACCAATAGAAATTGAAGCACTTCCTTGTGTTGAAGCACCTGCATCAGAACCTATCGCAACTGAATAAGCTCCTTGAGATGTAAGTCCACATTGGTAACCTATCGCAACTGAATTTATACCTTGAGTAACATGTCCTGATAAATACCCCATAGCAACTGAAGAACCTCCTTGATATTCTTTACCTGCATTCCATCCTATAGCCACTGATTGTGTACCTTGCATATTAAATCCTGCTGCAACACCAATTCCAATTGAGAATGAACCTTGTAGATTTGTACCCGCTCTATCACCAATTGCAACACATGCAACATTTTGATAGTTTCCACCTGCTTGATTACCAATAGCAACACATTGATCTAATTGATATTGTTGACCAGATGCATAACCTACCGCGACTGAATAAATCCCTTGATTAAGCTGACCAGAATAAGCACCTACAGCTACAGTAGCACTTAGTTGATTACTATATCCAGCTGCAGTACCTACAGCTACTGCAGCATTACTTTGATTATATATTGCAGCATCACGTCCAATAGCAACTGATAATGTTCCTTGATAACCTTGACCAGCAAATTCACCAATAGCAACTGAGCCTGGACGTTGAAAGGTTTGACCAGCATTATAACCAATAGCAACTGATTGTGTACCTTGATTATTTAATCCAGCATTATTTCCAATAGCAACTGAATTTATACCCTGTGCAGATTGACCTGCATAATATCCTATAGCAATTGCACCCGATCGTTGTGCTGAGTCATAATCATTTAAATCATAACCATTTACTTTAGTTCCTGCACCAGCTTGATATCCAATAGCAATACAATTTTCTTTTTGAAAAGCATTTCCTGCATTGTAACCTAAAGCAATTGAACCAGTTCCTTGACCAGCTAGACCAGCTAGATCTCCAATAGCAATTGCATTTTGATACTGTGGATTATTTACTGGATAAGGATAAATTGAAGGGTAAGGATTAGTAAAACCCATACCTGCTTGATACCCAACAGCTATTGCAGCAGTTCCCTGTGTAAAATTACCTGCTTGGTAACCAATTGAAATAGCATTTAAATTTTGTGTTAAGCTACCTGCAAAACCACCTATAGCAATTGCATTTGTTCCTTGTGTTTGGTAACCAGCTTGATAACCAATTGCAACTGCATAATCTTTTTGTAAATTTGAACCTGCAAGGTATCCTACAGCAATAGCACCTATACCTTGATTAGTTTTTCCTGCACCTGAACCAACAGCAATTGTAAATTCACCTTGTATTATACTACCAGCATTTGTTCCAATACTTGTTGCATTTTGTGACTGGTTAGTTTGTCCTGCCCCTGAACCAATTGCAACAGAATTTGTACCTTGTGTTGAACTACCTGCATTATACCCTATAGCAAGAGCATTAAATGATTGATTTGTTTGTCCAGAATTTGCACCAATAGCAATTGTTTGATTTTGTTGATAATAATTTCCTGCATTATTTCCAATTGCTACACTATTTCCATTATCATCATTAGTAGTTCCTCCTTGTTCAAGAGAACCAGCATTTGCACCAATTGCAACTGAATCTTTTTTTTGTTTTGTTTGACCTGCTTGATATCCAATTGCTACACAATTTCCACCTGGTGCTTCACTTGCTGGGTTATTGGAATTATAAGAATAACCTTGACCTGTTTGTCCAGAGTTTGATCCAATAGCAACACTAAATTTATGTTGATTATTATTTCCTGCAAGATTTCCAATTGCCGTTGATTCTCCACCAGGAGCTGGTCCAAGTAAATTATCAAGATAAGATAATCCTTGATTTATATTTCCAGAAAGAAATCCTATAGAAACTGAATTTGTATTTTGGTTATCATTTCCTGCTCCAAAACCAATTGCAGTACAATTATTATGTTGGAGTGATGCACCTGCATTTGTTCCTATCGCAATACAAGCACTGCCTTGATTTGTTATACCAGCTGAATTCCCTATTGCAATTGAAGAACTTCCCTGTAATGTATTTCCTGCAAGAAACCCAATTGCTATACTACCACTTCCTTGACCCGATGAACCAGCATAATCACCTAAACTAATTGCATAATCCCCTTGATTATTATTTCCAGCTAATCCACCTATAGCAATTGAACCATAACCTTGATTTGTCTGTGCAGATAAGTTACCTATAGCAATAGCACTATAACCTTGAGTTGACGAACCTGCAAGATATCCTACAGCAATAGCACCTGTAGATTGATTAAGATTTCCTGCTCTAATGCCTATTGCGATACTTCCTTCTTGTTGTGTTCCTTGTCCTGCAAATTTTCCTATTGCAATTGCACCTGTAGATTGATTTGTTTGTCCTGCAAGATAACCAATTGAAATAGCATATTCAGCTTCGTTGTATTGCGCAGCTTGATAACCTATAGCAATTGAATAACTACTTTGGTTAAATTCACCAGCGTTATACCCAATTGATACAGGATCAACATTATTGTGATAACTATGATGAACTGTTAAATTGGCAACTTCAAGGTCATATATATTCACTGACATTGTTTAAATATTACTGTTATTTTAAATTAATTTAAAAATTATTTTTTTTTGAATTAAATTAAAATTTTTTTTTTAAACAGATAAAGTAACTTCACCCTTTACACTTTTTTTTTTCTTTTTAACTTTAACGACTTCAATTTCAATTTCAGGTTCTGATTCAACAACTTCAACAATTTTAGGAAGAATTTGTTGTTCATCTTCAGATTCACTATCAACAACTGATTCATCTTCGGACTCGTCACTTTCAAGTTCAAATTCTTCTTCAATATGTTGCCATACTCTAGCACGAAGAGTTCTATCGGAACCAGAATCATCAATTTCTTTAATTTTACAATAAACCTTAAGAGTATCTAAACTAAAATCTTCAAGCTCCTCTTGGGAACCAATGTTACCAAGATCCAAAAGCTCCTCCATTAAACCAAGTAAACTTTCATCAAAATTTCTTGCCATTTTAACTACTTTTTTTGCATCCATTTTAAGCTCATCATAATCTAACTCAAGAGTTTTTGCTAATAATTTAATTGTTTGTTTAACTAATTTTTCGGCAGATGTTGACATTTGTTATTCTTTTTATTCTTTTATTTTTTAAACATATTTAACGAATTAAATTCTTTTAACGAATTCTTTAATTTCTTCAAAAAATGTAAATGATTCAATTTGACCATTTAAAACTAAAGTGGGAAAAGTATTTTTATTTATCCACTCTTCGTGGTAATTATGGCAATTTTGAAGATAACTCAAAGGAATATCCTCGCCCTTACGATTACGTTTTTTAATTCTGTTAGCACAAGTTTCCGGTTGGGTTTTTAAATAAATTATTCCATCAAGGTCACATTTAAATTCATCAAACCACTTAAGATAAATAGTATATTCAATTTCTTCAATTTTTTTATCATTGTATAGCATTTTTGCAAATATTTCACGATCAGTAAAAACACATCGTTCAGTTATAATTATAGCATTTTCTTCAAATTTTTGACGTATTTGTGATACTCTTGATATATAAGCCATCATTTGAAATGGAAATGCATATCTCTTTTGGTCTTGGTAATATTTTTCTATTATCGTAACTCCATTAGAGTCTTTTATTTCATTCCATAAATCAACAGGTTCAGGTAAATAAACAAATGATGTTTCATTTTTTTTAAGATTTTCAATTAATGTAGATTTTCCTGAACCGATATTTCCTTCTATACTAAATATTTTCATATTAAAGTAGTTTATTCTTTTAACTTTTATTTTTTTAAATTATTTTTTTTCTTTTTCCTAATTTAACAACTTCTTCAATATTTTCTTCGCTGTCATCTTCATCCATATAGATTGTTTTTTGTTTAAAACAATTTAAAACACAATATATTCCATAAATTGCAAAACTATAAATAATTGTATTACACAGGACATCTTGGTGTATCATTTATAGGTATTTTAATATTATAAGTATCGCTATTATAATAATATTCATCCATTTTCTTAAATAAATTTGATTTGATTTTATTAAATAAAATATAAATTGTATAAAACATCTTTGCTTTAATTAAATTTAAATGTTTAAATTAAATTAAATTAAATTAAATTAAATTAAAGTAAAATTAGTTCACGATAATGATTATTTGCAAATTTTTTAACAAAGTTATAAATTTCAAAAATTGACATATCAATGTTAAAATTAGAATAAATACATTCAATTAATTCAATTTTTATAAAACCTTGATATTTAAACATAAAAGGTTCATCGTCTTCTATAAAACTAAATTGATATTCTCTAAAGATATACCGATAAATTAAAAAAGTAACTACTAAATTCCAATGTTTTTCATTCCAAATATGAAAACGAACCATTTTTGATTTAAGTGTGTATCTAAATATTTTAAATGTTTGTATAAAAATCATAAAATTTATTTCAAGGTCTGAATTTATTATCATCTTTATTTTTGCTAAATCGGAAGTGTCAAGTAACTTAAATTGTTTTAATTTAAGATAACTCTTCATTATTTTAGATACAGCAAAAAGTCTTGCACAAGTTTTTTTTGTAATAAATTCATTTATATTTACCAATATAATTGGAGAATCTAAAGTTGCCATTTAAATTTAAAATAAAACATTTGTTTAAATTAAAATGGATTATTTTATAACAAAAGGTATAGGTGAATCTAATTTAAAATCTGATAGTTCTAATGAAACTACTACATTTGATGATGCGTTAGTTAATGCAGGTATTGGAAATACAAATTTGATACTTTATAGTAGTATTATACCATTTAATTCAAAAGAAGTAGCTTATCGGCAACCTGCTTGGGGAGAAGTTCTTGAATGTATACTTGCACGAAAAGATGGTAAAAAGGGTCAATTTATAAGTTCTGGCTTATTAATAAACTATTTTTATAACGGTAATAATTTTTTAGGTGGTCTTGTATTAGAATACAGTGGAAAAGATACTTATCAAATTGCTTTAAATAAATTAAATTTACAATTAAATGAAATGATAATCAGAAGAAATTATCAAAATTACCGTGTTCAAAGTAAATTTATTTTTGAAAGAACCAAAGTAAAAAAAAAATTTGGAACAGTTTTTTGCACAATTTGTTTTAAAAGAAATAAATTTTAATAATTGCTTTAAAAAAAATATAATTAATAATTATATTCGTTTAATGGAAGCTAGATGGTTAGCATATAAAGGAAAATATGGCAGTGATACTTTTAAGATTAGTGATTTTGCTAGTGTAGTAGGGTTTAATCCACAACAAAGTTTACAACCATTTGAGTTTTTTGGAGTAGAACAAACTGATAATCTCGGTAATACAATAAATTTATTTAATCAACCTAATCAATGGGTATTACCTGTTGTATATGATACACGTTGTCGTGATTCTTCATTAAGTAATTTAGCTTATATAAATCCATTAAAAACTGTCCATAAAATTTATAAATCTGATTCAAAATTAATGGAATCTTTTGAATCATTACCCGATAGTATAAAAAATTATGCTAGAGTAGGTGAGACATTAATACCAGCATATATTTTATACCGAGATGGTGATACAAACGTATTTATTAATGGGTTCATAAAATCTAATAACCAACAAGAAAAATATATTTTTAATGGAACAATTGGAGATATTGATGAAATGAAAGCTATTATAAAAGAAAAAATTACTGATAAAAAACAATCTGTGGCTTGTTCAAAACCTCCTAAAGCAATTAAAGCACCGAGACCACGTCCATCTACGACAGCTATAGTTGTTCGCAGATCACGAGGCCCAGTTGAATATCCAGAGGGATTACCTCAACCAACAAGAAGGATAAAACGGACAACATCGTCAGACCCATTGTCTAATTGGCCAGGGCTAGTTGGTTCATACCAACCACGTTCAGCTACATCTAGTGATACTAGACCTGGTAGTATAAGCCATTGGAGAAATGACCCAAATTCACTAGATGCCAGAAGAAAAGCAACAACTGCTAGACAAAATGCTGATAGAAATGCTTTGATAAATAAAATACGTAACGGACCGTTGTCATTCGGTAAAAGTTTTTTAAGAAATTTAATGTCTGAAATAAAGTATCTTATAAATGTTCGTTAAAACAATGAATTACAAATTCAGTCCAATTATTTTGTGCAATAAATTCTAAATAATTTATAGTATTTTCAAAAGTAAAATTATTATGTTTTGGATAAAATAAAAATTTTAACACATTCCAAAAATTTTTATCATAACCATTTTTTAAATAACCCCACCCATTTAATTTATTTATTAAAATAAAATCATAAAATAATGATTCTTTATAAAATTTATTTTTTATAAATGAAAAATCACCAATTAAATAAAATTTATCGTCAATTTTAAAAGTTTTATCAAATTCAAACGTCATTTCTTTTTCTTTTAAGTGTTTTATTTTCTGATTCCACAAATGGAATAAAATGTAATTTATAAATATTTAAAATAAAATTTAAACGTTCAAATGAATCTGATTGTGATTCTAATGAAGCTTCAAGTAATCTTTTAATGTTATTGTCTTTAAATTCAATACATTTAAGATAATATTCAGTTTTATTATCAATGTATTCTATAAATTTATCAATTAAATAAAGATTAAACTCTTCTATTTTAAAAGAAATTATTATTTTTAATTGTTCTAATAAACTGTATTGGTTTATTGTATCAAGATGATATAAATTTGATATAAAATTATCTATTTTAATTTTTTCCATTAAATTGTTTTAAACATTTAAATATATATATATATATTACTTTAACTTTAAAAGAAATTACTTTAATGGAAAAAGTAAATCGTTTAAATTATATTGGTTCTAAATTTCAACTTTTAGATTGGATAACTAATTTTATGAAAGAAAAAATAGGTTCATTTGAAGATAAAATTATTGGTGATTTATTTGCAGGAACTGGTATTGTAAGTCATCATTTAAGAAATCAAGGAGCTATTGTTTATGCAAATGATGTTGAACTTTATAGTTCTATTATAACACACGCTTTAACTTGTTCTGATTATAATAATGATTGTCAAGAAATTATAAATACATTAAATACTGAAATTGAAGCTGGTAAAAGAACTATTGGATTTGTTACAACTTATTATAGTCCATATAACGGTGAACGAATGTTTTTTACAGTAGATAATGCACAGTGTATTGATTATACTCGTCAACGATTAGAAGAATTTAACCTTAATAAAAATGATTATAATTTTATACTTGGAAGTATAATTATCAGTGCAGATGCGGTAAGTAATGTTCCAGCTGTTTATGGTTGTTATCTTAAAAAATTTAAAGATAAAGCGTTAAAAAAATTTTATATTAAAGTTATTCATAAATCAATAAATTCAAATTTAAAGTCATTAACATTTAATCAAAATGTTTCAGAATTAAAATTGGAATTTTTAGATTTAGTATATCTTGATCCACCATATAACCAAAGACAATATTCAAAAAATTATTTTCCATTAAATATTATTGCTAAAACACCAGAACAATTACTGTCGGAACCACCATTAAAAGGTAAAACTGGAATTCCAACTGATTGTTTTGTTTCTCCATTTTGTAAAAAAGGAAAACCCGTTGAAACTGCTTTTGATGAGTTATTTAAAACATTAAATACTAATTTTATTTTTTTATCATATAACAGTGAAAGTCTTATTAGCAAAGATAAAATGATTGAAATTATGAAAAAATATGGAACTGTAACAGTTATTGAAAAAGAATACAAACGTTTTAAATCATTTGAATACAATAAAAATGTTCCAATTAAAGAATATCTATTTTGTCTTACAAAAGCAAAAGCGCAAAATAAGTGTTAAATAACAGTTAAAAAAATTGTTAAATAACAGTTAATTTAAAATTATCTTTGAATTGGTTTAAAACATTTTCATAACACCAACGAATAGCCATATTAGTTCTACTTTTAGTATGAAATTGAAATTCAACAATTGCCAAACCTTCAATTTTTAAGGTTGATGAATTTTTCCAAGTTTCCCAATCACACGTCCAATTATAAGCATTATTTTCCCAATCAATTTGATTTATTAATTTTACAAAAGTAATTTTTTCTTTTTCTTCATTATAAAATATATTATCACAATCAAATGTATAATTTACCAAAACTGGTAATATAGTTTTAATATTTGTCTGGATATATTCTTTTAATTTAATAGTATTTTCAAATTGTATTTGGAATATATCACAAAATTTTTGAGGTTTGCATTGCCCTATTACTTGGGGTGCAACTTTACCAACTCCTTTTTTTGTAGTTTTTGCAGATAAATGTAAACCATCAGATGTTGTAAAATCATATCTTGAACCTTTTTTAGCAGTATGTATACATTGTGGAAATAAACTTGGAAGTTTAATAAGCCGTTCTTTTAATTTTTCCGCTTGATTTATATTGTATTTAAATTTACCATCATAAATTATATTGTAAATTAAACAAATGGCCATTTCAAATATTTTTCCAGTATCTTCTGTGGCAATTTTTTTAATTGCAACTTCATTTAACTTTAAACAACCAATTCCTTTAATCAACGAATAAATGTCCGTTTGCATTTTTTTATAGTTATTTCTTTAAATTAAACTTTTTATTGTCAAAAAAAATTGCCGAAGCAAAATGTTTTAACTGTTTTTTTTTTCTTTTTTTTAATTTTAACGTTCACGTTTTAATATTCTAACTATTAATTTTACAGTATTTTCTTCATAACAAACATAAATTCTACTATATACTTGTCCAATTCTTGCACTCAGGTTAACATCTAAAGTAGATGTTTTAACCCAACCTTCCATACTTATTAAAGTTTCATTAAAATTTAATATACATAAATTTCCAGTAGTAGAACTAAGTATAAAATTTTCAAATGCTGGTTCAAATGGTATATTTTTATTTTCACAATAATTTAAAGTATACCTTGTAAAATTATCATTACGGCGTCTACCTCCATAACTTTGTATAAAAATATTGGCATCTTCAAGATTATCAAAAATACCTGGATATAATTCCCAATCTGGATACATATCAGTTGTAATTTCAGGTATTTCTTCAGATGCTCTAAAAATAGCTTGTCCTGCTGTATAACCTCGTGTCAAATTAACTTTGTCAATTATACAATTATGACGATATATTAAATCAGCTGTATCATTATCTGTCCAATAATCTATATTTCCGTGATAATTTGGATGTGATGCAATAATACCTGATAAACGACCTGCTTTTTGAACTGCAGATTTTTTATCTTCTATTCTTCCAAGAATCATATCGGTCCATATTAATCCATCATTTTCAGATACAGTTATATCTCCATAAAGTCCACTAATTATTTTATTTTCACGATTTGGAAAATGAAAACCTAAACCACGGTCAACTTTACGTCTACCAATAATAAATAATGGTGAATCGTTTAAATCAAATCTGGTGTAAACATACATTAACATTTCATTAAATTTTTTATTACGAGTTTTTACAGTAGCTATTAATTTACCATCTTTGTATACTTTAATACTAGTTGAATGTTTACCATTAAAAATTATAGAATTAGCACCAACTAATTTATCCAAATCAATTGCAAGTTTTTCCATTGAATTTGTTGATGCATTGGAATGTATAATAGTATTTCTAAAATTACCATTTGATAATTTTTGTGTAAAATGAGAGTAATTATCTTTTATGATTTCAAGTGCATATTTATTATTTTGATTTTTAGAAATATGAGAAGAGCGATGTATAATAGAATCAACTGTATGAAAACCTCTATAATTTAAAACGTCAGATTCACTAAGATGGACTTTATTTAAATATGCATTTGAACATTCAGGATAATCATCGAGTAAATCTCCATCAGTAGCTGTTACAAAACATAATCCAATTAAACCAATATTATTAACTGTATTAAAATATAACAAACTAATTTGATTACCTTGATAGTCAATTGTATAATTTCTTAATTTTTTATAAACTACATCGGCTTCATCAAAAAGATTTGCAAAACGTAACTTGGAAGAATTTAACATAATTTTTCTAGTAATATGAGCTTGTAATTTTAACATTTTAATACATTGAATATTATTTGCAAGTAAAACAATAACTGGTGGAATATATTCATCAAAAGTATCACCTTCAAATGCATCTATATACATTTTTATTTCATCAAGTGTTATTTTAGAATTACTAGAAAGTGAAAATAATCTAATATTTAATCTACCAATAGTTTTTTCAATACCTTCACTGGTTTGGTCTGACAGTGTTTTATCATTAGCTACTATAACAAATGTAACAACTTTACCAAATGTAATCCAATCTTTTATTTTATTGGCAGACTGCTTTAATTTACCTTGCTGTGTATTAAGTAAAATAAATGAAGTTATTGGATTAGGAATTAATTCTAATAATATATTTTTTTTAATAATATCATTCCAATGTAAAAAATCATTCCAAGATAATCCTTGTTTTGCATAATAAAATGAATGGTCCTCAAGAATACCACGTTCTATAAATTCCAATTCTAATAAATCATTAAGTTTAGATTGAAAGTCTGATATATTTAATGTTTCATCATCATTTACATTTTCATAAAGTTCATCAAAAGTTAAATTTATTCTATCTGACATCAAATTAGTTTAACGCTTGCGCTTTTATTTTTTAACCCCTGATGGGAATGCCGAAGCATTTTTAACTTTTAAGTAATTTTAAATAAAAAAATAAACATTATTATTTTCTTTATAAAATTCAAATTTTTCTGGATTTATTTTTGCTATAAACTCAATTGGTTTGGTGATGGTATTTATATTTAAATGAGTCCAGAAACTATTAATTATAATTTTTTTCCATACTTTCTGATTGATATATCCATTTACATAAATACCCAATAAACCTAATATTTCTAAATCTGCTTTATCTAAAAATGAAATAATAATATTATTTTTTTTCATTTTTATATAAAATTTATTTTTAAAAGCGTATTCTATAAATTTTTTTTGGTCAGATATTATAGTTCTACACATTGGACAAGTATTTTTTGTAAACATCCAATTATAAATACATAATTTACAAAATTTGTGAGAACAATTTAATTTTATTTTTGATTTAAATTTATCCAAACAAATAGAACAATTTTCATCGTGAATATGACAAAAAGTATTTTTACAAATTATTTTACACTGATTGCCTTTTAATGTAATACCTTGGCAAGTTGCCATAAAGTTTCAGGAAAATTGTTATTTGTTAAAAGTGATACCTAAGTATCATTTTAATTTTTTTTTCTAAGTATTTTTTTAACTAAAGTCGCTTGCGCTTTTACCATTTTTTTTTGGATTTTTTGGGACTTTTGTTTGCACTTTTAACGCTTTCGCTTTTAACACTTTCAGGTGTTTTAATTTTTGATATTGGTTCTGGTTCTAGTTCAAGTTCAATTTCTGGTTCTAGTTCTTCAAATTCACAAGTTTCAGGAAATTCAAAAAAACTAGAATTTGTAACATTTGTATCAGGACTTGGACTAAATGATTCTGCAAATGTATTTAAATCTGTATTAATGGTTAAATTCACTTTTGTTTTTTTTTCTGGAAATAAAATATGTCTAATATCATTACGATTTTTTACTCCCCAAAAATCTTCATAATAAAAACAACTTTGAGAAGATTTATTAACTGGTATATAAGTATTAATTGGATTATAAAAAACATAATTTTTAGGACGCATTGATGGTAAAAAAACACTTGGTTGACAATTGTAATTCATCGTTTCACTTTTTATTCGTTAAAAATTTCTCCAAAGAGAAATGATTAACAAATTAAAATATAATATAAATTTATTATGCCTTCAAGAAAATCACATTTTGGTGAAATGACTAAGGGTGTTAAAATTGTAATTGTAGTATCAGTTATAGTAGTTATATCAGCTGTTCTTATTTATTTTGTTACTAAATCAACATCAGGTTCAACATCTGGTTCAACATCTGGTTCAACATCTGGTTCAACATCTGGTTCAACA
>Ga0114970_10000594_pt1 | contig 27123 bp, 27 predicted proteins | sample M_140205_XF_Meta_FD_87030 | JGI IMG/M metagenome (GOLD analysis project Ga0114970, IMG submission 87030) | Freshwater microbial communities from Lake Montjoie, Canada to study carbon cycling - M_140205_XF_MetaG | ecosystem: Environmental > Aquatic > Freshwater > Lake | place: Lake Montjoie...
GACCGATGGCGCCGGGCACATTGGACGGGAACGACAGCGTGATCGTCGGCACCGACCACATCACGTCGCCGATGTCGTCCGATGGCCCGCCGGTCTGCTGCTCGGCCGGGATCGACTCACGCCCACGCAGCGGGCGCAGTTGCGTGGCAAGCCCGCGCTCGTCGCTGCCCATCGCGCGCTGCAGCGCCACGGCGAACTGCTGGTCGGCGGCGCTCCACTCCGGCAGGCCCACCGACTTGATGTTCTCGTACATCGCCTCGGCCATCGGCCGGTTGCCGTGCTGCGGCCACGCCGACCCGAGGACCCGCGAACTCCACCGGGTAGCGGTCATCTCCGCCGCGGCCTTGGCCATCGTGTCGCCGAGTTCCCAGAGTTCCTTGATGTGGTCGTAGTCGGTCTCGCGGAAGTAGTACCAGACGCTCGCATCGGGCGGGACGACGTTCGGCTGCGCGCCGCCGTAGCTGATGACGTAGTGCGAGCGCTGCTGCGTCCGAAGGTGTTCGCGCTTGAAGTTCCACGCGATGTCCATCAACTCCACGGCGTCGAGCGCGCTCTTGCCGAGCCACGGCGCCGCCGCCGCGTGCGAGCTCGAGCCCTTGAACGAATATTCCACCGACACCATGCCGCTGCCGCCGCCTTCGCCCCAGCTCGTGCCGATGTCGCTGCCCACGTGCACGAACAGCGCGGCATCGACGTCCTTGAAGATGCCGGCGCGCACGAAGTGCGCCTTGGTGCCGAGCGCTTCCTCGGCGACGCCCGGCCAGAGGATGAGGGTGCCCGGCAGCTTGTCGCGCTCCATCACCTTCTTCACCGACAGCGCAGCCGTCATGATCAGCGCCTGTCCGGCGTTGTGCCCTTCGCCGTGTCCCGGCGCACCGGGCACCATTTCCTTGCGCGTGACCACGCCGGGCATCTGGTTCGTGCTGGGCAAGCCGTCGATGTCGGTGCCGAGCGCGATGATCGGATGGCCCGACCCGTAGCGCGCGACCCACGAGGTCGGCACGCCGGCCACGGAGCGCTGCACGTCGAACCCTTCGCGCACGAGCACGTCGGTGAGGTGACGCTGCGTCTCGACCTCCTGGAAGCCGAGCTCGCTGTAGCTGAAGATCTGGTCCACCAGTTGCTGCGTGAAGACGCGCCGCGCCTCGACGTCAGCAGCGACTTCCTTCTTCAGCGCCTCGGATTTCGCCGTGAGAGGGGCGAGGGGCGTGGACGGCCGCTGCGGCGGCTCCACTCCGCCGCCGCGCTGGGCAACGATCGGGGTGACGGCACACGCGAGCGCCGCGACCATGAGCGGCAGGACACGTCGGAGATGCATGGGTAGGAATCCTTTTCTGCTGGCGCGACCGTCGTGGGTGAGGGCAACGTCGGCCAGCGTCGGTAGCCGTCAGTCTATGACAGGCGCATCGTCGATCGGGAGCCGGTATAATCCGCCGAACCCATGTCACAGCGTCCTCAACTACCCACCGCCCTGGTCCTGTTCGCATCGCTGCTCTTCGCCGGCGCGGCCTCGCTCTCGGCTGGCGCGGCCCAGGCACAGGATCCGAAGTCGATCCTCGATCGCATCTACTCCGAAGCGCAGGCGCAACGCGGCGAACAGCAGTTCAAGACGTCGTGCAGTTCGTGCCACACGCCGCGCATGTTCCTCGGCGGCGCCTTTGCGGAACGCTGGAACAGCCAGACGATGGGCAGCGTGTTCGAGTGGGTGACGGTGAACATGCCGGCGAACGATCCGGGCGGGCTGAAGCCGCAGCAGTACGCCGACGTTCTGGCGTTCGTGCTCAGCATCAACGGCTACCCGATTGGCACCGATGACATGCCTGCCGATCTCGCCATCCTCAAGCAGTACGCCATCGTCGAGAACCCGAAGTAGCGGCGCGCGCTCAGGCGGGTTGGGGGGCTGCACGACGACGGTGCGGCGGCCGAACATGAAGCCGAGGACGAGGCCGAATCCTGCGGCACAATATCCCCGTGATCGCCTCCCTCGTGAACGTCCGTCCCATCACCGCAGACGATGCTGAGGCTGCCGCGCAGTTGAGCGGTGAACTCGGCTATCCGTTAGTCCCGGCCGCGATGCGCGCGCGTCTCGACGCCCTGTCGGCATCCGCCGACCATGGCGTGTTCGTGGCCTGTCTCGACGGCGCCGTCGTCGGTTGGATTCACGTGGCGGCGGTGCTGTACATGCAGTCGGACCCGCGCGCCGAGATCGGCGGGCTGGTGGTGTCGGCGTCGGTGCGCGGACGCCGCATCGGCGCGGCGCTCGTCGCCCGCGCCGAGGTGTGGGCGCGGGCGCACGGCTTCGGCAGCATTCTCGTGCGGTCGCAGGTGACGCGCGAAGACGCCCACCGGTTCTACCTGCGCGAGGGCTACACGCAAACCAAGACATCGGCGGTCTTCGCCAAGTCGCTCGTCTGAGGCTCGGCGTCCCGCAGGCGTGCGCGGCGGACGCCTCCGTCAGCGCGGCGCCGGAGCGGCGAGGTACGCCTTCGACTTCGCCTCGTCGCGCAGCGGCGTCAGCTTGTCGGGGTCGATGCGCACCATCAGGTAATTGATGTGATCGGCGATCTTCGTGAAGAGGTGCCCGGTGCCGGCAGGAATCACCACGACGTCGCCCGGCTTCAGGTTGTAGGCGACGCCGTTGCGGATGGAGGCGCCGTTGTTGCCGGGGCCATTGAATTCGACGACCGTACGCAAGGTCGCCGGCCGGCGCTGACGATCGACGATGTCGGGGCCGAGTTCGAGCGTGGCCGTCCCTTCGATGATGTGATAGACCTCGCTCACCTGGTCGTGCTCGGCGACGGCACTCGGCTCCGGGCGGTCGAGCGTGCCGCGATACACCATGCCGATGCCGACGTGCGCTTTCCCGATCTCGACATCGCGGACCTGCTGATCGACGAGCCGCTCGGCGATTGCCTTCCTGGTGTACGCGTCGAGCTCCTCGCGCGGGATATAGGTGCCCGGGCACATGGTGCAGGTCGGTTGCGGATCGGTCGGGTTCACGCGCGCGGCCTGTGCCGCCATGCCCGCCGCTACACACGCCACCGCACCCAGGGCCAGCAGCGTCGTCTTCATGGCCGAAATCGCACTCATCATCTGCCTCGATTCATGTGGGGGACGGCGTCGCCGGGACTCCGGCGTCAACCGCGCCCGCGCTGAATGGTGCACGGACCGCGGCCGAATGGCAATCCCCGGCGGACGGTGGCCACACAGGCTACAATCTGCCGCACTGGAGGAGTCCTTATGAAAATCTTTCGCGTGATCGGGGCGTTGACGGTGGCCATCTCGGCCGTGGGTGTGGTGCTGGTGCTCAGCGAACGTGCGGATGCGCAGCAGGCGCCGCCGCAGCCGATGTCGTTCTTCATCACGAGCGCCGGCAAGGGTGACGGCGCGAATCTCGGCGGGTTGGCCGGCGCAGACGCGCAGTGCCAGGCGCTGGCGTCGGCAGCAGGGCGGGGCGGCGTCACCTGGCACGCCTACCTCAGCACGCAAGGGCCGAACGCCGTGCACGCGCGCGACCGCATCGGCAGCGGCCCGTGGTTCAACGCCGCCGGCCAGCGCGTGGCGCAGAACCTGGCCGAACTGCATGGCGACACGCTGGAGCAGGCGCGCATCGGGAACGCGCTCGGCAAGCAGTTGTCGCGGACGGAGAAGAACACCGTGGTGAACGGCGTCGGCGACACGCCGAACCAGCACGACATCCTCACCGGGTCACAGCCAGACGGCCGCGCCTTCACGGACGCCGCGGACCATACCTGCAGCAACTACACGAGCAGTGCGGCCACCGGGTCGGTGCAGCTCGGACACTCGGACAAGCAGGGTGGTGGGAACGGGTCGTGGAATTCGACGCACGCCAGCCGCGGTTGCGGCCAGCAGAACCTGGTCTCGACGGGTGGTGCGGGTCTGCTGTATTGCTTCGCGGTGAACTGACCCGCGTTCACGACTGGCCAGGCGCTGGGGCGGTGACCTGTTCGGCGAAGTGACAGGCGCTCCAGTGCCCAGGCGCCACTTCGCGCAGCAGTGGGACCTCGTGCGCGCACACCGGCTGCGCCATGTAGCAGCGCGTGTGGAACCGGCAGCCTGAGGGCGGGTTGGCCGGGCTGGGCACGTCGCCCCTCAGCACGATGCGGTTGCGGCGCCGGTCGGGGTCGGGAATCGGGATCGCCGACAGCAGCGACACGGTGTAGGGATGCCGCGGGTTGGTGTACAGCTCAGCGCTGCCAGCCAACTCGGCGATGGTGCCGAGATACATCACCGCGACGCGGTCGCTGATGTGCTTCACCACCGAGAGGTCGTGCGCCACGAAGATATAGGTGAGGTGCAGCTGCCGCTGCAGATCGCGCAGCAGGTTCACCACCTGCGCCTGAATCGACACGTCGAGTGCCGACACCGGCTCGTCGGCGACGATCAGGCGAGGGTTGACCGCGAGCGCGCGCGCGATGCCGATGCGCTGCCGCTGCCCGCCCGAGAACTCGTGCGGATAGCGCGCCTGGTGTGTCGGCGACAGCCCCACGAGCGTCAGCAGTTCCGCCACGCGGTCGTTCACCGCGGCGCCGCGCGCCAGGTTGTGCGTGGTGATCGCTTCGCGCAGGATGCTGCCGATGGTGAGCCTGGGGTTGAGGCTCGAATACGGATCCTGAAAGACGATCTGCATGTGGCGGCGAAGCGGACGCAGTTCGCTGCGGCTCAGCCCGACGATCTCTTGCCCTTCGAACTTCACGCTGCCGCTTGTCGGCTGCATCAACTGCAGGATGCAGCGTCCAGCGGTCGTCTTGCCGCAGCCGCTCTCGCCGACCAACCCAAGCACCTCGCCGGCCTGCACATCGAATGAGATGCCGTCGAGCGCCTTCACCTGCCCAACCGTGCGCGAGAAGAGCCCCTTCTTGATGGGGAAGTGCTTCTTCAGATCGCGCACCTCGAGGATGGGGGCGGCGTTGGCGGATGGAGCGCTCATGGATGACCACCGGTCCGGCTGAAGCCGGACGCTACGGCTGTCACGCGGGGCACGAGGGCTGCTCCGGCGGGACGGGGTTCAGCGTGCCGGCGGCGATTTCGGCGGCGCGCAGGCAGCGGGAGAGGTGACCGGCGTCGACGGCGACGAGATCCGGTTCGGTCAGGCAGCGGTTCTGCGCGACCGGGCAGCGCGGGTGAAAGCGGCAGCCCACGGGAAAGCGTGCCGGGTTTGGTACCGTACCAGGAATGACGCGCAGACGGTCCTGTGTCCCGTCGAGTGTCGGCAGCGACGCCTGCAGTCCGGCCGTGTACGGATGCAGCGGCGTGCGGAACGCGGCGCGGACGTCGCAGTATTCGACGACCTGTCCGGCATACATCACCGCCACGTGGTCGGCCGTCTCGGCGACGACGCCGAGGTCGTGGGTGATGAGAATGACCGCCATGCCGAGGTCTTTCTGGAGGCGCCGCAGCAGTTCGAGGATCTGCGCCTGGATGGTGACGTCGAGCGCGGTCGTCGGCTCGTCGGCGATCAGTACCGCCGGCCGGCAGGCGAGCGCCATCGCGATCATCACGCGCTGCCGCATGCCGCCCGACATCTGGTGCGGGTAGTCGTCCACGCGCTGGTCGGGCGACGGGATCCCGACGAGTTCCAGCATCGCCACGGCCCTGGTGCGCGCGGCCTGCCGGTTCACCCGCTCATGCCGCATCACCGTCTCGATGATCTGCTCACCGCAGGTGAACACCGGGTTCAGCGACGTCATCGGCTCCTGGAAGATCATCGAGATCTCGCGGCCGCGGATGGCGCGCATCTCGCGCGGCGTCGCCTCGAGCAGGTTGCGGCCACGGAACCACACCGTGCCGCCGACGATGCGCCCTGGCGGCTGGGCGACGAGGCGCAGGATGGACAGCGCGGTGACGCTCTTGCCGCTGCCCGACTCGCCGACCACGGCCAGCGTCTGTCCTGCGTGCACCTCGAAGGACACACCGTCCACCGCGCGGACGACGCCGCTGTCGGCGAAGAAGTGCGTCTGCAGGTTGTCGACGCGCAGCAACGGCTCGCTCACGATGTCCCGCCCGTGACCCGTCGCGGATCGAGCGCGTCGCGCAGGCCGTCGCCGAGGAAGTTGAACGCCATCACGGTGAGGAAGATGGCGACGCCGGGCACATACAGCAGCCAGGGGAACGAGGTGAGCGCCCGCAGGCTGCGCGCCTGGTTCAGCATGTTCCCCCACGACGCCGCCGGTTCCTGTACGCCGACGCCGAGGAACGACAGCACGACCTCACCGAGGATGTAGCCGGGCACCGAAATCGTCGCCGCGACGATGACGAACGACCAGGTGTTCGGCAGGATGTGCCGGGTGATGATGCGGAAGCGGCTCACGCCCAGTGCTTCGGCTGCCGTCACATATTCATTGCGGCGGATCGACAGCACGAGGCCGCGGATGACTCGTGCCAGGCCGGCCCAGCCGATGAACGCCAGGATGGCGACGATGCCGAGGTAGACCTGCTGGCTCGGCAGGTCGATCGGGAAGACGGCGCGCAACGCGATGATCAGGTAGAGCGACGGGATGCTGAGGAGCAGCTCCGTGCTGCGCATGATCACCGAGTCGGTGGCGCCGCCGACGTAGCCGGAGATGCCGCCGAGCAGCAGGCCGAGCGAGAACGAGATGAGGATGCCGACCAGTCCGACGGTGAGCGACACCTGGCCGCCGTACAGCAGGCGCGAGAACTCGTCCCGCCCGAACGAATCGGTGCCGAGCAGGTAGACGCGGCTACCGTTGTCGACGCCGAACAGGTGCAGGTTGCTCGACACCAGGCCGAGCATCGTGTACGACGCGCCGCGCACGAAGAAGCGAAGCGGACGCTCCGCGGTCTCGATGTCCTCGTAGCGAAACTGCTGCGGGTTCGCCAGACGCGTCTCGCGCACGAACGGGCGCAGATGGAACGAGCCCTGGCGATCGACCAGGTGCAGCGAGTGCGGCGGGTGGAAGTAGCGCCGCCGGTCCATCTCCTCCTCGGTATAGGGCGCCACGAACGGCGCGACGATCGCCAGCAGGTAGAACAGCAGCAGCACGCTGCCGCCGATGATCGCCAGCGGACTCTTCTTCAGGTGCCGCCAAAAAATGGTGGTCGGCGACTCCGGCGGTGTGGCGGTGTCGGCGCGCGACTCGGCCGGGTCGAGGACGAGCGGCGCGAGCGGATCGTGTCGATCGGGCGGCGCGCTAGTCATACGAGATACGCGGGTCGGCGATCGCCAGCAGCAGGTCGGCGACGAGGTTGCCGAGGATGAGCACCACCGATGCCATCAGGACCGACCCCATCACCAGGTATTGGTCCTGGGTGAGGATGGCGTCGAGCGTCAGGCGCCCGAGCCCGGGCCACGAGAAGATGATCTCGGCGACGAACGAGCCCGAGACGAGCGCCCCGAGCGTATAGCCGAAGAGCGTAATCATCGGGTTCAGCGCGTTACGCAGGGCGTGCTTGTAGATGACGACGCCTTCGTCGAGTCCCTTCGAGCGCGCCGTGGTGACGTAGTCGAGCCGCAGCACGTCGAGCAGATTGCCGCGCATCTGGCGCATGCGGCTGGCCAGCGGCACCAGCCCGACGACGAGGGCGGGCAGGGCGAGGTGCCAGGCCAGGTCGCGCAGCTTGCCGAGGGCGGTGAACTGGTCGTAGTCGATCGATCGCATGCCGCCGACCGGGAACCAGCCGGTGCGCGCCGCGAGCATGAGCAGCAGCAGACCCGACAGGATTTCTGGGATGGACAGCCAGACGAAGGCGATGAGCGAGAGCGTCTTGTCGATCCACGAGTACTGACGCACGGCGGCCCAGATGCCGAGCGGAATAGCGAGCCCCCAGGTGACGATGGCCGCGGCACCGGCGAGGATGAGCGTGTTGCTCAGCCCGTCGCGAATGACGGTGAACACCGGCTGGTGCCGTGAGAACGACTCGCCGAAATCGAAGTGGAGCAGGATGTTGCGCAGGTAGAGCGCGTACTGGACGTACCACGGCTGATCGAGGCCGAAGTTACGGCGCATCGCCTCGATCGTCGCGGGCGAGATCGCCGGGTTCTCCCCCATCTGGTTGAGGAAGTCGCCAGGCGCCAACTGCAGCAGCATGAACGTCAGCGCCGAGATCCCGAAGAGCAGCGGGATCATCTGCAGGAAGCGCCGGAGAACGTAGGTCTTCATGCGGGCTAGGGCTTACCGCTTCACGAAGACCGTGTCGATGTTCCAGATCAGCCGGTGCGGGATGACCGACGGCTTCGCGTTGCCGAAGCGGTTGCGCAGGGGAAGCTTGGCCTTGATGGTGGGCAGCCAGATCATCCAGGCCTGCTCGTTGACGATGTTCTGGACTTCGGTCCAGGCCGTCTTGCGGACCGTGTCGTCGCTGCTGGCGACGAGCGTGTCCATCAGTGCGTCGATGCGCGCTTCCTGCGGCGTCTCCGGCGTGCGCTGGCTGATGTTCCAGTTGTGCGAGCGGCCGCTCGAGCGCCAGACGTTCTGGCCCATGGCCGGATCCGGCGGCACGCCGCTCTGCAGGCCGAGCAGGATGGTGTCGTACTGGAAGTCGTCGCGCAGGTTGGTGATCAGGGTGTTGAAGTCGACCGGCACCAGCGTCACCTTGATGCCGACCTTGGCCAGGTCGTCGCGGATGAAGTTGGCCATGCCGACGCGGGTCTTGTTGTCGGAGTTGGTCTTCATCGTGAAGCTCACCGTCTGGCCGGCGGTGTCTTCGAGGACGCCGTCGCCGTTGGTGTCCTTCCAGCCCAGGCTCGCGAGCAGCCGCTTCGACTCGTCGAGGTTGAAGTCGTACTTCACCACCTCGGGCGTGTACCAGCGCTTCGAGCCGGGCGAAGAGGTGGACCAGTTCTTCACTGCGTCGCCAAAGAAGATGCTCGGAATCATCGCGTCGCGATCGACAGCCATCGAGACCGCCCGGCGGAAGGTGGCGTTGTTGAACCACGCATACTTCACCGCGTCGATGACCGGGGCGCCGACCGTCCCCTTGTCAGCCTTCTTCACCGTGTTCAGGTTGAACCAGAAGAAGTTGCTGGCCAGCGCCGGACCGAGGTCGTACAGCGTGTAGTTGTTCTGCTGCTGGTTCTCGGCGTACCACTGGTAGTTCTCGGGCTTGACGTTGTCGAGCCCGTCGATCTGTCCCGCGCGGAACTTCAGGTCGGCGGCGTCCTGGTCGGGCACTTCGAGGAAGACCAGTTCGTCGAGGTAGGGCAGGCGCTGCTGGTGCTGGTCGACACCGAACCAGTACGGGTTCGGTTCGAGCACCGTCTTCTCACCAGGGGCGTACTGCTTGAGGCGCCAGGCGCCGCTGGTGACCAACTGCGAGGGCGCGGTGTTGACCCCGTAGGCCGAGGCGAACTCGCCGGCCCTGAACGGCGCCTCGAGCACGTGCTTCGGCATGATCTTCACCGAGCCGGCCGTGGGCACGAGCATGGCGCTCGGTGCGGGCAGCGTGATGACGAACGTCGATGCGTCGGGTGCGCTCACCTTCCAGCGCTGGCCGTTGGTGATCAGCAGGTCCTGCACCGACGGGTGGACCTTGTCGTCGTACGCCACCTCGAAGCTGAAGAGCACGTCGGCAGAGGTGATGGCGTGACCGTCGGAGAAGGCGGCGCCCTTGCGCAGGTGGAACGTCCAGGTGAGGCCGTCCGCGCCGACGTCCCAGCGCGTCGCCAATCCAGGCTTGTCGCTCTGCGTCTCGTTGTCGAAATCGGCGAGGCCGATGAAGAGGTTGCCGGTGATGTCGGTCGACGAGGTCTCGCTCGCCATCATGGCGTTGAAGGTCTTGGGGCCGCTGGTCTGCCCGAGGACGAAGCGCCCGCCATAGGTGCCGACCGAGTCGAGTTGCTCGACGCGCGGCTCTGCCGGCAACGGCTTCTGCTCGCGCACGAGGGCCGCCTGGGTCTCCGTGCGGCCGCTGCTGCCGCTACATGCGGCGGTCATGCCGAGCGCGGCCGCGCAGCCAAGGGCCGCCAGGGTGCGAGTACCTATGATGCGAGCCACTCAACCTCCAGAAAACCCAGAAGACCTCGCATGAACGGGAATGCGGCGAGTATAGCGCGAGGCACTCTGGTTCCCTTAGGCCGACGCCCTACAATCGGGAATCACCCGGGACGTCCCGGCCTGCCAACCAAGGAGTGACCGCGATGGAGACCAAGGTGCTGCACGACATGTTCTGGCTCGGCGTGCCCGTGATCGAGAAGATGCTGAGGCCGGTGGTCGTCTACCTGTTCCTCATCCTCAGCCTGCGCCTGGCCGGCAAGCGCGAGCTGGCGCAGTTGAATCCGTTCGATCTGGTCGTGCTGCTCACGATCTCGAACACGGTGCAGAACGCCATCATCGGCGAGGACAACAGCGTGACTGGCGGCCTGATCGGCGCGGCGACGCTGCTCGTCGTCAATCACGCGGTGGTCCGCTACCTCTACGGGCACGAGCGGCTCGAACAACTGGTGGAGGGCGCACCGGACACCCTCATCGATGGCGGGGAAATCAAGATGGATCGGCTCAAGAAGGAGCTGATCACCGAGGGCGAACTGCTGTCGGCTGCGCACAAGCAGGGCTTTGCCACGCTCGCCGAGATCGACAACGCCGTCATCGAACCCGGGGGCACGATCGTATTCCGGGCAAAGAAGCCGCCGTCGGACGAACTGCGGCACGACCGGGTCATGGAGAAACTGGAACAGCTCGCTGCGGAACTGGCGGCGCTGCGCGCCGCGCGGTAGGATCAGGTGTGACTTCACGTCCTTTGAGTTTCTGGGCCGGCTGGATCAGCGCGGCTGTGTTCCTGGTGATTGCCGCGGTGGCCGGCGTCTATGTGGCGACGGCGCAGAACCAGGTGGAAGACGTCACCCTCCGCCTGGTCGACGCGGTCAACAAGCTGCAGATGTCCGAGCTGACCGCGACGGACGCCGTGGCGCGTGCCGACGCGATCCAGGCGAACTTGAGCCTCATCACCCTGCCCGAGGTGGCCGAGTTCTCGCTTCGCGGCGCCGCCGCCGTGCCGAACGCGCGCGGCCGCATCTTCTCGAGCCGGGCGCGCGGCATCCTGTTCTCCGCGACCGGCCTGCCGCTGCCGCTGGATAACCAGACCTATCAGTTGTGGCTGAAGACGACGGGCGCACCGGTGAACGTCGGGGTGGTGACCGCCGGTCCCGACGGCAGCGTGACCGCCGGTTTCGATCCGGTTGACGGCACGCCGGCAGCCGTCGGCTTCATGCTGACGCTCGAGCCTCGCGGCGGCGTCGATGCGCCGACCGGCCCGCTCACCCTGCAGTAGCGGCGACGCGGCGGTGCCGCGCGACGCCTACGGCTGCGCGGCGGCGGCCGCGGTCTTCGTGATCGTGGCCCAGCCCCAGAACGCCCGCGAGCCGGCGCCGTAGGCGAACAGCAGCACGTCCTTCCCGTCGCGCCCACCGAGGCTGCCGTACGCCACCTGGCCGTCGGCCGCCGGGACGGTGATCGTGAAGTCTTCCAGCGACATCTCCTGCGTGAAGGTCATCGTCCTGGTGCCCGCGTCGGTGCTCTCGCCCTCGGTGACCAGCGCCCAGCCGCGGTTCTTCTGCTCCGGGTCGGCGTTGGGCGGCAGGTCGATTGTGGCGGTGCCGGTGGCGCCGTGCAGCACCAGTTTGCCGTTCTCGATGGTCATCCGCTCGACCGAGTCGATGGCCACCTTGCGGTATTCACCCGTCACCGTGACCTTCTCGCCGGTGACCGGGAGCGGTCCCTGCTCGGGGATGGTCTTGGTGCAGGCAACGGCGGCGAGCATGAGGAACGCCACGCTGAGACTCGTGAGTCGCGACAGATTCATGCCTTCATGATACGAACCCCGGGGCGCTCGCGCTACACTCTGCCGGGCCGACTGATGGCTCCCTGAAAGGATTGGACCGATGACGAAGCGTTCGTCCCTGCTGACCGCCGCTGCCAGCGCCGCGGTTCTCTGTATCGCCGGTGCCCGGGGCGTGGCCGCTCTCGGCGAAGACAGCGCGAGGTTCCTGACGATCGACCACTACGTGCGTGTCACCTCGAAGGTGCCTGCCATCGCCGGTCAGCAGAGCCTGATCTACGTCCGCGAGAAGGTGCGGGCCGGCAATGCCCTGCGCGGCGCGACGCCGCCCGACAAGGTGGCGGTCTTCATTCACGGCGCCGGCACGCCTGCCGAAGTCGCCTTCGACGTGCCGTACCAGGACTACAGCTGGATGGAATACCTGGCAGAGGCCGGCTTCGACACGTTCGCCATGGACGTGACCGGCATCGGCCGCTCGAGCCGTCCCTGGCCGATGAACGACCCGTGCAACCTGTCGCCGCAGCAGCAGGCGCTGCTGGTGCCGACGCTGATTCCGGCGCCGTGCCCGCCGAGCTACCCGAAGACGCTCACCACGATCGGCAACGACTGGGACGACATCGACGCCGTCGTGAACTACGTCCGCGCGCTGCGCAAGGTCGACAAAGTCAGCACCGTCGCCTGGTCGCAGGGCGGCCCGCGCTCGGGTGGCTATGCCGCGCAGCATCCCGAGAAGATCAGCCGGCAGGTGATGCTCGCCCCGGCCTACAACCCGCAGGGACCATCCAGCCCGCTGCCGGCCGGCCCGTCCGCCGTGCCGTACAACACGCAGTCGATTGCCGACTTCAACGCGCTGTGGGGACGCCAGACGGCGTGCGCCGATCAGTGGACCGACGCCGTGCACGACGTGGTGTGGTCGGAAATGCTCGCGTCCGACCCGGTCGGCGCCACCTGGGGCACCGGCGTCCGCCGCGCGCCGGGTACGCCGTCGTGGGGCTGGAACCAGGCGGTGGTCTCGAAGGTGCAGGTGCCGCTGCTGATGGTGGCCGGCATCCACGACGGTCAGGTGCCGCCCGAACGCGTGCGCCAGCTCTACACCGACTACGGCGGCGCCGAGAAGGTCTTCATCGACCTCGGCTGCTCGTCGCACAACGCCATGTGGGAAAAGAATCACCTGATCCTGTTCAAGGCCACGCTCGAGTGGCTCACCGCCGGCAGCGTGAACGGACAGAAACAGGGGATGCTGAAGCTGGGCTACTAAGGAAATGCGGATTGCGGATTGCTGAATGCTGATTGAAATGCGTGCCCGCTGGCGCAACGTCAGGTCGCGCGCGAGCGTCATACGTCTGCCTTTCAATTAGCAATTAGCGTTTCGCAATCAGCACTCCGTACAATCACTCCTTATGCCCAAGTTGACAGTCGAAGGTTACGGGACGGTTGACGTCCCCGCAGGAAAGCGTCTGGTCCTGGCCATCCAGGAAGACGCGAAGGTCGATATTCTTCACGCGTGCGGCGGCAACGCCCGCTGCACGACGTGCCGGATCGAGTTCATCGAAGGGGAGCCGACGACGCATACGGCGGCGGAGGTGGAGCGCCTTGCGGCGCGCAGCCTCACCGGTGTGCGCCTGGCGTGCCAGATTGTGTGTGACCACGACATGACGGTTCGCGCCATCAGCCGCCTCGAAGGCAGCGGACGCCCCGACCCGGGTTCGCGCCCGCAGGACGCCATCACGCCCGAACCGATCTGGGTCTGACACGGCCATGATTGGCCGCCGTGCCGCGATTGCCGCCCTCTGTGCGGCGGTCGCGGCCCTCTCCTCCGTCGCCAGTTCCGCCCCCAGTCCAGCTCCGGACATCCTCGTCTCGCGGCAACTGCTCGAGTCGCAGCAGTTGCAGGTCGGTGACGTCGTCTCGCTCTCTTCGGATACCTCCGGGGCGAACCCGCGTTCGTTCCGCATTGCCGGCCAGTACGAACCGACGCCCGACCCGATGCGGCTCGGCGCCGTCCGGCTTGAAGTGCGCCTGCACCTGCCCGATGTGGTCAGCCTGACGGCGCAGTCAGACCCGCTCGACGCCGAATCGGTCGATGCCATCAACGTGGTGTTGGCGAACGACGACGAGGCGCGCGCCACGGTACGCCGCCTCATGACCGCGGTGCCCGGCACCGTGGCCGAGCGGGCCGGCAACGACGAGCGCCGCGCGGCCCCCTTCGTCGTCCTCGAACGTTTCCACCTGGCCATTGCCATCGTCACCGTCATCGCGAGCAGCGTCTTCCTGCTGGCCCTGATGCTGATGCTCGTCGAGGAACGACGGGCCACTGTTGGCATGCTGCGGCTCATCGGATTCCGTCGCACGCGCATCCTGCAGCACGTGCTGGCCGAAGGCGTGGTGATCGCCATCACCGGCGCGTTGTTCGGCGTGGTGCTGTCGGTTGTACTGGAGGGCGGCATCAATCGGTTCTTTCAGTGGCGCTACGACACCGCGCTGGTCTTCGTCCATATCACCCCTGGCGTCGCGCTGCGTTCGGTGACGGTGGCCGTGCCGCTTGGCGTGGCCGCCATCTTCGCCTCGTCATGGTCGTTGCTGCGGGGCGAGGGGATCTCGTTGACGCGTCGATGAGAGCCCTGATCTTCGCCGTCAGAAGTCTGGTGCGGCAACCCGGTCGCACGGCACTCGGCATCATCGGCATCGCCGCCGTCGGCGCGCTGCTGTTCGACATGCTGCTGCTGTCGCGCGGACTGGTGGTGTCGTTCCGCGACCTGCTCGACAGCGTCGGTTTCGACGTGCGCGTCACCGCGACCGACTCTCCGCTGCCCGGCGGCATTCGCCTCACGGACGCGACCGGTGCGGCGGCGCAGATTGCGAGGCTGCCCGGCGTGGCCGAAGCCGTACCGATGCGGACGGCCACCGGCGAGGTCTGGCAGACCGGACGCCCGGTGATCGGCCTGACGCTGACCGGCATGGACCCTGGCGCGCGCCGGCCGTGGACCCTCATCACCGGCGCCGACCTGGGCCCGAGCCTTGCACCGCCCGAGCTGGTGGTGAACCAGTCGCTGATGGACGAGGTCGGTGGGGCGATCGGCAGCGAGGTCACCCTGCGCACCGGCTGCGATTCGAGCCGCGCCGCACTCGCGCCGCGCACGTTCCGCATCGTCGGCATCGCGCAGTTCCCGTTCGACGATGAGGCGCAGCATACAGCGGTGATGACGCGTACGGCGCTGCGCGAGGCGTGCGGCGATGACAAGGACGAGGCCGACATGCTGATGGTGGCGTCGAGCGGTGGCGCCGGCGCAGCCGTGGCCGCCATCCGCGCGGCTCGTCCTGATCTGGTGCCGGTGACGAACGAGCAGATCGTCGCGCGGATGCAGACGCAGGGCTTTACCTACTTCCGCCAGATCTCCGCCGTGCTCTCCACCATCACGCTGCTCTTCGGCTTCCTGCTGATCACCGTGCTGCTCACGGTGTCGGTGAACCAGCGGCTGGCCGAGATCGCCGCGTTGCGTGCCCTCGGCTTCTCGCGCGGCCGGGCCGCCGCAGATGTGCTGTTGCAAGGGGCGATGCTGGTGGGTGCGGGCGGCATCCTGGCGCTGCCGCTCGGCTTCGCCCTCTCGCTGTGGCTCGACCAGATTCTCAAGGCGATGCCGGGTATCCCGGCGTCGATGCACTTCTTTGTGTTCGAGCCGCGCGCGCTGGTGCTCCACGCCGCGTTGCTCGTGACGACGGCGCTGCTGGCGTCGGCCTATCCGATGTGGCTGGTCGCCCGTCTTCCGATCGCGACCACGCTGCGCAACGAGGTGGTGGGGTAATGGAGCCGCTCATCGAGGCCCGGTCGCTCGGCAAGGTGTTTCCCATGGGCGGCGGTCCCGTCCACGCACTGCGCGATATCTCCGTACAGATTGCCGCTGGCGAGTACCTGACGATTCGTGGGCCGTCCGGCTGCGGCAAGTCGACGCTGCTGCATATCCTCGGTTGTGTCGACACGCCAAGCTCCGGGACCCTGCGCTTCGACGGGCGCGACGTCAGCGCGCTGCCGGACCATGCGCGCAGCGATTTGCGGCTGCGCAGCATCGGCTTCGTCTTCCAGCGCTTCTTTCTGCTGCCGATGCTCACCGCCGCCGAGAACGTCGATGTGCCGCAGGCGGAAGCCGGCGTGTCGCGCGCCGACCGGAAGCGCCGCACGGCCGAACTGCTCGACTATGTCGGGCTCGGGCACCGCGCCGGCCACCGGCCGTCACAGTTGTCGGGTGGCGAGGCGCAGCGCGTGGCCATCGCGCGGGCGCTGGCCAACCGTCCGCGTCTGCTGCTGGCCGACGAGCCGACCGGTGAACTCGATCGAGCCAACGGCGAGCACATCGCCGAACTGCTCGACCGGGTGCAGGCCGACGGCACGACCGTCGTCGTGGTGACCCACGACGCCGCGCTGGCCGAGCGGGCCGCCCGGCGCCTGGTCATGCGCGACGGCCTGATCGAACGCGAGGAGCACGCGCGGTGATCCTGACGATGGCGTGGAAGTCGCTGGTGGCGCATCCCATCCGCACGGTGGTGCTGGGCGTCGGCTTCGGTCTTGGCGTGTCGGTGATGGCGACGCTGCTCGGCGTCGGCGAGGTGGTGCTCGATCAGGCGCGGTCGCCGAAACTGGCTGGCGGCGGCGACCTGCTCGTCACCAGTCTGGCCGGACCGGTGACGTCGGCGCGCTACGTGCTGTCGCGTGTGATGGGCGACCCTGGGGTCACTGCGGCCTCGCCGCGCCGCCGCGCCGATCTGTTTCTCGTGAGGCCCGATGGACACGTGGTGCCGGTGGTGGCGCACGGCGGCATCCCCAGCCTCGAGCGGAGCATCGGCGATCCGGAGACCGCGGCTGTGGCGGCGTGGGTCGACACCCAGGCGGACGCCGCGTGGGCGAAACCCGATCCGGCGGACGTGCTCCGCGCGATGGACCGCTTCCGCGCCGTGCCAGACGCGCCGGCTCGCGCCGCGTCGTGGGCCGAGTGGCTCTACTTCAAGGGGCGCTCTGGCGACGCGCAGTTCTACATGACGTTTCTGGCCGGTCCGCGGCTGGCCGGTGGCCGCCGCGTGGCCGGTGTCCGATTTCAGCTCGAACGGAACGGTGTCACCGAGAGCTTCGGCGCGTCCACGTCGCTCGACGAGGGCGACCTGCTGCGTGGTGCGCCGGACCTGACCATTGCCGGGGCGAGCGTCAGGCTTGAAGGGTTGCGCTATCACGTCACGATGGATCTGCCGCGCCTCGAGCCAGGCGCGGCCGGACGCGTGACTGGCGACTTCGTTGTCGAGGCGGTGCCTGGGCGTTCGCTGCCGCCCATTGAACTGCGCGGTGCCGGCGGCTGGGTGTCGGGCTATACCGTGCCGGTGATGTCGGGGGCGCTGACCGGTGCGGTGGTGGTGAACGGCACGCGCGTCGCGCTCACCGGTACCGGCTATCACGATCACAACTGGGGGTTCTGGCAGGGCGTGTCGTGGCGGTGGGGGCAGGTGCAACACGAGGGGCTGTCGTTCGTCTACGGCCGCGTCATCCCGCCGCCCGATGCCGCCGATCCCGAACGGATGCCCGGCTTCCTCGTGGCGCTCGGCCCCGACGGACCGATCGGCTATGCCACGCGCGTGCAGATCGAGGAGACCGATGAACCGGGCACAGACCGTCCGCGCCGCATCGTCGTGACCGGTCGTGCGCGCGACTTCGACCTGTCGATGGACATCGCGGTCGAGAGCGTCATCGTCAACAAGGGGGGCGCGCTGTCGGCTGGACCGGACTTCCTGCAGATGCGCGCGGAGTACACCGTGACGGGGCGCGTCGGGGGACAGGACGTATTGTTTACCGCGCCCGGTGCCGCCGAGACCTTCCGCAAGTAGGCGCTTGGTGCCCTTCGTGATGTCAAACCCAGCCTAACCCGCACAGCTCCATCAGCCCGCGCATGTCGTCTGGCACCGGTGCCTCCACCTCGATCCGTTCCTGCGTGAACGGGTGCACGAACGCCGTGCGTGCTGAGTGCAGCGCTTGCCGCGGGAAGCGCGCGAGGGCGTCGCGCTGCGCCTCGTCGTGGCACTGTTCCCACCGCGGCTCGCCGTATTTGGGGTCGCCCACCAGCGGCCAGCCACTGGTCGCCATGTGCACCCGCACCTGGTGCATGCGTCCGGTCACGATCTGGCAGCGTATCAGTGCCACGGGACAGCCGCTCGCGTCTGCCTGTAGCCGGCGCTCGAAGTGGGTGAAGCTGGTCAGCCCCTCGTCCGTGGTGGCGATGACGCGGCGCCGGTCGTCGGGGTCACGGCGCAGGCGCAGGTCGATGCTGCCACGCTCGCGGTCCACCGGTCCGTAGACCACGGCGAGGTACGACTTCTCGCTGAACGACGAGGCGAGCGTGCGCTGGAGACGTGCATGCGCCTCGGCGGTCTTGGCCACGATGACGAGCCCCGACGTGAGCTTGTCGAGCCGGCCCACCAGTGATGGCCGCTGGCCAGCCGGCCAGTCGCGGGCGTAGTGCAGCACGACGTTCAGCAGCGAGCCGCTGGTGTGGAGGAAGGTGGGGTGCGACACGACGCCGGCCGGCTTGTTCACGATCAGCAGATGTGCGTCTTCGAAGAGGCAGTCGAGCTGGCCAGGCTCGCCCATCATCGGCGCGCGCGGCTGCTCATCGGGTAGTTCGACGATGACCGAGTCGCCGAACGCTGCCCGCGTCGAGACGCGACGGACCACCTCGCCGTTGATCGACACGCGGCCGTCCTCGATCCAGGCCTGGACGCGCGTGCGGGTGGCGCGGCGGAGGTCGGTGAGGTGCCGCCTGAGGACGAGATCCACCCGACGGCCGGCATCGCCCCGGTCGGCAGTGAGGACACGCGGTGGCAACGGCATCGCATCATCGTACTCGGTCGGTCGTGGCGCGGCACAGGGCGGTCTACACTGACAGGGTGACTGCCCTGTCCCCGCATCAGCGGCTTGCCGCCATTGCCGCCGCCGCGATGCGCGAACGCGGGCTTGCCCCCGAGTTCCCGCCGGAGGCGATCGCGCAGGCTGCGGCTCTTGTCGCGGCGCCCGTGAATCCTTCGGAGCCGGTGCGCGATCTGCGCGACCTGCCGTGGTGCTCCATCGACAACGACGACTCGCGCGATCTCGATCAATTGTCGGTGGGCGAGCGATTGCCGGACGGACGCACGCGTCTGCTCGTGGCCGTGGCGGATGTCGACGTCGCCGCGCAGAAGGACTCGCCGATCGATCAGCATGCGGCGGTCAACACCACGTCGGTCTACACCCCGGCGCGCGTCTTCCCGATGCTGCCGCTGCGGTTGTCGACCGATCTCACGTCGCTCAACGCGGACGTCGATCGGCTGGCGGTTGTGGTCGAGTTCACCGTCGGCCCGGACGGCGCGATCGAACACGACGATGTCTACGGAGCGCGCGTGCGCAACCAGGCGCACCTGGTCTACGACGACATCGATGCGTTCCTGGCGGGGCGGGCGGCGCTGCCGGCTGACGGGCGGGCGCCAGGCGTGCGGGAACAACTGACGCTGCAGGACGAGGCGGCGCGGTTGCTCTCGAAACACCGCCATGAACTGGGCGCGCTCGACTTCGACCTTGCCGAGACCCGCGTCCGCTTCGACGGCGAACAGCTCGAAGGGTTGGCGCCGCAACTGCCGAACCGCGCCAAGGCGCTGATCGAGAACCTGATGATTGCCGCCAACGGCGTCGTCGCCCGCTTCCTCGACCGGAACCACTCGCCGTCGATCCGGCGCGTGGTCGAACAACCGGCGCGGTGGGACCGCATCATGGCGATCGCGGCGACGTTCGGCGAGACGCTGTCGTCCACGCCAGACCCCCTCGCGTTGTCGCAGTTCCTGGGGCGCAGGAAAGCGGCGGACCCCGACGACTTCCCCGAACTGTCGCACGCGGTCATCCGCCTGGTTGGCGCCGGGCAGTATCTGGTCGATACACCACAGACCGTGGCGCCCGGGCACTTTGCGCTGGCGGTGAAGGACTACGCGCACTCCACCGCGCCGAACCGCCGCTACTCCGACCTGCTGACCCAGCGGCTCCTCAAGGCGGTGCTGCGCGGCGAGCCGTCGCCGTACGCGGTGGACGACCTGATCGCACGGGCGCGCCGCTGCACCCAGCGCGAGGACGATGCGAACCGGGTGGAGCGACAGGTGCGGAAGGCGGCGGCGGCGATGCTCGTGGCGGACCGCATCGGCCAGCGCTTCCCGGCGGTCGTGACGGGCGCCTCCCCGAAGGGCACCTACGTGCGGACGCTGGCGCCACACATCGAAGGACGCCTCGTGACGGGAGAGGTCGGGCTCGATGTCGGCGACCGCGTCACCGTGCGGTTGTCGTCGGTGAACGTCGACCGGGGCTTCATCGACTTCGCCGTCGCGTAGGGGTTCTCGTCAGGATCTCGCTGCCGCCCGTCCGCCTTCGCGACGCGCACTGGGGGATATTCCGGCAGTGCGTGGCGAATTCCCGAGGCGACGCGGAGCCGCTCAGCCGCGAATCGCCGAAATGCCAGCAAGAGCCGCTCGGTGCGAAGCGGTATCCGATTTGCGTCTGCCGTGCGTATCCGGAGGTCGGCACATGGATTCGGGAACGGTTGCAGCGGTCGTCATCGTCGGTCTGTTGGGGGCGTGGGGCGTGTGGTTTGCAGCCAGGGCGTTGGCCATCAGGCGCAGGCTGCAGGGCGACCGGGTGGTGACCTGCCCTGAGACCGGACAGCCAGCCATCGTGCACATCGACCGGGCGCTGGCCGTCACCAGCACTGCCGGTTCGGCGCCCGCCCCGCTCGAGGCCTGCTCGCGCTGGGCTGAGCGCGGACAGTGCGACCAGCCATGCGTGTGCGCCGCCCATCTGCCGGCCAGCTCGGCGTCGGCGCTGGTGAAGGCCTGGGCGAAGGACCGGACGTGCACCACGTGTGGCGGCGAGCTGGTGGAACACCCGCTCGTCGGCCACCATATCGCCCTGTTCGAGCCTGGCGGCATCACGCGGGAATGGGTGGACGTGGCCGGAGAGCGCCTGCCGCTGGCGCTCGCGACCTGCTTGCCGCTCTGCTGGAACTGCCACCAGGCCGCGACGTTCCGTCGCCTCTACCCGGAGCTGGTCGTCGACCGCGACGACCTGACGGTGCGCACCGACCTGCCGACCTGACGGTCCGGCTAAAGCCGGACACTACAGGAACGACCGGAACCTGAATGCTTCGTGTTCCTTGGTGCCTTCGTGACAAGAGGACTGCAGTGCCCGCGTGACAGGCGTAGTGTCCGGCTTCAGCCGGACCTGCCCCCTACCGTAGCGTCCTGAAGAACTCCCGCACGTCGTTCACCAGCAACTCCGGCTGCTCGAGCGCCGCGAAGTGACCGCCGCGTGGCATCGGCGTCCAGCGCACGAGGTTGTAGCGCGCCTCCACCCACTTGCGGGGCGGCGTCGTGATCTCCTTCGGGAACAGCGCGCACGCCGTCGGCACCGTGACCCGGCCTGGGACGGGCGGCGCCACGCGGTTCTCGTAGTAGATGCGCGTGGACGAGGCCGCGGTGCCGGTCGCCCAATAGATGGTGATGTTCGTCAGCAGGTCGTCCTTCGAGAAACGGCTCTCGATGTTGTCGCCGCAGTCGCACCACGCGTGGAATTTCTCGACGATCCACGAGGCGAGTCCGGCCGGTGAATCGCTGAGGCCGACGCCCAGCGTCTGCGGCTTCGTCCCCTGAATCTGCTGGTAGGCGCGCTCCTGCTCCATGCGCGCGTTGGTCTCGTTCATCAGCCGGACTTCCGCGTCGGGCACGCCCTCGAGCGGGTTGGCGACGCCGGCCGGTGCCGGTGTGGTGCAGAAGTTCAGGTGCAGCCCCGCCACATGCGCCGCGTCGTCGAGCGCGATGATGCGACTGATGATCCCGCCCCAGTCGCCACCCTGCACGCCGTATTTCGTGTAGCCAAGGCGCGCCATCAGCTTCGCGATGATGCCGGCCATCTTCTGCGGGTTGTAGCCGCGCTCAGTCGGGTGCCCCGAGAAGCCGAAGCCGGGCAGCGAGATCGCCACCACGTTGAAGGCGTCCTCGGCCTTGCCGCCGTGCGCCACCGGGTCGGTGAGCGGACCGATGACGTTGTGGAATTCGTAGATCGAGCCGGGCCAGCCGTGCGTCAGCACCAGCGGCATCGCGTTCGGCACCTTCGACTTCTGGTGGATGAAGTGAATCTGCAAGCCGTCGATCGTCGTGGTGAACTGATCGAACTGGTTCAGCTTGCGTTCCTGGGCACGCCAGTCGAACGTGTCGCGCCAGTATTCGACCAGCGGCTTCAGGTAGGCCGGGTCGGTGCCGTAGTCCCAGCCGACGTTCTGCAACTGGTCGGGGAAGCGCGTCCGCGCCAGCCGGTCCTTGAGATCGCGCAGGACGGCGTCGGGGACGTTGATCTTGTAGGGGACGATCGCGTCGCCGGCAGGACGAGCCTGGCCGATGACCGTGGTTGTCGCTCCAGCCGCGAGCAGCAGGGCAAGGACAGCGCCGCGCATGATATTCCGCATGGGCAGAGAGTGTAGATCAGGGCGCCGCACGGCGTGCGGCATCGTCTTGGGACTGACGACATGTGGCGTGTGACGTGCGACTACGAGCGAACGTTCGTCAGTGCGTGAGCGAGTAGATGATGGTGTTGATCCCGAAGGCGTAGCCCGGCACCGAGAACTTCTGGAAGTAGAGCGGGTTCTCGGTCTCGCGCTCGTAGGAGTCGCCGAAGTCGGTGTTGTAGGTCATCAACACCATGACGCGGCCGCGATCGTCGTTGACGGCCGCGATGCGCATGGGTTCCTTCTGGCGCTCCCAGGTGCGGTTGGCGCCGTCCCAGTAGCCGATGCCAGGGGTCTGCGGCACGTCAGTGGCGTTCAGCACCTGGCGGAAGATCTGGTGATCGCGCGCCAGCTCGACGATCGGATAGCTGGCCGAGGGGAGCGACTGGCGCAGCATCCCCTCCCAGTAGTCCCACGCGTACTGGCCCCAGTAGTCGTCGGCCCACAGGAAGCCGCCCTTCTGCAGGTAGGCGCGCAGGTTCTTCGATTCCTCTTCGTCCAGGTACGCGCCGCCCGGTTCGGTCATCATCAGGAACGGGCAGTGGAACAGCTCGGGCGACTTGAGGTTGATGAGGAGCGTCTCCGGCTCGTTGGTCTGGTCCATCGTGACCGGCGTACGGGTCAGCTCGGACAGCCGGATGGACAGGTTGATGTCGGCGCGGGGCCAGTCGACGTTCCAGCCGGCGCCGTCGCCGTTGCCCTGACGGAACACGACACGGCAGAATTGGAAGCCGCCGCGGAAGTCATCCATCGTGGCGTAGCGGGCAGGGCGGCCGCTGTAGCCGCCGCGCCCGCCGCCGCGTCCACCCCGGCCCCGCTGGGCCAGGGCCACGGATGCCAGTGCAATAATCAGGACAACAGTAATGATGGCGGCGCGGGCCTTCATGGCCGTAGTGTAGCCGCAGTGGACAGGGGATGGGACTGATATGAGAGCTGTGCTTGTTGAAGAGTGTGGTGGGCCCGACGCCCTGGTGATGCGCGACGTGCCGAAGCCGGTCGCTGGCCCGACTGACGTCATTGTCAAGGTGGCGGTGAGCGGTGTGAACTTCATCGACGTGTACTTCCGGACCGGCCTGTACAAGGTGCCGCCGCCGGTGGTGCTCGGCAGCGAAGCTGCCGGCCTGGTCGACTCCGTGGGCAGCGCGGTCACCGAGTTCGCACCTGGGGACCGGGTTGCCTATGCGATGCATCGCGGCTCCTACGCCGAATTCGCCCAGGTGCCGGCCGCCCAACTCGTCAAGATTCCAGACCTGGTGTCGTTCCAGCATGCCGCCGCCGTCATGCTGCAGGGCATGACCGCGCACTACCTCACGCGGTCGACCTTCCCGCTCAAGGCCGGCGACACCTGCCTCGTGCACGCCGCCGCGGGCGGGACCGGTGCGCTGGTCGTGCAGATGGCGATGGCGGCGGGCGCGCGTGTGATCGGGACGGTCTCCACGCCGGAGAAAGCCGCCATTGCCAGGGCCGCCGGCGCCGACGAGGTGATCTTCTACACCGAGCAGGACTTTGCCGCCGAGGCGCGGCGCCTCACCGGCGGCCGCGGTGTCGACGTCGTCTATGACGGTGTGGGGAAGACGACGTTCGAGAAGGGGCTCGACGCCCTGCGCCCCCGCGGCATGATGGTGCTCTTCGGCGCCGCGAGCGGCGCAGTGGCGTCGTTCGATCCGCAGATCCTCAACCCGAAGGGTTCGCTCTACGTCACACGTCCCAGCCTGGCGCACTACGTCGGGTCGCGCGAGGAACTGCTGTGGCGGGCGACGGAGGTGCTGGACATGGTGGCGCACAACACGCTCGACGTGCGCATCGACGCGACGTTCCCGCTGGCGCAGGCGGCCGACGCGCACCGCGCCCTCGAAGGGCGCAAGTCCACCGGCAAGTTCCTGCTGGCTATCTAGGGCGCTGTGCGTCAGTCGCCGTGCAGTGCGTCGTCGTTCCAGATGTCGACGGCGTGCACCGAGGCGCCCGTGTCGTCTCACGGCGCCAGCGCAAACCTGGCGTCATCGAAGATGTCGGACGACTGATCCGGCTCTGTCCCGCGAAAGGTTACGATCGCGAAGCCGTCGCCAACGACCACGTAGTCGTCCACCCCCTCCTGGTTGAGGGCCGTGGCCTCGAGCCTGCCGACGGCTCAGGCTCAGGGCCGACGTGTCGAACGGGTGACGCTTCGCCTCGGCGAAGTGCCGGTAGGCCGTGCCGCGCTCGAGCAGGTGTCGTTCCGGGCCGAGCCGGGCGAAGTGCTGGCGATTGTCGGCCCGAGCGGCAGCGGCAAGTCGACGATCGCCGACCTGCTGCTCCGGTTGCTCGACCCCGACGAGGGTACCGTGCGCATCGACGGGATCGATCTCCGCCATCTCGACCTGCGCACGCTGCGCCGCCATGTGGCGCTGGTCGAGCAGGACCCGTGCATGCTGCACGCCTCCATTGCCGAGAACATCCGCTACAGCCGGCCCGACGCGACCGATGCCGAGGTGCGGCTCGCGGCTCGCCAGTCGGCGCTCGAACCGTTCATTGCCACCCTGCCGCAGGGCTACGACACGATTGTGGGTGAGCGCGGCTCGGCGATGTCGGCCGGCGAGCGCCAGCGCATTGCCACCGCCCGGGCGTTTCTCGCCAATCCGGCCGTGCTCATCCTCGATGAACCGACGGCGTCGCTCGATCCCATTTCCGAGCGGACGGTGATCGACGGCTACGAGACAGTGATGCACAACCGCACCACCATCGTCATCACGCACCGGCACGATGTCGCCAGTCGTGCCGACCGGGTGCTGGTGCTCGACGGCTCGAAGCTGGTGGAGCAAGGGGCGCCCGCCGAACTGGCGCTGCGCGAGGGGCAGTACGCCAACCTCTTCCAGGGGCAGCGTGCCCACTGAGCCACCGCCCGGCTTTCGCCCGGGTGCGGGGATTCGAATTGCGGTGATCGACAGCGGCGTGCACGCCGAGCATCCGCACATTGGCGGGGTGGCCGGCGGAGTGGCGGTCGGGGCTGACGGGGCGCTGTCGGACGACTTCGTCGATCGCATCGGCCACGGCACCGCCGTGATGGCCGCAGTCAAGGACCACGCGTCCGGCGCCGCGTGCTACGCCGTCCGCATCTTCGACGCGCGCCTCACCGCGTCGGCGACCACGCTCATTGCCGCCATCGACTGGGCGATCGACGCGAGGGTCCACCTCATCAACCTCAGCCTGGGGTCGTCGAACCCGTCCCACGAGGCGGGGTTAGCAGCCGCTGTGGCGCGCGCGAGCGCGGCGGGTGTCGCCATTGTCGCAGCGCGAGACGATGAGGGCGTGTGGTGGCTGCCAGGCCGTCTGCCAGGGGTTGTGCAGGTGCAGGCCGACTGGGAATGCCCGCGCGACGACGTCAGGGTCGTCCACCTCGACGGGCAGCGCGTGTTCCGGGCATCGGGGTTCGCGCGCCCCATTCCTGGCGTCGACCCGCGCCGAAACCTGCACGGCGTCAGCTTCGCGGTGGCGAACCTGACCGGCGTGCTTGCGCGCGCGATGAGTCTGCAGCCGGCCATGCCGGCGAGCGAGGTGCTCGACCGGATGGAGCGTGTCGGCTCGATGCGCGCCCAGTTGGGCCACATAGAAAAAAGGCCGGCGGGGCAAACCCACCGGCCTTTTTCGTAGCGCAGACCGTCGACGGACCTGTCCGAGGTGTTACTGCTGGCCAGTGATACGGGGCGTGCCGACGCCCGGCTTCACGTTCACCTTGATCAACGCGGTGGTCCAGCAGCAGCCCGTGGCGCCGCCGCCCTTCTCCGAGAAGTCGTTCAGGGTGACGTGCAGGACGTAGTCGCCAGGCTTGTCGAAGGTGACCGTGCCCGCCGCCTTGCCGGCGAACGGCTCCATCGGCTTGCCGCCCTTGCTGGCGACGAAGTGGAACCCTTCCGCTTTCACGTTGCCAGGACCGCGGTACTTGGCAACCGTGGCCTCGACGACAGGCGGAATCGTGCCGGTCATCGTGGCGTTGCTGCCGCTGGCGTAGAGCGCGTCGTCCTCGGTGAAGAGGTCGAGCGGCATCGGCACCCCGGCCGTCGCGGTTTTGCTGGTGGCCATCGACAGCGGCTGACCGGGATTCTGGATCGGCGGCCCACCCTGGGTGAAGCGGAGCACCGGCGGCAGGTTGTACTTGCCGTTGGGCGCTTCCTCGGACGACTTCTGCGGCGTGATGTTGAAGTCGGGGCTCATGATCAGGCCGACCTTCGAGGCCGTGCCGTTGATCGTGACGGTCCACCACAGGCGCTCGGTCGCACCGAAGCTCTTTGGCACCGTGATGGAGAACATGCCGAAGTTGCGGTTCGGCAGGAAATGCGTCGGCTGGCCGCGGTCAGGGTCGCCGGGTTCGACCTTGTTGTTCGGACCGATCGGAATGTCGACTTCCTCGGCCCAGTTGCGGCTGTAGTAGCCGATCAGGAACGTGTGGGTGCCATCGGCATTGTCGTACCAGCCGTCATAGGCCGGCGTAACGCTGGCGCCGAATCCGAGCTTGGGATAGCTGGGGAGCAACTGCCCCTGCGCCGAGACCATTGCACCGCCGGCAGCCAGTGCGGCAACCGTCAGAAGACGGAGAACCATCCGTGATGTCATCGTGGTGCTCCTGGTTACTGCTGCTGGGTGCCGGTCGTCGGCTTGACGCCGTTGGTGACGCCGACGCCGAACTTCGCCACGCGTTCCTGATACTCCGCGTCGCTCAGGTAGACCACGTTCATCCAGGCGTGTGCCATCTCGTCGACGGTGCGGTCGCCGTAACCGACCCACTGTTCCGGGTCGGGGTTGCTCTTGTTCGCCTTGGTGTTGTCGTAGTAGGCGCTGACCTTGATGA
>Ga0114970_10000597_pt1 | contig 27116 bp, 31 predicted proteins | sample M_140205_XF_Meta_FD_87030 | JGI IMG/M metagenome (GOLD analysis project Ga0114970, IMG submission 87030) | Freshwater microbial communities from Lake Montjoie, Canada to study carbon cycling - M_140205_XF_MetaG | ecosystem: Environmental > Aquatic > Freshwater > Lake | place: Lake Montjoie...
CACCCTCGCCGCCCACAAAGTAGCCAGACATGGGGTTTTTCTTTTCTGGAGATCCCAGCACAGGGCTGATGTTGTGTGGCTTGAACAGAGCCGGCAACTGCCGGGGCTGTGACAGTTCATCCAGTTGCTTCAGAATGTTTGAGATATCAGTAGAGCTCATGCCCGTGCGTCCTTTAGGAAAGATTTAATTTGCCATCCCCACTTGCCGTGTGCATCAATACGCGAAGCAATGAAATTTGCAACGCCTTCTTGGTGTTCATTTTGAGCTGACCGAAAAGTGGTGTTCAGCAGGTCAAGCATGGTTTGATTGTCGGCCAGCAATTCTTGCAGCATGAGTTTAGCACGAGGGACCTTGGTCTGTCCTGTGATCTGGCTCAGCTCAACGAAGCGTTCAAAACTGCCCGGTGTGTATTCGCCTATGGCGCGAATGAACTCAGCAGTGGGGTCAACTGCTCCGTTTACATCCTCGTAGATTTTTTGGAAAAACTTGTGTAGCTGCCCAAAGTCTGGGCCTTCTACATTCCAGTGAAAGTACTGTGTCTTAATAACAAAAGCATATTCTGTAGCCAACAGTGTTTTTAGATCATCGCCGAGCATGTTTATTCCGTTTCTTAATCACTTCAGGAGCCGTGTTACGATATTTAGCGTTTGTTGGCGTTTTGTAACGCGGAAGTTCGCCGCCAAGGCCGTTGTCAACTGTGGCCATACTGCCAGATGTGGTAGTGCCGCCCATGCTTTCGGGTAAAAATTCTTTATATCTCATTGTTCTATGCTTAACGTTTCGTTGTCAATCCAGCGAGCCGGACCGTTTTCCACCTGTGGATTACTTACATGGAATCGAGCTTGCTGTGCATTCACTGGCTCTAGGCGAACAGTGTATGTGCCGGGCGCTGCCTGAATCTGCAGCATCTCTTGGATGTAACAATCTCGCCAGCGCCAGACCCGCTCGGTAAACAATTCATCATTGACATACACGCGGTATCCGGGCTCGGTTCCGGTCCAATCGCAGTTAATATCAATTGTGGCCTTGACAAATTTAGTGTTCACGCCTTATTTAGCGGCAGTAGATCGTGCCGCTAACGTATCAAATATTACTTGATTTCTCTAGGCTGACCAACAACACTGCTGTTGCCGCCATACAGTTGATGTAGCAAGCGTCGTGCCATCTCCGGATTACGGGCCGAGACAGTGGCATCAACAATGTTGGTGTACCCGGTCTGTTTGAGCCGGACCCGGGCAGCATAAGTTTTCAGATTAGATTTTTTAACAACTGCTTCGGACACCGGCTGCTTGGATTCTGTGTCCAGGAACTGTTCGGCAAACTTGCTGCACAGAGTTCTTATCTGGCGGTTGGCTGTTTCCATGCAGTTGAACTCTCGGTGTTGTTCTGGTTGAGTTGGGTCATCAAACCCGCAGTAGACTTTTTTAACACCGGTTGAGTTGATCAACTGTGTACAATCTTCACCGTACCGTTCATCCATGTGTTCACTACAGGGACTGCATGTGGTCAGTATGATGCTGCCCGGCGGGATCTTCCCGTACTCTTTATGATACTGGTCAATGGCCACACGTTCAGCATGGCGTCTTTTACCATCGCTGGCCGGCAAGTTTATACCGGTCACTACGCGATTGTCTGGGTCCAGGACACATGCTGCTACCATACCGTATTTTTCAGGATCGTGTTGTTGCCCTTGTACCACTAGCTCACAAAGTGTGGCCAGGATGTGATCTAGTTTTTTGTAGTTGTGTATCTCATCATCTGCACCCTCGGCCATACTTTCATTATGCCGCTTGGCCTTGCCTCTGCGCATGTTCAACTGCCAGCGGGCCAGCTGCCCTTTACGACCTGCACTGTGGCCGGCCTTTTCTAATTCGGCCATAGTGGCCTTCTTGGGAATACCGTGACGAACGCTGTCTCCGGGACGACCGGGACCTTTGCCATCAGCAAAGTTTTCCGCCACAGGTTGAGTAGACTGTGCCACATAAGCAGGGCCAACATATCCATTTGGATACATAGCAAAGTGTTGAATGGTTCTATGCCAGCCCTCTAGTAGTTCATAACCCTGCGGTGTTTTTATAATAATAACTGGTTCTTTACGCACACCACCTTGTTGTTGAGCAAGCGCGGCTTGAGTGGTGTGTCTTTCTGCGTCACGCGGAATATTCATACCCATATCACTGCTGCCACCTACCCGACCTTTAAGTTTTCTTAATGTATGCTCGGCCCACATATCCATTGAAAACTTCATATTAGGAATCAGTTGCCATTTTGTATTGGGTGTTAATCCTTCAGCTTTAAGCAAATCAAGGATATCATTTTTAATAGGTATTCCGTCATTGCCGGTATTTCCTTTACCACGGTTGGCATACAACAAGTCCTGCACTACATAGTCAGGCCAAGTTGGGACAATACTTTTGATATACTGATACATCCTATCTCGGAGTTCATTTAACTTGCTTTCCGCCACAGGTTGTGCAGCACCCGTCGGATCATATCCCCATTCATGAATGCTATCACCATTAGTAAAAAGTGTTTTAGCCGGAACAATCTTGGTTAATACTTTATACTTGCCCAGCCCCTTACCATGCTGTGTTGCATATTCTCTGCTGGCGGTTACCCAATCACCAGGATTAATCGTATTTGATTTAACTTCTTTTGGAACTGCACGGAAAATTTGAATAGTTTGATTAGGCTTGCCCTTGCATATCTTAATAACATGAATTGAACGAGCATCCCAGGGTTCTCTAGTACCATAGTATCGAACACCATTTGGGCCATATATGTCATCAGGATAAGTTCCGGTTACATCATACAGCGGTGATCCACTGTCGTGCATGGGAGCTCGATGAGGTATTCGATAGTCCTCGTCGTCCTCAAATGTGAATTCTTTTGCTTGCATGAGATTATTTATTCATCAGTTTATCAACGAAGCCCAGTAACAATTTATGATGGGCACCGTGATGCCAATACCGGTTTATATACTGATAAGGTGTCTCGTACCAATACTCTAGACTTTCAGGATGACATCCTATGATACCAACTCTGTTCTGTATGATTGCCATTGCATCGCCATTGGCATAGGTAGCGACAGTGTCAAACTTGGATGAATCACCTATCATAGCACAACCATCGTAGAAGAATATGTTCTCTGGTTTATTATCCCACATCACAGTAGCCACTGTACCATAGCTGCGTTTGATATCACTGGTGGGTTGTTTTATGTATTGTACAGCATCTACTCCATCAAGTAAATCAAAGTAATAGCTGCCTGCCCAATACGCACCCATACAGATACCAAGATATCTGCCACCGCCCTCGACATAATCAGCTACTGTGTTTTGTGCTTTACGACGGAAGAATGTATCATACGAGCCGGCATCACCTATACCACCTGGAAATGCAACGATATCTATTCCAACAAATGTTTTGGCCGAGCATTCGGCCACATCAAATGTTTTAATTGTGTAATGCGCACCTAAGGCCTCTGTCATGCCATTGACACAATCCTCGCTACATTCAGGATGATGTAGGAAGATTGCTATTGTGGGTTTCATATTCTCTTGAATACAAACGCGGTCCCACCTTGTGTGCTTTTCCACTCTTCTAGGCCAGGAGGAAACTGATCAGGTGGTACTTGTGTATATCCCTTGAGCAATCTACGTACCATTGCCGAGTAAACACCGGTCCTGCTACCTTCCTTGGAACTGAACACAACATATTTGGGGCTATACTTACGCAAATAGATATCAATTGCTTTGGCAACAGTGGCCAATACTCGGGCAGCATCGCCTTGTCCGGTAATATCATAACTACCTTCACGGGTGAATGTTATCTCAATGGCAGTGCGAAAACCCACAGGGATGAATGATATATAAAGTTCACGGCCCTCTTCATCCATTGCTTCAGCATGAACTTCGTTGTGACTGTCAGCAAACTGCTGATCCCACTTTAAGGGCAGAGCTGTTTTTGGGTCAAATAACTCAGTGATGAATTCTTGTGTTCTCATTCACAATTCCACCTACGTCGAGCTTTACATATGGCCTTGTCTGGAGTTTTAGCGCAACTTATGCTGTGCATTTTCATTTGACCACGGCTGCGACTACAATAGCTCTTTCTGCGTTTGCTGGCCTTGCTACCCTTTTTAAGTTTTGAGGGCTTGGTGGTCACAGCAGTTTGTAACTTGCTACCAGGGTGTTCTCTGCGATAGGAATTCACGGCCTTTTGGCTCATACCTGATGTATGATCTCGATTGTTGGCCTTTTGCCAGGCTTCTGATTCCATGATGGGTTCGGATGTTACCGCAAACACATAAAGTTCGTCTTCGGTTAAACTTTCTAAATCCTGCCAGATCACGTCTGCATCTACCCCATTGTGCTGGGCTATCCCTTCAATAATATTCTCAATAAGATCAAATTCTTCATGCAGTTCAGCCCGGGCTTCTGTGCTCAGGCCTGTGCCCAGTTCAAGAATTCTGCTAAGTTCATCCATGTTCATCTCTTTTTCTTCGTTGGTATTCTTCACACAGTTGGGCACAGTTTTGCCAAACAGTTCTTTCATTCCTTCTTTATGATAACCTTTCCAGCAGGCCTCATCTAGATTTTGATTGTCAGCATGTGTTTCGCACATGCTGCAGTCAGGGCAGGTCATTTCCATAATTGCTTCATGTGCGCTTTCATTATGTTTCTTCTTGCCGGCACAGTGAGCCTTTTGTGAGAATCCTTTGGGGTGGCTACAGTTGATACTGCTCTTGTATTTTTGGCTCCATTTTTCAGCCAGTGGTTTTTGTGCTTCTGGTTCTTTGTCACGCAGTGGGCCGCCTGTGACCCAGGCATCGCAGGTTCTGCGGCTGGCACATTTGAATTTTAAAAATCTACAGTAGCCCAGATCACCTGCCTGAATAGTAGGATCATTTTCTCCGGCGTCGGAACCTATACCCTGTGCAATACAGTCCAGTGTGTCTTTACGCTGATCAAAGGCTGCACAGTTGCCGCACAGGCTTTGTTTAGCTTCTTCTGCACTGTCTAGGTTCCACTCATCAACTTTGGCCATCCAGAACTTGCGGTTGGGCATGTCTGGGTTGAGTGGTCCATACCCGTATTCATCAATGGCTTTTTGTCTGTTCTTGAGATTCAGTGTGATATCTTGAGTAGCCGGCGGACACTTTTTATCTGTGTCTTCATGTATGCGGTCGCCATCTTTGTTGTACTTGCCGGACTCGCGCTTGGCAATGGCAATGGCTGCCTGTTGCGCACCACCACCTTCCTCTACACTTTCTGACCGGTTACCATAGTTACTAGCACCTGCTTTGCGACACTGTACCAAGCGACCTGACGCATACGCACTGGGCCATACTTTTGCCGAAGCCTTGACCTTGTAGTAGCAGGCATCTTTCTTTTCTGTCAGCTCTGAATATTCAACCACAGGTCCACCACAGTGTGGACACTGGTGGTGTGATTCTGTGATAATATCATTTATGTTCATTTCTTGGTTCCTTTTGTGCTGACATTGATTGCTGGTCCGGACCGATTGGCATCAGGATCTTGTCTGCGTTTTCTAGCCGCTGCTGACGCTCGACCTTTTTTGCCCAGCGCATGTGCTTTGGCCTGTGGCAAGCACTTGGGTTTGCCTTCTGAGTCTGAACCTCTAGCACAGTCACCGCGTATCTTACCGTCGGGCCCAAATCGTACCCATTTGTCTTTGAACCAGTCTCGAAGATTTTCCTTGATGTTCAAGGCGGCTTGGGACTCGCACATACTAACATCTTTGGTGACAAATTCATTTGCTCTCATGTCGCAACCTTCTTTTCATTCTTGGAAATGTCATCCCATTTCTTTGCCAGTGCATTCTTTAAATCAACCGGCTTGGCTAACTTATTTGCTCTCATAATCCAATTCTCCCGGGATACATTGGGCCATCTTTGATTCTCTCGCCACCATCAAAATACTTGATCTGTACCGGCAAGTCTTTAAAACCCAGCGCCGCTGCGGCCATGATACGGTGGTTGCCCTCATTGACCCAGGCTTCGCCATTGTACGCCACATTGATGAACGGGGCATATTCTTTACCGTTGTCGAGCAGTGGTAGCTTGCCGGTGTCCTGCATTATTTTAGTAATGGCCCGTAAGTCATCGTGTCGTACATGAGATTGCTCGGCACGCATGCCCGGCAAATCCTTTAAGATCGCAACTGGCACCGGGTGATCACTTGTGGTGTAAGCTGTAGTTTTGCCCATAAAGGGCACGTGAAATTGATTCCTGCCCTTGCTCCGAGCATACTGGCGGGCATCATCTAACCATTCTTCGTTGGGCACATCTACATCTAACCCTTCGGTAATAAGTTCATGTATCTTCATCCTAGCCACCTGGCCATTAAGCCGGTGTCCCAAGGTCTTTTTACTGTTAATTTTCCTGCTCTGTTGTACTTGGGTATAAAATTGTTGTATATAGCAATTTTTGATTCTTTGTCAGCATTGGCCACTTCTTCACCACGTGCAGTAATATCAACATTAACAGGGAATTGATATACACGCCTGGCACCGGTGCCAGGCACAACAATCTCGCCTATGTATTGAGCGCCTAAGGATTGAATACTATTGATTGTCTTCTGTGCGTTCCGAGCCAGGGCTTTTTCCATTTTAGCAAAGTTAGGAAGATTTTTTGGAATACCACTGGTGTCGCCTTCTAAATCATCATCAGACACAGTTAGATAGCCGGTGACTTCTACCCCGCGTATTTCACGAGTCAGCCTGACCCATAATGCTCTGCCGCCGGGCGTCTGCTGTGCGCCTGCCAACAGGGTAGCCTTCATTATTGTCAGCACAATGCCATACAAGGATTTGGCAATGCTCTGGCCCTGATAATCCTCGTCAGTGGTAATAGTGTTGACTTGGTACGCAGGCTGAAATGGCCACTGCCATTTTTTTAGGTTATATAACTTCAGCGCACCAATTGGTTGATTGGTCTCGGGGTCATATATTCTAACTACTGTTTGATAGTCCCTGCTGGCGTCGATCCCGTACAACAATCCGCTACCCCCGGGCAACGGCTTGGCAGTAGGCAATTGCGTTTGCTTAACATATTCAGGATTCTGCTGTAAAGTAGACTTGCCACCCACATACCCGGACTTGGGCAAGCGTTCTATTTCTGAGACAAATTCGGTTGCTTTCATAATTACATCACCAATATTTTACCAACACTACCAGCCAGCACACTATCGAACATTAGTTCCATGTCATACGCCAAGCGATCTGCTGCTTCTTTTCTGCTGAACTCATCACGATACTCGGGCTTGATATTCATAAACTTGGTAGGATTACCAAATGCTTTACGACCATATGTTAGATTAGCGGGAAATGGATTAAATGTTATTCGACCAGTTCCTAAATACTGTGCAAATATTTCATACAGAAATTCATATGGACGGAGAATCTGTCCACTGCGGCTGCTGCGCTGTGTTCCGATTGCATTGAACAAGGCGTTGTATTCCGGGGTCAAATTGATATTGGCTTGCTCTGCCTTGGGTCTACCCAGGTACGAACTTGACCCACGATCTACTTTACCATAATGCTCGGCCAAGGTAGAGTTAACAGTGGTGAAGAAATGCTTTTCAGCTGCGGTCCAAACATGTCCGGTGCGAGTTCCACGGGCACCTGCTTGTATTGCGTGTCCTAATCTATGTGCCATTACCCAGGGTGTCAGCATCACTTTGGCCTCACCTCTGTTGCCAACATATACTACAGTAATCGCATCTTCACTGCCTTGAATAATTTCTTCGGCATCTGCACCGAATATTTTTCTAATTTGATCCGGAGTCATTGGTCCATATTCGCCATACTTGCCGGTACCTGGTATGTTGCTGAAGAAAAGTCTAAAGTCATACGGAGTCTGTTCAAAGAATTTCGTTGCTTTTTCTATATTCTTAGCGTGTGGCACTAATTTCTTATCTGCTCCTGTAAATGGGCCCGGCTTGTCAAAGTCGCCTATGGTCTTGTAGGTAGACAAGGCCATTTCATCCAATGTATCTTTAATTTGATCTTGTACTTGTTTTACATCTTTTATTGTTCCGTACAAAGGTTTAGCATCTGAACTGCCCATAAATTTTGCAAAGAATTCGTTAGGCTCAAATGGACCTTTAATACTATAATCTGCTTTAGCTAGGTTGAAATCATTAGCCATGACTTCAGGGGCACGCTTACCATGAACATCAAACTGTCCTTTATTTGGTATATTGGTAAAAACATGAGTTATTTCATATGGGAAAGACTTAGACCACGATTCTCCATTTTTATTTGAAATGATATAAATTTGAGAACCAGGCTCATTCAAAGCCATAGCCACAGCAAATATACCGCAACCCTCTTTCATGAAATAATCAGTATCTAATTTTGTTCCAGTGTCTTCGGCCACACCTTGCTTATACAAAGATATGTTGCTTGATGGTATAACACCATGATATTCTACTGTGTCGCCTTGATTGTCTTGAACATTACTATCAATATGAAACTTGTTCGGATCTAGTCCTGCTGTAGAAATTTTAAGTATTACAATACTATCCAACCATTCATCTGGAACCATGTCACTGGTTTCGGCATAACTTTCAGCTACATCAGGATCTAGTGCAAGATATACAACCCCACGCTTACTATCTGTCCAGTTACGCTCGACGCCTGCTCCCAAACCTTTTAATTGAATACTTTTCAATCTTGGTTTATAAGTAGCATGGTATAATACTGGTGGAATATTAGAATCCATGTCTTCCGCCACAGGTGGCTGACCCTTAGCAGCCTCTCGTTCTTTAATTGCGGCCCACTTGTCTTTCAGATGCTTCACCAGTTCTTTTGTGTTGAGGAGACGATTCTTGCGCATGTATTGATTTATCAGCACAATGTTTCTGTAGTCGGGGTTTGTTGGATCTCTGCCTGCATTGTGCAAGTTGTTTCGCAACTGCGACTCTTGATCACCGTAGTACCTGATGTTGTATGCCAGTCGATCGGCGTCTTTGTCCAGTGCATCACCTGGTTGTTTACGCATGAGTTCCATCCATGGAGTCAGATACTGATATTCGTTGGAGTCTCTTGTCTCTGGCTTCTTTGCTCCACCTAACAGTGTGCGTGCTTCGGCAGAATCCAGGGGCAGACGCCGCCTGGCGTCTTGTAGCATCCAACTGTTCTTATCATTGTAGAGCGACACTGGGATACCTTGCTGTTGTGCTAAATTAATGGCCGTTTTGATTTCATTGGCGCGAAAGTTTTGTCTGTCAATGTTCCATTCATCTTTCTCTGTGGCTTTCAGTGGTTTCAGAAAGAAATGAACGCCAGTGACGTACGGGCGCAATGGTATATCGTGAGTAGGACTCAGCACCCTGTCTTCACTCTCTGAGGTGCGAGTGCCATTGCTCTGCTGCCACATGCCTTCCCAGTAGTCCATAGGGATCGTTCTATATCGCTGACCAAGCTTTTGTCCATTCAAATCGAACATGGCTCCGGAATTATTCGCTTGTTGAATGTGATAGTCACCGACTTTACTGCGAGTAGTAGCCAAGTACCAAGGAAGTCCTTTGCGAGCCCACTTCTCTTCGACTCCAGTCCCTGTACTGCTCTCCAGACTGAAGTGACTGTCAGCCAGAGTTCTGACAGCGGCAGCGGTGGTCATGTAATGAAACAAAACATCAGTAGCACCTTCAGACAACAATTCGTCATCTTCGTGCATGTGTTCGCCGCCGGGCTGGTCAGCATCCATGTCATGCGTTTTTAATCCCAAGCGTTTAAGCTGCTGCAAATAAGGTTGTTCAAACTCATCACTGGGGAATACTATAACAGTTTGCGGAGGACCTTGATTGTAGTCCTTGGGATCAGCATCGTCCATGTCGCTGATGTCCATGCCCAGGCGGTACCAATCAGTCAAGTCACTAACGTCAACTTTGGTTGTACCTGCGGGCCACTGGGGCGGGAACTCTGGACCGGTTGCTTCTTGATTGCCCAGGTCGTCTTCAACCGATCCCGGCACCTGACTGATAGGGGCATGATACCGTTCGGTCAATGAGGTTGCTCGTTTGGCGGATGCCATTTGATTTTGAAATGTCATCAGCAGTGGTGGACGACCAGCAGCATCAGTTTTCCAACCCATCTTGGCTGCTTGACGCTGTACTTCGCCAGGCTTGATGTCCACAGTCAAAGCCATGCTGTAGCGCGGATCCTGTGCTTCTCGGCTGTTTACAGGAATGTAGCCAGTTGCTTCTTCCAGCTTGGTATCTTTGAACTGATCCGGATGTTGTTCGGCCCAGTGGCGCATCATGCGACCGGCCTGTGCATTGGCCGCATCTTCGTATGGCGAACCAGTACGGCCAGCATCGTCGGGCATCTCACCTTGTTCGTTCTGTTTTGCGTGTGTTAGCTCATGCGCCAATGTGCGCAGTATGTCAAGCATGTGCCGCCCGGTCACAGCCAGCTCAATTGTGTTATTATCCGGATCAAATCGGCCAAAGGTTCCGTTACGCTCAGTCCAGGCAGGATTATGTTGTATACGGATCTTGGGCGGATTCTTTAATCCGTAATGCTTGAAGCAGCTACGAGCAAATTGCTTTATAGTGTCCCGGACCTGACCACGGTCTTGACTCTCATTAGCAATCTCGGGTGCAGTTGTCTTGTACTCGTAGCCGGGCAGCCACATGCCGCCTACTCGTCCGTAGTGATGCTTTTTCTTTGTGTTGTTGCGTTGTTGTTCATCCAGGCTCAGCTGCTGATCCTGCGCTGCCTGCAGTGCAGCTCGCATTTGGTCCAAGGTGCCATTTGATCGTAACGCTTTGAATGCCAGATTCTCCGGACCAAACTCACCTGTTTGATCCAGGCCAGCCTGTCTCATCTGCTTGACTTTTTTAGCAACAGCAGCTATCTGCGCCAGGTCGCCAGACTCAATAGCTTGCTCAATTCGGTGTCCAATATCTTCGTACTTGCTCTGGACTGAAATGTCATCGACCTCAGGACGCCGACGTTGTGGTACACTGATCCAGTCACTGTTCTTTACAGAATAGATACCTTGGCTATGGTGGGTATCACCAGCAGGTTGAACATAGAGTTCAACATCATATCCGGCAATCTTGATGTTGTGTTGGTTGTTGTACTGATACTTTTTGGCATCAAACAGCTCACGGTACACTGCATCCTCGGGCAAGTCCACAACCAAGTGTAGATCAATGTCCGAGTGCGGAGTATACGTGTAGGCTGCATTCGAACCCGATACCGTAATGTCTTGTACTCTAAGATCAGGCACGCCTAGAAATTCTCGAAAGTCATTGGCAATGGCCATCAGCTTTTCTCGAACTTCGGGAAGAAGATTTTCATCACTTCCCCACAAGCGCGGATTTAGAGTGTCATTGAACTTGACAGCATCTGATAAACGGTAATTTTCGAGTTCTTTAATGTCCATACGAACTATTTACCGTTAGGCAGATTTAGTTCGTTTTGCTTTCTTGGCAGGTGTAGGAGCAGCTTCATTAGTGGCCAACACTGTGGGAGGTGCAACCGGTGCAGGTGCCTCTACGGTCTGTGGAGGCGGAGTCGGCGTACCACCATGCACAGCATGCAGTGCTTGATACAAGGGTTCCTGTGCAGCAAAGTCAAACGTGTATGTGCCGGTATGCTTGAGCAACACACGCTTGTCAACCCAGATCTTCCCGCCCATGTCACGCCAGTTTTCGCAGAAGGTCCAGTCTTCACTGTAGTAACGATTCTCACGAACAGCAGTATCGTAGTAGGTTTTAAGATGCTGGTCCAGCTCCTTGGGCAGGCCGATGTCATTGTTGAATGGCTTGACTGCCGGATGTTGATTCAGTTTCTCGAACACATCCCGCTTGACCAACATAAAGCCAGTACCGGTCTTGGAAACTTCTTGTAGGCCATTTTCGCCTTCTTCGGCACCCTCAAATCCATTCACAACCCACTTGACAGGCAGGGTTTTCATGGGATACAAGCCACCAATAACATCAACCTGTCGGTCCAGTAGCACCAGCAAATGCCAGGGCTCCCAGCCAATGTCGGCATCCACAAAGAACAAGTGCGTGCTCTGTGGTGTGTTTAAGAACTTGGCAACCAAGGTGTTTCGAGCACGACTGATCAAGCTTTCATTGGTCATGGTCTCCATGGTCCATTCAAGTCCCAACTGCCTAGCAGTGTTGCTCCATTTGATAAAGCTCATGAATGTGGACTCAGTAAGCATGCCCGCATAGCAAGGCATACAGATGTGGACACGAGTTGTTTTTAGATAATCGACGTTGACAGTAATTTGTTGTTCAGCCATGCTTTCCTCTTTTGTTTAAGCATGATATTTAACTGCTAAGTTAATGGCTCGAATTTTTTATTGGGTCTTTATGGCAAAAGACATCATGATGGCCGATGTGATGCGGCGCTTGGGTTGATGCATGACAGGGATTGGACTGCCGTGTTGTTTAGGCGGTAGAGGCGGCGGTGCAGGATTCTTCTTGCTCATGCCTCGTCGACGTAGTCACTCACAGGATTACGTTGCTCTTCACCGATGTCAATCTCTTTACCTTTGCCCAAGGGACGATTCCCACGCTTCTTACGGAAGTCTTCGTAGCGTGCTAGTGCTTCTACTTTGCTACGTACTACGCCGCCTTTGTACAGCAGGTGTTCAACACCCAGGTAGTTGCCGACCCGGATCATGTCAACGATCTCGCTGAGCTGACGTGCAAGCCCACTGACCAGAGTTTTCTCTGTAAAACTTCCAAGACCGCCAGTGGGTCTGATTACTTCACCATCTCGCGGATCGTTAGCAACCACAGCTTCGTCAACTGCCGGAGCTGCTGGTTTAGGCGGGTCAAGAATCTTACCTATCATTTTAACAGTAATATCGCGCAAGGGATCGTTGCCCTGGGTAGCAGGATACATCAAAGTGATAAAGTCAGCCTTTTGTTCAGGCGTCCAGCCGAGCCACTTGGAGCGAATCTCAGTAGCAGACGTCATACCCGGTCCAAATACCTTCACAGGCAAGTAGTCCATATAACCGTGTTGACTCATGGGTTGTAGTCCATTAGGTTTGTACAGTTGCAGGTATGAAGGAGAGCCATCTTTCTTGACCTCGCCTGGCAAAGGGGGCACGTTACGATCCTTCTCGCTACGAACAAAAATCAACACTGTGTCAGTGGGATCGTACATCTGTGTGATCTCTTGTGCACTGAACGGCGACTTGACTTGAATAAATCTATGCGCAGGAATTCCTGCAAGCCTGGCCAGCTTTTGTTTTACTTCAAACGGAAAGGGGCGTGTGTTAGTATCGGCTGTTGCAGCCACATACACATCGGCGCCGGGGAATTTCTTTACTGCTTTATCGTACAAGGCTTTGTGCCCTGCATGGAATGGGTGGAAGCCGCCGGGCATGATAACTACTTTTTTCATGCTAGTATTTAGCGGTTATAAATTTTCTAGCACCCAGAAATTTATAGGCAATCTAAATTCAAAATCAACTTGTCCGTTGCAGCCCATAGTTCCGAAAAATTTTGTTTGAACAGTGGCACCGGTTCCATTAAAATTATGACTATATCTAGCTAGAGCTGTAATTAAATGGTCCAGATCAACTCCATTGACGGTGATTTGCTGTATATCTACTAATAAATCACGGACTCGTACACTGTCAATAATTTGAGTATGTTGTGCAGTTTTTCCCTCTAGCATAATACATAATCTGTATCGAGCAGCATGTAGAGGAATAACATAATCCACGGATCGTGATCCATACGGATCGCCTTGCCAAATCATCTGGCTGTTAAGTGTTATTGTTAGTTTAGAACCCGGTGCAGTCGATGACACTGTCATCGATATAGTATCTGCCATCAAATTAGTAACTTAGCATTAGCTTGGTGATAGTTCCCTGAGAGAACTGCTCAACATTGGCTCTCATCCAAGTAAAGTTTCCGTTAATATTGACGGAAAAATTATTAGTAGTGGGATCAGTTGTAGTGTCAAAGTTGTATACACGGAACCATTCAGAATCAGCAGTTGGTAATGTTTCCAGGCTGGCTTCAATTCGAATACGACCTTGAAAGCCATGCAAGAAAAACGCCACAGTCTGCAAGCTGCCAAATCCACCGTAATAATTGGCGGCTTGTTGCTTCGCCCCACTCCAGTCTTCACTGGATCCGTCGTAGTTTCCTGACGGAGTGCCGTATGTTGTGGTGGGCAGCAGTTGCAGTGTGGTTGTTTTCATTGTGCTTGTTCGACTTCCACAACAACGCCGTTGCCGGCTAGTTCTTCTGCTACCGCAGCAATAGACTGCGCAATGTCAGCATTGACAATGTTAGCAATATCGGCACCTTCTTTGACCAGCTTGCTGAACTTGATAACAATAATTTCTTCGTGTATTTTGATCATGATAATTTATTTATCTGCTACAATGGGAACAGTTTTTCGTACCAGGCCCGGTGCAATAAGCCCTAACATGCTCATTGTGCTGGCGCTGTCGTGGTCGACAAAAAAGTAATTCAGGCTGAACATGGGAGATTTTTGTCGATTCCAGTATTTTGTTAGCGCAGGACTGAGCCGTATACCCTCCTGCGCTTGTAGAAAGTCTCGAATGGCAGCACCCACTGCATGTGTGAAATACATGGTTTTAAAGTAGGTGCGCCAGGCGTGACCCGGGGATTTTAATGTAACTGCACCTGCTGTGCCAGCAAGTGTTATTGTTGACACACGGGTTGTTGACGGAACAACCCACGGCAAGTCACAGATACTTTCAATAAGTGCAACATCATTGGTGTAGACATAGATCATACTGCCTGCAATAACGATCTTTTTTCTGGCAGTTTGTTCTAGAAAAAAGTCACACATCAGATGTAGGGTAGCAGCACAGTCATCTGACATTCTATTGCCGGGACCCCGTCTAAACGGAGGTCTAATTTGAGTAAGATCCCATTGGCGAACATTGTACACATATTGATCAATTTTGGCGTGGTCTAGTTGGCGCAGTCCTGACGCCTCCTGAACCACAAAACTGATCGAATACCGATAATCACCAAACCAAGGACCGCTGCGCAGAACAGTCTCTAGTTGGATCTTAGGGTTTAGGTTTAAATTGGTCAAGGACAATATATCCATTGCTATCCACCGTGGGTTGTACTGCGGTTGGGTTCTGTTCAACAACAAAGTCAATCTCGCCGTTACGGGTAATCACGTGAACAGTGCACTGTGCCAGTTGTTCAAACAGAATCTTTTTGCCTAGCGGCACACGAATCAGTTCATCAATCTTGCGAGACAAGGGCCGCGCACCCATCTTGGGATCGTACCCACGGTCGGCCAGGAGATCAATAGCTGACTCAGTCAGCGTAATTTTAATTTCACGATCTACCAAGCTGGTACGCAGTTCGTCAACAAACTTGATAACAATCTTCTTGATGGCCAAGCGATCCAGCTTGCCAAACTTGCACACAACGTCGATACGGTTACGCAGTTCAGGCTTGAAGAAATCCTTCATGGCCTTGTCCTCGCTGCCGGTACGGGAAAGATCTTGCCCAAACCCAATGTTGTTGTTTTCATTATCCCGGGCACCCAAGTTAGATGTCATGATGATAATGGTGTTTTTGCAGTCTACCGTTTTACCAGCACTGCTGGTGATGCGGCCCTCATCTAGCATCTGCAACAGGATGTTGGTAACGTCCGGATGTGCCTTTTCAATCTCATCAAACAACAGGATTGAAAACGGATGCTTGCTGAGATCAGAAATCAGCTTGCCACCGCCCAGGTTACCATCTTCGAATCCCACATAGCCGGGCGGTGCCCCGATCAAACTGCTTACTGTGTGCTTCTCTTGGAACTCGCTCATGTCGTACTTGAGCAGGGTCATATCCAAGTGCTGCGCCAGCAGGCGCGCCAGTTCAGTTTTACCTGTGCCGGTTGGCCCCAGGAACAAAAAGCTGGCCATGGGCTTCTTGCTGTTGCCAATGCCGGCAAAGTTAATATAAACCCGTTCCAGTACCGAGTCCACGGCAGCATCTTGACCGTGCAGTGCTTGCTTGATGTTGCTTTCAAGGTCACGAATCTTAACACTCTGTGTGTTGTTGAGACGATCCATTGGCACACCAGCAACACGGCTAACCTGGGCCATGATAAGATCACGACTCACAGTTACTGTGCCGGCATCACGGGTGCGTTCCCTAGCACACGCTGCATCCAACAGGTCAATACTCTTGTCGGGATTCTTTTTATCATGAATGTAACGACCCGACAACTCCACAGCAGCAGTCATTGCGTCTGTGTCAATCATGACGTTATGGAAGCGTTCCAGGCGCGGACTCAACCCAATCAGGATCTTCTCTGTGGTCTCGGGACTGGGCTCATCGATGCCCAGTCTGTAAAAGCGTCGCATCAGTGCACGATCTTTCTCAAAGCTTTCGTAGTACTCTTCCCACGTTGTGCTGGCCACAACCTTTAAGGTACCCTTGGTGATTGCAGGTTTAAGCATGTTGGCAAAGTCCAGGCCGGAGTTGTTGCTGGATCCGGCACCGCGCATGGTGTGTGCTTCGTCAATAAACAGCACTGAATTCTTTTTGGCTTCCAGGGCAGCAATCACTGCCTTGAGCTTTTCTTCAAACTCGCCTCGATACTTGGATCCTGCCAACAAGGATCCAATTTCAAGACTCCAGACTTCGTGTCCTTTAAGGAACTCCGGAACCTCATTGTTGGCAATGCGCTGTGCCAGTCCCTCGATAATGGCAGTCTTGCCTACCCCTGGGTCACCCACCATGAGCACGTTGGCCTTGAAGCGACGCGCCAACACTGCAATCATTTCATCAAGATCATGCTCGCGACCAATCAAGGGTTCAAGTTGATCATTACGCGCCATGTCAGTCAAGTTGATGCAGTGCTCTTCAAGAATCTCAGTTGCTTGTTTGTCGTTGATTTTGGTCTCGCCTTGTCGATAGTTATTTTCCCAGAACTTCACAAACTCTGACTTGGTAATACCGTACTTTAGCAAAAAGTAGTGTGCATGACTGTTGGTTTCAGTCATCATGGCCAGGTACAAGTCAATAGTGGTCACAGTGCGGCGCCCTGTAAACAACACCTGGGTCAGTGCCCTATTAAAGGTGCGCTCAAGTGCATTGGTCTTTTTGGGCTGCAAAGAGTCAGTTTCTCTGCGCAAGTGCGTGAGTCCATCCAGGTACAGGCTTAGATCAATTTCTAACATTGCAACTTCGCATCCGAATTTTTCTAACACAGTGTGGAATGGCGGATACTGTACCATGCTCAGCAAGAGATGTTCTGTGATCACGTATTCGTGTTTACGATCTCGTGCAATTTTTACAGCCGATTCAATAATTTGTTCAATTTCTGGGTTGTTGGTCATGTCTTTCCTTGCGGCTTATGATAGTTCTATTATACACGAACACTGGTAGCGTTGTCAAATATTTAGTGCCCACGTTCTTGTCGTATTGCTGCGACTAGTTCAGGTGATATCTGTTCGGGTATGCGTACCCCTACTCGCACCAGCAAGTCGCCGGGGCCACCTTGTTTGCCCGGAATGTCGGATTCGGGCAGGCCCCGGCCGCGCAACCGTAACATGCTGCCGGGTTGTGTGCCTGCTGCCAGGGTCATTTGCAACTCAGCACCGCGAATATCAGTCACTGCAATAGTTCCGCCCAGCACCAGATCCCAGAGATCAACTGCTTGATCAACAATCAAATGCTTGTCCTCTCGTGTCCAGCGAGAGTTGGGATGGATACGGAATGTTATCACAAGGTCTTGTCCGTCGGGACTCATGCCCGGATAGCGTATGGTGTCACCGTCGTCGATGCTGCGTGGCACACTGATTTCAATTTGGCTGGCCTTCCCGTTGACATTTAACGCCACTATCTGGGGGCCACCCACAGCAATCAATTCTAATGAGACCCAAAGGTTTATTCGCGGAGCCATGCGCTGTTGTCGAATGTTGACTCCGAATGCGCCAAAGATATCATTGATGTTCATCCCACCCATATGCGGATTGAACCCGGGTTGTGGTCTAGGTGGGTCGTTGTATTGCGCCCGCTTTTGGGGATCACTCAATACAGTGTACGCTTCGTTAATGGATTGAAATTTCGCAGAGTCACCACCGCGGTCCGGGTGGTGTTTCATGGCCTGACGACGAAATGCTTGTTTGATTTCGTCGTCAGTGGCTGTTTTGGGCACACCTAATGTAGCATAGTAATCGATCATAAAAAAGTCCTGTACAATTAATTATGCAGGACTTCCTGGTGCAGGTATCAATTACTGCTGGGCTGGTTCAAGTTTCTTGTGTTGTTTGACAGTTTTGCAAGTTTGCTTTACGTTGCCCTTGGTATCCTTGACCGGGTTGCCTGCTTTGTCTTTTTGGTCCACGCAAACTTTTTTAGTTTCGCGTGGCTCATCTGCTGCAAACACCGGCACACAAAGTGCCAGGCTCACTACGAATCCATTAATAATATGTTTCATAGTGGTCTTTCGTTCAGTTTGGGTTGGCCAAATAAATTGTAGTGCCAGTGTTGGGCTGTACAGAACGAGCATTACCATCTGCAAATGCTGCCTTAAACTGATTCACTTGTGCAACAGATAACTGTATTGGTTGCTTAAACAATACCCATTGAACAATTTGCGGATATGCGCCCAGATTCAATTGATTCTGTGGATTTCCCCACCATGGTTGACCGTTGTTTGGATTACTATTGGCCACACAACTATTAGTTTGGTTGCCATTGGTTTGTCCTAAAGTAGCAATACTGATCGGAGCAGTTAATCCGCCACTGTATCGGTAGGAAGGTGCTGTGTTGATGTTACCGGCCGGAATGCCCATTAGTGTCTGGATGTTAAGGCTGAGAGTACCACCGCTGTATGCCCCCGAAGCATTGACTGCTGGTATTGCGTTGAACGTAGTGGTCCAAGCAGAATTTGCCACAGCACCCTTGCCGACCATTCTCTGACCCATTACCAGTAATGAATCTGCAGCACACAGTCCGCGTGCGCCAGAGGTAGCATCGGATAATTTAAAGAAAACAAAATGTACTTCTAAATCTGTTGCTGAGTTATTGACCCAGTGTTCAGATGGACCATGGAAATGGAACTCTAGCAAGCAATACTGAGCTCCGCCATAGGTCACACTTGGTGCACAGGCACCGGGTGTTGCGTTGTTGAGTTTGTATGTGCCCCAGCGTGTGTTGGAAATAGTATAGGCATTTATGCCAGTTTGTGCTGTGGGCAATGCGCAGTTGTCGGTGCCTTGACAAAATTGGGCATTTGTTGTGTTTTGCAGATTAAAAGTATATGTAGTATTCATACTACCATAACTGGTAAACTGTGTTGGACTTCCTTGCGCTGTAACCGTGGTGATGTTGATTGGAGTCTGGTTACTTTGAGCGGTTGCAACAAATGATGCTAGACCAATTGCCATTGCAACAAATACTGATGCAATATTCAGTTTCTTCATTTTTGTATTTCCTTTGTTTAATTAACCTATACGCCAGTTGGTACCGTCGCTATAGACTGGCACAACATTTGAACCGGCGTTTCCTACGATATTACCAAAATTCCCCAGGGCCACTTTGTTGGCATCATTGACGAATGTTTTTAATCCGGCAGCAGTGTTTGCCAATGGTAGTTCGGCCACAGTCATTACCTGAAGCTGCACAGTGCCATTTGTATTCACTATGAACGGAGTAGAGCTGGCAGTTCTGTTACGCACAGTAAAATTGTTGCTGCCACTGCCGATAATGCCAACATCCCATTGTTGGGTCGCAGTGGCCTGATCCTGCACACTAAGGTAAGCACTACGCGGAGTATTGTAGTTGTCATCGTACCCTACTATGGTAATGCCCGGTCCGGCTGTCACGTCAAAATCTGTGCTTTCTACTTTTGGTGTATTAATAGTCAAGTAGGTTACGTTACTGCTGGACTGAAACGCATTGGTACCATCGATAGTGGGTAACCCGTCACTGTCAAACTGTATAGTCGAATACGTATCCCCGGGTGTGCCGCCCTGATTACTAAAAGTACCTAACCAATTTATCTGAACTGCTCCGTCGTCACCAGCCGGTGCACCAGCAGTGCTCGGGAACACCTGGGTCAACTGACCCAAATTGTTACCTATGTAGACCACCGGCGGGTCCTGGGTCAAGTCAGCTACCATTTCACCTGGACGAGCATTACCATTGTAATCATACAAGGTTTCTTGTGCATTGTCCTTCATCACTGTGCGACTAATGCCGGTTATATTTAAGTAGGGTGGAGTAGACATTTGGTGTACTGTGTTATAGAATTATTTATATTTATATTGCCGGGAATGATGGAACCACAGGTGCCAGCTTGCCGCCAAACCCTGTGGTTACTGCTGCGGCCGGGGTTGCTGGTGCTGGTGCTGGTGCTGGTGCACTAACCGAGCCAGCGTCGCCGAAGCTGCTTGCTGCCGGAGTGCTAAATGCTGGAGCCCCGCCCGAAAATCCTGTTGCTGTTGCTGTTGTGTTGCCATTTGTTGTTCCTCCTGTTGGCGGGACATATGTTGTTCCTGCCCCGGGTGGCAATTGTATGCCACCATTGTTGGCCCCATTTAGTTTCTCCTGTGTGCGGCCGTATGCTGAAATACCAATCACAGCGCCCATTGCAATGTGGAATAATCCTGCACCTTGCAGTGTCAGCGGCTGCCACTGACTAGAAACTTGTCCATGACTGTATGCTTGCAGCAGGCTCCACAGTACAGGAAATCCAACAAAGTCCATGAAACACACCACCATGTACATCCAACCCATCATGGGTCGCCACTTGCTGTTCATCCAGTCTTCTTTCTTCTCGCTCTCTAATACTTTAGTCATGTTTTTTATTCTCCCATGATATGTAATGCATGCTCGTAGTGGTTACACCGATCCTCTAGTCCAATATAACCACCATTGATGGCTCGTGTGAGCCCTTTAATATCCCCAGTATCGGCCAAGCGATTCAAGTTGTTCTGTTCCCAGAACCAACAGGCCGACTGTGCAGCCCCTTCAAACGTGGCCAGGTACTCGGATGCGTCATCTTCACTGATACTCAAGCTGCCGGCAAAGAATGTGTAGTTGTCTTTTCCGGTCAACTGTATAAGTCCGCGACCACAGTACCGGTATCCGTCACCGCTGGCTTCATCTCCGTTGCCCATGCGGCTAGCATACACTCGGTTAGCAATACGTTCGGGCTTGTTGGCATATTCAGCAGCCAATTCATCTGTGGGAAAGTACTTAGGGAATACTTTACGCAGGCTAGCAGCCTTGTAGTTCAGGTTCTCTTTGATAAACACAAAGTTACCTGACTCGTGTGCACACTGTGCTATGAATGCAGCAATGCGTCGCGGAGTGTTGATCTCATAGTCATCCAACAACTCGGACAGTGCTGCATACCAGTGGTCAATGTGTGGATTCTTGACCATTTGTTTTAACTGATCTAGTGTCAACAGTGTGCTCATTAAGTATTCCTTTATTTCTTAGCAGAGTTATTCAGCCGCCATTCTAATACTGCGATTCGTTTATCTAATTCGGCTCTTGCTGCAGCAGATTCTGCTGCGATCCTGGAGCGGCTCAGTGCAGCTTCCTCTTTCTGTGCAAGAGTATCTTTAACCCGTTCTAGTGTCATTGCACTACGAGCAAGTGCAGCTTCCTCTCTAATCTTTTCCATCTCTATTGTGGTCCCTTGGGGAGGAATAGCTTTATTCTCGGCACTGACTACCACATTAACTTTACTTTGAATAACAGTCAGATCATGTTGGGCTGAACTTAACGCAGTCATTAGATAGACAATACAACTGAACATTATGGGGATGCCGGCAAAGGTTATTTTTTCAATAAGTGCACCTTTGGTTACAGCAGCAGAATGCTCTTCCTGTAGATGTTCTACTTTTTTGATTAAACCGTCTATATCCTGTTCTTGTGTTGACATTATCGACTCCTGATTTATTTCTGTACTTCTTCAAACGTTTTCTTTTGTTCCTTGTACCATTCTTGCCAGCCTATTAATTTTTCTCGGATTTCGTAGTAGGTTCCGTAGTTTTCAACAACTGTTCCAAGGAGGTCACTGGCTTTAACAGTGGAGGGAGTTCCATCAGTACTGCCGGCACCTCGGGAAACTTCATTTTGACTGGCACTGTTGTGCACGAACACAGTAGACATAGGCAACTCGCACTTAGCATCAAGCTGTTTACCGGCCACCTCTTTAATAAGCTCTTTGTTGACATATACTATTTCCTTGACAGTTTTGATCTTGGTCTGGATCCGGGTCTGGATCACAGTGTTGACTTCCTGACTTTTGGCTTCGGCTGCTGCTACCTTTGCTTCCAGTTCCTTGACCCGTGATTGCCACTGTGCTTCGTTACCGTGCCAGCCAAAAAAGTACGCACTCACTAGCAGCAGAGCCACAGCAGCTAGCTCAGCCGGCAAGTGGTACTGTGACATCAGCGGGATCCAATTCACCAATTTGGATGCCACATACAGCAGGCTGCCACACAAGAGTACGGCGTACATTAGAAACACAAATACACTGTCTGGTAGCAGACTACCTATCCAAGCGAGCTGAGACATACTGATCCTTAATAGATGTATTTATTAGATACTTTCTATTAAGTTGTGTGCGGATCAAGTAACATCATGCCCGGACCATCTCCTCGTTCAGGGAAACAATCTTCAAGCGTAGTTTGTCGTCGAATGTCTAGAGTCATGCAATGCATGCCGCCGTCCCAGAATGTTCTGGTTCTAATTGGCATTGGATGGGCAGTAATACCATACTCTTCTAGCCGTCTAAAAATTGCATCATGCTCGCCGGGTACCATGACGTTTTTTTCGTCAAGAACAAGACTATTGACTTCAAAAAATGTTTCTGTGTAATTACCAATCCAGGTTTGAGCATGCTTAATAATATGGCTGTTAAACGCATGGCTAGTGCGGCCAGGCTGAAATTCTTGACGGTCCGGTAACCACCATCTTTTGCCAGCGCGGCCGGCCGGGGATTCCTCTCTGTGGTGGAAAAATTCTGGTGAAATAGTTTGGATTCTTTTCCAATTTGGAAATGTTTTTTCGTATGAATCAAAATAATGACTGGCTAAAATTAACCCAGGCTTGAGCAGCGCAAAACAGCTGTCGAGATGGCCACCATTATTAAGAATATGTATACGATTTTCTGGAAATAATTCTTGCATATATGTCTGCAATGCCAATGCATGAAGATAAGTGGCTTTTGTCGGGGCGGAGCTACTCAACTCAGCATCAATATACAGGTCCTTCCCTGCTCGTACTATAGATGCACCAGAAATGTTGGCATATCCCCGTGGCCTAAATTGATTTCTTACATCGCCGCCAGACTGCTCATAATCATCGATTGCATGCTGCCACGGCGATACTCCACCATTGGCTTTTTTTGCAAACAATGTATTATTAATTGTGATGTAGTTGTCACGTGGTGTTATTTCAGGTTTTACCAAATGTGCGTCAGATGCTCCAGGCGCCACTTGTATATAATCATCGATATTATCATACACAGGTCTCCGTACTACTACTCCAAACTCATCAAGCTTGGCAACAACAAGGGCAAGATCTTGCTGAGTTTTTTCGGTAATTTCATGAAAACAGTCGCGAACTTCTGAGTCTAGATGATCATACCATGACATGGGATAAACATCCCCAAGCCAAACTTCTTCAAGCTTTCCCCAACAGTTATGACTGTTGATCATTGGTAAATTTGTCATATGATTAGATGATCAAGAAAACATTTGACGCTTGCCTGAATTAGCAAGTGTATGCAAGAATGCCTGTGTCTTGTCGGTTATAATACCAGTCAGCTGTAGTGTGACTCTGGGATGGAATCCAGAATTGGCAGTACTATGGGGGATATTCTTCCAATCAAATGTAGTTACATTTCCGGCACGCCACTGGTTCCAGTGGAAATTGCCGTATTCCCAAAACTGTCCCGGTTGCCAATCAGTCAGCTGGACGAAATAACGGCCGATTCGACCGGGATCTTCAGGGAACCATTTGTACAGTTTGTCAATATGCAAGTTCCATACCTGTCCGGGTTTCTGTACGTGAATACGATCCATGCAATCCTCTAGTCCAAACGCATCGCTGATGGCTTGTAGTTTTGGGCCCAGTCGCCAGGCTAGGTCAGTAATGATTACCTTGGGGTCAATTCCCACACGTTCCAGATCGTATTCTTCATCCTCAAGTTCAGGCTTGGGCACAAACACACCCTCACCTTTGAACCCGCGTGTTTCCCAGTTAGCAGGTTTCGCATCTGCAAGTATTTGTTGCAGTTCATCATGCCATGTGGGTTCGATATGGCCCAGGGTAGTGATTACATCATCTTTTGTGTCTACCTTTGTTGAATCAAAATGGTATGTGCTTTTTTCTACCAGTTTGTCCCAGCTGCCTTTTCTTTCGATCATTTTATTACCTTTACGTTTATATCACTAGTCAAATAGTTTTGTGCGTCTGCTGCAGGTGGCGGTTCAATCTCTAAAAACTCTGCCAGTTCCTGATTGTTATAGATAGTCGAGCCGCTGTCAGGCTGTTTGTACCATGCTGCACAAATATCTCGATTTTGATCTGCAATAATGCCGGCCATTGTGCGCAAGTTCTTATAGTATTGATCGTACTTGGGGTAGGTTATATCAAAGTGTCCACACTTGACCCACCAGCCCAAGCAAGCATCATTGGGACGATGTACTAACACTACCGGACAGTCCGGCCAGGTCTGTCGCAAGAAATCAATATGATGTGAGAACACATGACTCTTGACAATCTTTACGCCGGTGCCGGTGAACGGACGATCAAACTCTGCTTCGCATTCGGCCCGACTGTGTTGATCTAATCGATCAAAGAAGCTGCCAAACTCCATGCCCGGATCAAAGTATGCACCCAGGTGCATCAGATCCAGGGTTCCCCCAGCATCATGATAGTATGTGCGTTCCTCGCTGTAGTCTGAACGGTCAAGGCTGGCACTATTGTAAATGTTCTTGACCACGCTGCTCCATTTAGAGCCCGGAGCACCTGCTACAAAAATGTATTTCATTAATTTTCTATTCCTAGTTTCGTTAAAAGTGACTTTGGATGTTGTGACTTCCAATGGGCTACCAAGTTCTGTTGGGCGTTGTTGAACTTTAGAATTTTGCCGTCTAATAGATCTCGAATATTGATAGATATATCTGCGGTTGCACAAGTATCAGAGATGGTCTGTTGGTAATGTTCTTTTATTTTGTTAATTTCTCGTCGGTGCCTAATTAGTCGATCACTGTCTCCATTTTTAAAAAACATAGCTGTTCCTTTGTGCCAGGCCATTCGCATACGGTAGTTGGCATCGGCCCACAGAAATACTTTTTTCCCAGGAAGTCTTTTCCAATAGTCAATATCGTTGCAATTAAAATAAATTTTGTTAATTGGAATTTTGGTTTGTTGGGTATATTCGTTTTGAGGCCAAATCTCACTGAATTTCCAACTTGGACGATTGGTGTTCCATTGATGTTTAATACTTAATGGTAATATAAATTTTTTATACACCTCAGGATAATAAAAAGTATTCTCAATGTAATTCGAATGTGCACCCGAATCTATCATAGATTGTATAATGGTCTTTACTAAAGATTGGTCTTGATTGCTCAATATCAACAGGAACTCCGAGCTGGTCAGTGACAAATACTGGTTGTAACTGGGCCAGTCATTTTTACATATGATATTGTACACTCCTTCAGGAAGTTTATATAGATCCATCAAGTAGTTGGTAAAATCAGTCGAGAGAAGTCTTCTCTCGACTCCATGGAAAGATGGAATACGCACACGGTCTTGCAAGTAACACCAATGCTGTTCCTTTAACAATAGCAAATGCAAGAATAAAAATCCTCCGCTGCCACCAAAATAAAAAAAATTCAAATCACAATCAAATTCGTCTGACATATAATATGTATTCTATCCGTTACCTGTTGCCCGTGAATCACGGCCGGGCAAACAACCTGCTAATATAACATCATCTAGCCAGTGTGTGTCTATTGCGCGAACATACTTGTGGTTGGCATCTTCGGTTATAAACTTCATAATGTCTGGATTGTCATATGCAATAGGGAAGTTTAACACACGGCTAGCCCACTTTAAGTAGTGTGTGGTATGGAGAAAGAAAGCTTCGTGATCCAGAAAGTGCACAGGAAAGCTGCTGGGCAGCAAGGTCTCGTAGTAGTATTTTTGTGCAATAGGAGTAGTATGTTCCTTGCGCACCCGCAATTGCTGTAACTGATTGATGTTTTGATCACGTACCACAATAGCTATTTCTACTTCTACACCAAAACTTCTAGCACGTTCGGCAACTTCTAGTATCTTGGGAATATGTCTAACACCATCAAAAAAGAAAGGACAGCTTACATTAGCAAAGTAAAAGTCCTTTTTATCAAACACCTCTCTAGTAAGCAGTTCAGGAGTGACCCAGTATTCAGCAAAGGGTTCTTGATCACTGGGAACCCAGTACTGATACAACATCTCGGTCCACCCCTCCACAGCCGGATGTAGGCTCAGTAACCTACTAAACAAATGGTTACCGGAGCCTTGCGGACCGGTAACGATTAACAGTTTTTTCATTCTTTACTTGGGTCAATTCTGCTCAGTACCGGAATAAATGCAGCACGTAACTCGTCCATGTTGCGCCGCAAGCCGGCCGGGGTCAGTTCAGATTCTTCGTAGAACACCACATTAAGATCTCTCCACTCTGCATATTCTTTGCTGCGCACTGCAGCACTGAAATTAGTCTGATACCATTCCACTACATCCTTAGGAGCGGCCGGCGGCAACTGGATACTCCAGGCAGCATACACATTGATCCCAGGCCATAGGTCTTGCAACATCGGCACATTAGGGAACTGCGGCATCCGGCGTGTGCCGGTAAATCCCAGGGCCCGCACTTTGCCACCTTCTACCAAGGGCCTGGCAACTGCAATAGGCATGATACCAAACTCAGTACCAGTCTTGCCATCATATTGTGCCACACTTAACACAGCAGGCATAGGTCCATTGAACTTGATGGGTCTAACAGCATCACGACTGCCTTTGCCGCGGTCCATCAGGTACTCAAACGCAGTACGGTGTGCGCCGCCGCCAACTGCAACGTTGATGGGACG
>Ga0114970_10000598_pt1 | contig 27109 bp, 30 predicted proteins | sample M_140205_XF_Meta_FD_87030 | JGI IMG/M metagenome (GOLD analysis project Ga0114970, IMG submission 87030) | Freshwater microbial communities from Lake Montjoie, Canada to study carbon cycling - M_140205_XF_MetaG | ecosystem: Environmental > Aquatic > Freshwater > Lake | place: Lake Montjoie...
GTGACAGGCCGTGGGCGAGCGGCTGCACGCCGGACAAGCTGCGGTTGCGCTGGCCCATGAAGCCGATCTCGATCATGTGACGTTCGATCACCTCGCCGATGGCTGCCAGCAGGGATGGAACATAGCGCCCACCCATCCACTGGCCGCCGCGCGGGTCGAAGATCGCCTTCAGCTCGTCCACCACGAAGGCGACGTCGCCGCCGCGCCGGAACACAGCCGAGATCATGCGGGTGAGCGCCAGCGCCCAGGCATAGGCTTCCATGTTCTTGGAATTGATGAAGACCTCGAAGGGCCGCCGCCGCCCATCGCGATCCAGGTCGTTGATGGTGATGTAGAAGGCGTGGTCGCTTTCGCCCCACTTGATCTTGTAGGTGCGGCCGACCAGCTCTTCCGGCCCGTCCAGCGGACGGATCATGTAGACGACGCTGTTGCGTGGCTCCGGTTCGGGCAGCGGCAGTTCGGGTTCGCCGCTTCTCTCCTTCAGGTCGCGCGCGATGATGCTCTCGGCGGGAATGGCATCGGCCGGCTCCTCGAACGACAGGACCGAACCCGTCACGTCATTGGGGCGATAGGTGGTGCAGCCCTTGCAGCCCTGCTCGTAGGCCGACAGGTAAACCTCGGCGAAATCGTCAAAGGCGATGCCGCGCGGCACGTTGATGGTCTTGGAAATGGCGCTGTCGATGAAGGGCTGCGCCGCCGCCTGCACCGCCAGGTGATCGGCGGGCGCGAGGGTCTGGGCGCTGACGAAATAGTCGGGCAGCGGCGCATCCGCGCCATGCTTCGCCCGGAAGGCGCGCACGGCGTAGTCCTCGACCTTCTCCTGGGTGCGTGTGCCGTCGGACTGCAGCACCTTGCGGGTGTAGTCGAACGCAAAGACCGGCTCGATGCCGCTGGAGACATTGTCGGCGAAGAGCGAGATCGTGCCGGTGGGCGCGATCGATGTGAGCAAGGCGTTGCGGATGCCATGCGCCGCGATGGCGTTGTAGATGTCGGGCGGCAACCCCTGGATATGCGGGCGCGCCAGATAGGCATTGGCATCGTAAAGCGGGAAGGAGCCCTTTTCCCGGGCCAGTTCGACGGAAGCGCGATAGGCGGCGTTGGACAGCATCGCCAACCAGGTCTTGATCAGGATCAGGCTGTCCAGCGAACCATACTTGACCTTGCAGAAGATCAGGGAGTCGGCGAGCCCGGTTACGCCCAGCCCGATGCGGCGCTTGGCGGCGGCCTCGCGCGCCTGCGCTTCCAGCGGGAAGCGCGACACATCGATGGCGTTGTCCAGCATGCGCACCGCAGTGGCGGTGAGCTTCTCCAGCGCTTCAAGATCCAGCTGCGCGCCGTCTTCGAACGGGTTCTTCACCAATTTTGCCAGGTTGATCGAACCCAGCAGGCAGGCCCCATAGGGCGGCAGGGGCTGCTCGCCGCAGGGGTTGGTGGCGGCGATGGTCTCGGCATAGGCCAGGTTGTTCAGCGCATTGATGCGGTCGATGAAGATCACGCCCGGCTCGGCATAGTCGTAGGTCGAGCGCATGATGCGCGCCCACAGGTCCCGCGCCTTCACCGTGCGCGCGATCTCGCCGCCGAACGCCAGCGGCCAGTCGGCATCGGCCTTCACCGCCGCCATGAAGGCATCGGTCACCAGCACCGACAGGTTGAAGTTGGAAAGACGCCCTGGCGTGCGCTTGGCGTCAATGAAATCCTCGATGTCGGGATGATCGACCCGCAGCGTCGCGATCATGGCGCCGCGCCGCGAACCGGCGCTCATGATGGTGCGGCACATCGAATCCCACACCTCCATGAAGGAGACGGGGCCGGAGGCATCCGCCCCCACACCCTTTACGCCCGCACCCTTGGGCCGCAGGGTGGAGAAGTCGTAGCCGATGCCGCCGCCCTGCTGCAGCGTCAGCGCCGCTTCGCGCAGGGCGCAGAAGATGCCGTCCATCGAATCCTCGATGGTGCCCATCACGAAACAGTTGAACAGCGTCACACTGCGGCCGGTGCCGGCCCCGGCCAGAATGCGCCCGGCCGGCAGGAATTTGTGCCCGGCCAGAGCCGTGCCGAATTCCTGCGCCCGCGCGCTCTTTGTCTCAGGCTTCTCGGCCTGCGCCAGGGCCAGCGCGACGCGGGCCCAGCTTTCCGCCATGTCGCCATCCACGGGGGTGCCGTCCGGCTACTTGAAGCGGTACTTCATGTCCCAGATCTGGCGGGAAATAGGGGTCATACGGGTACCAATCACAAAGGCGGCGGGGCTTCCACCGCAGTCCGCGTGTTCACTTAACGTTCTGCGTAGGTTTAGCCCAAAAGCGCCCGGGTGGCGCTCTCGATCCGCTCTTCCAAGATGGGCATGAAAGCGGCCCTTTTCAGCCCCGGCGGGATGGGTTCCAGGAAGGCCAGGGTTATCGTCCCGGGCCGCTTCCAGAAGCCCTGCCAGTGGGCGCCCGAATTGTGGGCCACCGGCACGCACGCCACGCCCAGCTGACCATAAAGGCCGGCCACGCCCGGCTTGTAGGCGGGCGGCGCCCCCGGTTTCTGGCGGGTGCCTTCCGGAAAGATCACCACCGGGCGGCCTTGCGCCAGCACCTGTTCTGCGGCCTTGGCCATGAAGCGCAGGGCCGAGGCCCCGGCGGCGCGGTCGATGGGAATGGCGGCGGTCTTGCCGACAAACCAGCCGAAGAATGGGATCAGCAGCAGCGAACGCTTCAGCACGATGGCCGGATCGCCCAGCACGAGATAGATCGCCAGCGTGTCCCAGGTGCTCATGTGCTTGGACGCGACCAGGAATGGGCCCTTGGGTACCGGGCCGGTGACGCGCATGTCGATGCCGGCAAACAGCTTCAGCCCCCACAGCACGATGCGCGCCCACAGGCCGGAAAAGGCCGCCGCCAGCTTGCGCGGACCCACTAGCAGCGGCAACGCGATCACACCCATCGCCAGCGTGATGGCGGCGAACCACAGCGTGAAGAGAACAGAACGCAGGAATAGCATCAGCTGATCGCAGTCATCGCCAGGCTGCCCAGATACTTGATGTATTCGCGTTGCAGCAGCACGGCGGTATCACGATGCTTCCACCAGCTGGCCATGTCGACGCTGCCATTCTCCACCGGATAGGCGGTGAAGACGATGCCGGGCATCACCTCTGCGAATTCGCGCAGCGCGCGCGGCATGTGATAGCGCGCGGTGACGATGATCAGGCTTTTGAAATTGTGCGCGTGCGCCCAGTCGGCGGTTTCCTCGGCATTGCCATGCGTGTCTTCCGCCACATAGCCGACATCGGCGCAGCAGGCGAAACGCGGCCCGCCTTCGGCGATGCGGCCCAGCGTTTCCTTTTCCGTTTCCATGTCCACGCCGCTGATCAGCAGGCGCTGCCCCGCGCCCCGTTCCAGCAGTGCCACGGCGGTATCGAGCCGCGCATGGCCGCCGGTCAGCGCCACGATGGCATCGGCATGCGGTTTGGCAGGCTGGACCGGCATCCGCGCCAGGAAAATGAGGAAGCCCGCCAGATAGACGAGGAGGGCTCCCAGGATGACGCCAAAAAAAGTGCGCATGGTGTGCAGGATAGCAGTCGTGCGCGAGGATGCTCAAGCGCAGCGGAAAGCCTAGTAAATCGCGCGCACAACGGACAGGACCGACAATCTTGCCGTGGTCCAGGCAATGCCCGCGATCACCGCCGGCACGGCGGCAAGCCAGGCCAGCTCTGAAAGCGTCAGCGACAAGGGCGGCAGGAACGGCACGGCATCGACGCCGACGATCGCAAGACTGCCGATTCCCGTGAACAGAAGGCCCGCCGCGACCGTGCCTGCCAGCGACGCCAGCAGGGCTGAGCTGAAATAATGCCATTCGATGTTGCGGGCGATGAAGCCGGCGCGTGCGCCCATCTGGTGCAGCAGCGCCACCATGTCGTGATGCGCATCAAGGCCGGCGCGCGTCGACAGCATCACCACCGCCGCCGTGGCGCCCGCGATCAGCAGCAGGATGCCATAGGTGGCATAGCGCACCGTGTCGGCCAGGCCCTGCAGCCGCGACATCCAGCGGCGGTGATCGTCTACCACCGCATGCGGCGCGGCAGCTTCGAGCCGCGCCTGCAGCGCGGCAGTATCCACGGCCTCGCTGGGCGCCAGGGTGGCGTCGATCAGTCGCGGCAGGGGGATGCCCGCCACCACGCCGGATTTGCCAATCCAGGGTTCGACCAGCGCAGCGATCTCGCCATCGGACAGCACGCGCACCTGTGCCACGCCCGGCGTGGCGTGCAGCACGGCCAGCGCGCTGCGCACTTCCGCATCCAGACCGGCCTGCACATCGCCGGTCTCCGGTGGCAGCACCTGCACCGTGACGCGGCCAGACAGGCCCGACTGCCAGCCTTCGGCGGCGCGCGATGCGATCATCGACGAACCCAGCGCCAGTGCCGCCAGCAGCGCCATCACGGCGATGACGAAATCCAGCGGTGCCGCGCCCTTGTCGCGCGGCATGATGGTGCGGGCCGCGATCATTCCCGTTTTCTTGCCGGTGTCACTCATGCGCTGCGCGCCGCAGTCTGGCGCATTTCCATCACCCGGCCTTCCACCAGCCGGATCTCGCGGCCGCGCGTTTCCTCGACCAGCATGCGGTCATGGGTGGCGATCAGCACCGTGGTGCCCAGGCGGTTCAGTTCGGCGAAAAGGCGGATCAGCTTGGCGCCCATTTCCGGATCGACATTGCCGGTGGGCTCGTCGGCGATCAGCAGGTCGGGCCGCGCCACCACGGCGCGCGCGATGGCGACACGCTGCTGTTCGCCGCCCGACAGGGTGGCAGGCTTGGCCGTCATGCGGTCGCCCAGACCGACCCAGGAAAGCAACTCGCGGACGTCGCGGTGGTAATCGGCTTCGCGCTTGCCCGCCAGCCGCAGCGGCAAGGCGACATTGTCATAGGCCGACAGGTGCGAGAGCAGGCGAAAATCCTGGAACACGGCGCCGATGCGGCGGCGCAAGGCGGGCAGCTCGCCGCGCCGCGCCGTCGCCAGTTCTTCGCCGAACAGGGTAATGAGACCCCGGGACGGCGGTTCGGCGAGGCAAATCAGCTTCAGCAGCGTGGTCTTGCCCGCACCAGACAGGCCGGTGAGGAAGGTGAACGAGCCCTGCGCCAGCAGGAAGCTGACATCACGCAGCACTTCGGGACCGCTGCCATAGCGCATACCCACATTTTCGAACCGGACCATATCTGAACTTACCCGGACCTCGCCTTGCGGTCATAGGGCTTTCGCCCCTATTTTCGCCGCCAACCTGCGGCTGTCCTGATGATTCTGACCTGCCCCTCCTGCGCCACCCGCTATACGGTCGATGCGGCGAAATTCCCGGCCGCAGGCCGCACGGTGCGCTGCGCCAAATGTGCCCATAGCTGGCACCACCCCGCCCCTGAGCCGGAGTTGGAGTCCGGGCCAGATCCGCTGGGCATCTTGGCCGAAGCGGTGCCCGCAACCGAGGCGGCGCCCACCCCGTCTGCCAACGCCGCCATGCCGGTGCCGGAAGGCCCTGCCGCACCGGCAGTAGGCACACGCGCCTATGCGCCACAAGCGCAAATGCCGCCGGATCGTCCGCGTGGCCAGGGCTTGCAGACGGCAGCGGTGGCGGCGGGCTGGATCGGCCTGATCGCCGTGGTGCTGCTGATCGGCTATTCGGCGGTGCGCTATCGCCAGGACATCGCGACCATCTGGCCGCAATCGGCGGGCGTCTATTCGGGCCTGGGCCTGGCCGTGAATGCCAGCGGCATCGATTTCCGCGATGTCGCCTATCGCCGCGAGGCCGAAGATGGCCAGTCGGTGCTGGTGGTGACGGGCCGCATCGTCAACACCGGCCAGCGCGAATTGCCGGTGCCGCAGACGGTGCGCGTCGGCCTCAACGACTCTGACAATCGCGAGCTCTATCACTGGACCTTCAAGCCCGACGCCACCGTGCTGAAGCCGGGAGCCGAACTGCCTTTCCGCACCCGGCTGTCCAGCCCGCCCGCCGCTGCGCGTTTCGCGGTGGTGACTTTCGCCAAGGAATGACCATGAGTGACCTGCCCACCGTTCTTTATTCTGCCGACGACATCGCCCAGAAGGTGGCGCAACTGGTGAAGACCCTGGCGGCATTGCCCGACAAGCCGCAGGTCGCCGCCCCGGTGCTGGTGGGCGCCTTTGTCTTCGCCGCGGACCTGGTGCGGGCGATGGCGCGTGAAGGCGTGCATCTGGGCACCGAGATGATCTGGCTGCGCTCATACGGCAACGAACGCACCGGCAGCGCCATGTCGGTGCTGGCGGCGCCGTCCGATCATGTGAAGGGCAAGCATGTGCTCCTGATTGACGGCGTACTCGACAAGGGCCACACCGTAGTGCGCGCCACCAAGCTCTTGATGGATGCGGGCGCGACCTCGGTGAAGACGGTGGTGGCGATCGACAAGTTGCATGACGACGCCGTCGCCAAGGCCGACTACGCGCTCTACACCGGCGTGAAGGATTTCATTGTCGGCTACGGCATGGATGACGCGGGTAAATATCGGGCGCTTCCCTATATCGGCAAGGTCACGATTTAATTCTGCACAGCGCCCGATTTATTTAATGGGCGCGCTGTGCGCGCCGGGGCGCTGCCGTATATCGGCAAGGTCATGACCTAGCCTTACTTGTCATTCTCGCAAAAGCGGGAATCTAGAGATCGTAGAGCCGTACTGGTTGCTCTGGATGGCCCGGTCAAGCCGGGCCATGACATCTGGGATTATATCAGAACGACTTCAAAAGCCGGTCTATGTAGTCCCGCTCCTCTTGCGGCCGGCCCATCTGGCCGGCGCGGCGGCGCAGTTCTTCCAGGATCGCGCGGGCCCGCGCCAGTGCCGAGGCGTCGGGAATCTTCACCTGGTTACCGCTCTCGGCGCTGCGGCCAAGCGGATCATTGCGATCTGCCGAGGGCCGGCCCTCCTCGCGCCGCGCCTGCTCCGCCAGTTGCTGCTGCGCCTGGCTCATCGCCTGCAGCGCCTGCTGCTGCGCCGCCTTGGCACCTTCCATGTCACCCTTCTGAAGTGCGTCGCGCGACTGCTGCATGGCGCGGGCCGACTCGTTCATCTTGCCGGTCAGCTTGGGATCGACGCCTTTTTGCGCGTCATTCAGTTGCTGCTGCAGCTTCTGCTGCTGCTGCGCCAGGCCTTTCGCCCCGCCATCCTTCGGATCGCCCTGGCCCTGGCCCTGGCGGAAGGTCTTGTCCAGCAGGCCGCGCTGCTGGCCCATCGTCTCGCCCAGCTTGTTCATGGAATCGTTGAGCGCCTTGTTGCCCTGCTGGCCCTGGCCCTTGCCGCCCTGGCCCTGCGTCATGCGCATGTTTTCCAGCATGTTCTGCAGCATGGCCAGCATCTGCGCCGCCTGCTCGCGCTGGCCGGCTTCCGAAAGCTGCTTGATCATGTCCATCATCTTCTGGATGTCGTCCTGGCCCACAGTGACGGAATTCTCACCCGCCTGCGGTTCGCTGCCCGGCGGCGGCGGGTTGGCGGCCAGCGCTTCCATGTAGCGCTTCATGGCCTGGTCGTAGCGTTGCAGCAGCTGGTCGATCTGGTCCTGCGGCGCGCCATTGGCCATCGCCTGGTTCAGCAGCGCCTGCAGGCGGCGCAGTTCTTCCGCCGCATTCAGCAGCCCGCCGCGTTCCAGTGCGATAGCGGTATCCCACAACAGGTCGGAGACATGGTTGAGATCGCCCTGTGTTCGCGCGCCCAGGATGCCCCAGCGCGCCGAACGGATCGCCATGTAGGCGCTGCGCTTGCCCTCGAAGAATTTCTCCGGCGCGATGGTGAAGGCGGCCAGCATGTCTGCCACGGCGGCGCGCCCCTTGGCATCGGATACGGCGGCCAGATTCTGGCGTTGTTCCACCAGCGCCCGCGCCAGCGGATCAGTGAAGACGCGCGCGGGCAGGGTGAAGCTGATCGGCGCGCTCAGGGTGCGGTTGCCCGCGCCGTCGCGCGCTTCCATCCAGGCGTTGACCGCAAGGCCGGCATAGGCGTTGGCGGTGAGGTCGGCAAAGCTGGTCTGCTCAAAAGCCTTGCCGCCGCCATCCAGCGGTACGCGGATCGCACGCGCGCCGGGACGGTTCTTCGGCGCCACCACCACCGCGACCTGCGTCACGCCGTAATCGTCTGATGCCTTGTAATGGAAGGCCAGCGCCAGCTGCTCGGTCCGCTTGGGCACGCCGACAAAGGCGATCTGCGGCACCGCGTCAGGGATCACCTTGACGCGCCAGTCGGCCAGCACATGGCCCGCCACGCGGATGTACAGGCGGCCATCATGCTGGATGACGGCGGTGGAGGCATAGTCGCCATCGCTGCCGGTGAAAGGCCTGGCGCGGTTTGCCCCCGCCGTGAAGCCCGGCGCATGCGGCGCGCCATGCACGCGCAGGTTCAGCACCGCGCCCACGGGAATGGCAACGGTGCCATCGCCCGCCGCCAGTGGCGCCAGCGGCAACCCGGTATAGGCGGGCGGATCGATCCAGGCATCGATGCCGGCAGCGCTCTGGCTGACAAAGGCGCTGGTCAGGCGGTCGGCAAAATCGTTGCGCGCCATGAAAATGCCGACGGCCAGCAGGATCACCAGATACCAGCGCAGGCCATGCCGGTCCTTGGCCGCAAGATCGGCCTGCGGGATCGCCAGCCTGAGCGCGCCCAGCTTCGCCATGCGGGCGCGGTGCGCGGCCCACAGCGCGGCGGTGACCAGATCGCTGCCAGCCGGCAGCACATCGTCACGTTCGGAGATGGGACGATGGATCAGCCCGCTGTCACGCTCCAGCCGCCGCGCGCCTTCGAACGCACTCGCCCAGGCAAAGCTTGCCAGGCCCTGCCACTGTGCCAGCGCGGCGGCGGTGACGGCACCCGCCAGCAGCAGCGACTGTGCTTCCCACGGGATATAGAGGAACAGGCCCGACAGGGCAGCGGCGAGATAAAGACCGGCGAAACCAATGGCGGGCCACAGGGCCGGCAACAGCCGCTCGATGCCGACGCTAAGCCGCGCCAGCGCGATGCGGCGATCCAGCGGATCGTCGCGCCAAAGGCGCGCTAACGAATTACTTCGAAAGCCAGCCGGGAAGTTTATCCTGCGCGATAAGATCGTCATGGCGGAGCCTAGGCCGTACAATGGCCCATTCGGCGCCCGAGACCAACACTTCCGGTGCGGGCGGACGGGCATTGTAGGTGCTGGACATGGTCGCGCCATAGGCACCTGCCGACAGGATCGCCACCAAATCGCCCGATTTCAGTTCCGGCAGGGCCCGCGCTGCGGCGAAAAGATCGGAAGTCTCGCAGACCGGCCCCACCACGTCATAGGTGACACGGTCCACGCCGGGCACGGGTTCCGTCACCGCCACGATCTCGTGATGGGCTTCATACATGGCCGGGCGGATCAGATCGTTCATGCCCGCATCCAGGATCAGGAAGGTCTTGGCGTCGCCGCGCTTTACGTACAGCACCTTGGACACCAGCACGCCCGCGTTGGCGGCGATCAGGCGGCCCGGCTCGAAGACCAGGCGGCAGCCCAAACCTTCGGTGGCGCGCGCCACCACCTTGCCATAGGCCACCGGATCGGGCGGCGGCATGTTGTTGTTCTCATACGGCACGCCCAGTCCGCCGCCCAGATCCAGGCGGGTGATGCTGTGACCGTCCAGGCGCAGGGTCCTGGCCAGTTCGGCCACCTTGGTGAAGGCGGCCTCGAACGGCTCCAGTTCGGTGAGCTGGCTGCCGATATGCACATCGATGCCGACTATCTCGACATTGCGCAGCGCAGCGGCCTGGACATAGGCGGCGCGCGCATGGGCAAAGGGAATGCCGAACTTGGTTTCTGCCGTGCCGGTGGTGATCTTGGCGTGGGTCTTGGCGTCGACGTCCGGGTTGATGCGCAGCGTGATCGGCGCGCGCTTGTTCAGCTCGCGCGCCACTTCATCCAGCGCCAGCAGTTCCGGCTCGCTCTCGACATTGAACTGATAGATGCCGGCGGTGAGCGCCTGGTGCATCTCTTCCCGGGTCTTGCCGACGCCGGAAAACACGATCTTGGCGGCGGGAATGCCTGCCGCCAGCGCCTTGGCCAGCTCGCCGCCGGAAACGACATCTGCGCCCGCGCCCAGCAGTGCCAGCGTTTTCAGGACGGCGAGGTTGCCATTGGCCTTCACGGAGAATGCGACCAGCGAATCCTTGGGCAGCGCGCCGGCAAAGACCTTGTAGTGCCGCTCAAGCGTGGCGCGGGAATAGCAATAAAAGGGCGTGCCGACCCGCTCTGCCAGCGTGGCCAGGCTGACATCCTCGGCGCTAAGCGTGCCGTCCTGATAGCCGAAGTGATTCATCTAGCGGCCCGTCTGGCTGGGCGGCAGCGAGGGATCGCGCGCGGTCTTGGCGTCGGGCTGGCCGTTGGGCTTGACCAAATTGTTCTTCACGCCGCAGGCGGCGAGAGACGCGACAAGCGCGAGCAGGAGAATTTTTCTCACCGGAGCCTGTCCCGCCACTGGAAGAGCTGTTCGGCGACACGCGCCGGGGCGGTGCCGCCCAGGCTCATGCGCGAATTGACGGACGATTCCAGCGACAGCACCTTGAAGACATCCTCGGTGATGGCGGCATCGACGCCCTGCATGTCGGCCAGCGACAACTGGTCGAGGCGCACATTCTTGTCTTCCGCCAGCTTGACGATGGAACCGGCGATGTGATGTGCCTCGCGGAAGGGCTTCTTCAGCACCCGCACCACCCAGTCGGCCAGGTCGGTGGCGGTGGGGAAGCCCGCCTCACAGGCCTCGCGCATCCGCGCGGGCTGCGCCGTCAGGTCGGCGATCATCGCCGCCATCGCCGCCAGCGACAGCTCCAGCGTGTCGGCGGCGTCGAAGACGCGTTCCTTGTCTTCCTGCAGGTCGGTGCCATAGGTCAGCACCAGGCCCTTGACCACGGTGGCCAGCGCCACGAAGTCGCCCAGCACGCGGCCGGTCTTGCCCCGGATCAGCTCGGCGGCATCGGGATTGCGCTTCTGCGGCATGATGGAAGAGCCGGTGGTGAAGGCGTCCGACAGTTTCACGAAGCCGAAGGCGGGTGTCGACCATTGCACCAGCTCGCCTGCGATCCGCGACAGGTGCACGGCGCAGATAGTGCAGGCCGCCAGATACTCCAGCGCGAAGTCGCGGGCGCTGATCGCGTCCATCGAGTTGCGCATCGGCCGGGTGAAGCCCAGACCATGCGCGGTGGCGTCGCGGTCGATCGGGAACGATGTGCCCGCCAGCGCCGCCGCGCCCAGCGGACATTCGTTGAGGCGCTTGCGCGTATCCTCGAACCGGCCACGGTCGCGGTTGAACATCTCGACATAGGCCAGCATGTGATGGCCGAAGGTCACGGGCTGCGCCACCTGCATGTGGGTGAAGCCGGGCATGATGGTGGCGGCGTGCTGCTCGGCCTGTGCGAACAGCGCCTTCTGCAGCGCCAGCAGGCCGGCATCGGCGCGCTCGCAGGCAGCGCGCACCCACAGGCGGAAATCGGTCACGACCTGGTCGTTGCGCGAGCGTGCGGTGTGCAGACGCCCGGCGGGGGGGCCGATGATCTCGGCCAGCCGCGCCTCGATATTGAGATGGATGTCCTCCAGCTCACGCTTGAAGACGAAGGCGCCGTCCTTGATTTCCGTCTCGATCTGCTCGAGCCCCAGCAGGATGGCGCTGGCGTCTTCCTTGGGAATGATGCCTTCGCCGCTCAGCATGCGGACATGGGCCTTCGAGCCGGCCAGGTCTTCCCGGGCCATGCGCTTGTCGAAATCGATGGACGGGGTAATCTCCCGCATGATTTCGGCAGGTCCGGCGGCAAACCGGCCGCCCCACATCTTGTTGCTGCTCATCGTATGAATGCCCGGGAAAATGCCATGACCAAGCTCAAAGCCGTGCTGCTCAGTCTGGCCGTTCTATACGGTGCCGGGACCGCGCCTGTCCACGCAGCCCCAGCCATGCCCAAGCCGCTGGCGGCGGAAAAACCCGCCAAAGCCGCGCCCGCCGTGTCCTTTACCGACGGCAAGGGCGCCAAGCAAAGCCTGAAGGAATATCAGGGCAAGTATGTGCTGGTGAACATGTGGGCGACCTGGTGCGCCCCCTGCGTGGCCGAGCTGCCGGCCCTGGCCAAGCTCAAGGCGGCGGTGCCCAACATGCATGTGCTGGCGGTGGACCTGACCGGCAAAACCCAGACCCCGGCCAAGTCGCTGGCCTTCCTCAAGGAGCACAAGGCGGATTCACTGGGCGCCTATGTCGATACCGAGCGCATGTTCATGCGCGGCTTCGTGGCGGCGGTGATGCCGACCACGGTGCTGATCGATCCCGCCGGCAAGGTGGTGGCGCGCGCCGAGGGGCCCGCCGAGTGGGCCTCGCCGGCGTTCATCGCTTACTTCAAGAGTCTGAAGTAACGGCTCTAGCGAGTCGGCACGGGGTGCTCGCCCCTATAATCGTAGAAGCCGCGTCCCGTCTTGCGGCCCAGCCAGCCCGCCTCGACATACTTCACCAGCAGCGGGCAGGGGCGATACTTGGAATCCGCCAGCCCTTCATAGAGCACCTGCATCACCGACAGGCAGGTATCGAGGCCGATGAAGTCGGCGAGCTGCAGCGGGCCCATGGGATGGTTGGCGCCCAGCCGCATGGCGGTGTCGATGGCATCGACGTTGCCGACGCCTTCATACAGCGTGTAGATCGCCTCGTTGATCATCGGCAGCAGGATGCGGTTGACGATGAAGGCGGGGAAATCCTCGGCATAGGCGGCGGTCTTGCCGACCCTCTTCACGATCTCCAGCGCCGCCTGGAAGGTGGCGTCGTTGGTGGCGATGCCCCGGATCACTTCCACCAGTTGCATCAGCGGCACCGGATTCATGAAGTGCAGGCCGATGAACTGTTCCGGCCGGTCGGTGGCCGAGGCCAGACGCGTCACCGAAATGGATGAGGTGTTGGTGGCCAGGATGGTGCGATCCGAGACGCGGGTGCACAGATCCTTGAAGATCAGCTTCTTGATGGCCTCATCCTCGGTCGCCGCTTCGATCACCAGGTCCAGGTCCTTGAGGTCGTCCAGGCTCTGGGTGGTGCGGATGCGCTTCAGCGCGGCGGGAATGACATCGGTGGTGATGGCACCCTTGGCGGCCTGGCGCTGCATGTTCTTTTCGATGCGTTCCAGCGCCTTGACCAGCGAGGCCTTGTTGATGTCGTCCAGCGTGACGTCATAGCCCGCCAGTGCCAGGACATGCGCGATGCCGGTGCCCATCTGTCCAGCGCCGATGACGCCGATTTTTTCCACTGCCATGAGTTCCTACGCCTTCTGTCCTATGCCGCGCTTGGCAAGTTCGTCGTTGAGTTCGGGGATCGCCTTGAACAGATCTTCCACCAGGCCGAAATCGGCCAGTTGGAAGATCGGCGCCTCTGAGTCCTTGTTGATGGCGGCGATCACCCGCGAATCCTTCATGCCCGCCAGATGCTGGATGGCGCCGGAAATGCCGATGGCCAGGTATAGCTCGGGCGCCACGGCCTTGCCGGTCTGGCCGACCTGGAAATCGTTGGGCACATAGCCCGCATCCACCGCCGCGCGCGAGGCGCCAACCGCCGCGCCCAGGCGATCGGCGATTGTGTCCAGCAGCTTGAAATTCTCGGCGCTGCCCAGGCCGCGCCCGCCGGAGATCACGATTTTCGCCGAGGTGAGCTCGGGCCGCGACGACATGGAGAGGTTTTCTTCCACGAAGCTGGAAAGGCCGGGATCGGGGGCGGCGGCGATCTTCTCGATCGTGGCGCTGCCACCGCTGCCTGCGGCGGCGAATGTCGTGGTGCGCACGGTGATGATCTTCTTGCCTGCGGGCGCCTGCAGCGTCTCGACGGCGTTGCCGGCAAAGATGGGGCGCTCGAACGTGTCGGGCGCGAGCACGGCGATGATTTCGGAAATCTGCGGCGTATCCAGCTTCGCCGCCACGCGCGGCAGGTAGTTCTTGCCCGTGGTGGTGGCGGGGGCGAGGATGGCTTCATAGGGCTCTGCGACGGAGAGGATCAGCGTCTCCATCGTCTCGGCCAGCATCCGCGCATAGCGCGCATCGTCGGCCAGCAAGACCTTCTCCACGCCTGCGATCCCGGCGGCCGCTTGCGCCACCGCCGCGCAATCGCTGCCCGCCACCAGGATGTGCACGGGGCTGGAGACCTTTGCCGCCGCCGTCACCGTCTTGGCGGTGGCATCGCTCAGGGTCTTGTTGTCGTGTTCGGCGATGACGAGCGCGGTCATGACAGCACGCCCGCCTCGGCCAGCTTGTCCACCAGCTCGGCCACGGTCTTCACCTTCACGCCGGCGGCACGCCGGGCGGGCTCGGACACCTTCAGCACCTTGAAGCGGGGCGTTACATCCACGCCCAGCTCGGCGGGCGATTTCTCGGCGATGGGCTTCTTTTTCGCCTTCATGATGTTGGGCAGCGAGGCATAGCGCGGCTGGTTGAGACGCAGGTCGGTGGTCACCACGGCGGGCAATCTGAGCGACACGGTCTGCAGGCCTCCGTCAATTTCGCGGGCCACTTTTACATCGCTGCCGGAAAGTTCGAGGCTGTGCGCGAAGGTGCCCTGGCCCCAGCCCAGCAGCGCGGCCAGCATCTGGCCGGTCTGGTTGGCGTCGCTGTCGATCGCCTGCTTGCCGGTCAGGACCAGGCCGGGCTTTTCCGCGTCGCAGATCGCCTTCAGCAGCTTGGCCACCGCCAGCGGTTCGACCGGTCCGTCCGTCTTCACGAGAATGCCGCGGTCGCCGCCCATGGCCAGCGCGGTGCGGATGGTGTCCTGCGCCTGGCTCGGCCCGATGGAAACGATCACCACTTCGGTGACCTTGCCTTTTTCCTTCAGGCGAATGGCTTCCTCGACCGCGATCTCGTCGAAAGGGTTCATGGACATTTTGACATTGGCGAGTTCCACCCCGCTCTGGTCCGCCTTCACGCGCACCTTCAAGTTAAAGTCGATTACCCGTTTTACGGGCACCAAGACCTTCATGACGCTGCCAATTCCCCGTACTCCGGCCGGATATTGTTAAAGCCGGTGTTTTTGTGCGGCGCAAAAACTAGGCTTTGGCCAAGCAGCCGTCAACGAAACACCATGAAGCTTCTTCGCAGTTGCAGCACAGAATGAGAGTGCATCAAACCGCCGCAACCATGCGAATCTAGGGGCCTTCAAGGAATACACTTATTCCGAGCACTGCTTACTTTCTGCAGCCAGTGGGCGTGGTTAACATTCTGCAAGAATTGGGTGTGCTGTTGCTTACCGATACTGGCTACGCCTTGGTTGCGCATCTTGAGCGGCAGGACAGCGGTCCGGCCCTGCTCGCGTCCTTCCAGCGCCTGATCCTCGCCTTCGGCATGGACCATTTCTGGATCGGCGACGTCTCCAATCCCGATACGCCGCGCGACAATCGCCGTTGGGGCGCCACGTTTCCCGTGGGCTGGTACTGGCGCTATGTCAGCCATAACCATTTGCCGCACGACCCCGTCGTGATGCGGATCGGCCAGACGACGCGACCTTTCCGCTGGTCGGAAAGTTATGACCGCGCCGGGGCGCGGGGCCGGCGCGTGCTCGACGAGGCGGCACAATTCGGCATCCGCGACGGCTATGCGATCCCCATCCGTGGCCGTGACGGCAGCCTGGCGATGGTCAGTATCGGCGCCCGGGACTATGCGCTCACGCGGCAGGACGAGATGGCGCTGCACATGGCCTCGCTCTATCTCCATGCCAGGCTGTCGAGCCTGCGTGGCCATGCCGGCATACGGCCTGCCCCCAAGCTGACACCGCGCGAACGCGAATGCCCGAAATGGGTGGCGGCGGGCAAGACCGACTGGGAGATTGCCCAGATCCTCGCCATCTCCGAGCAGACCGCGCATGGCTATGTGCAGAACGCGCTGGTCAAGCTGGGCGCGCGCACCCGTGCCCAGGCGGTGGCGCTGATGCTGACGTCGCAGCTGATGCAATGAGTGAAAAGCCGCGCAGGCTGGAAAACGCGAGACGCCGGTTCCCGCGCCCTTGTGGGAGGAACACAACGCCCCCTATTGTCCGATGCAAAGCCGGTGCGCCTTTCGCGCGCCAGGAAAAAGAAGAATATGAGCGAAGGGGACAAGTCATTCCTGCCGGCTCCTGACCCGGTATCCGGGCCGGGCGCGCCCCGCCGTGCCGATGTGGTGGAGTCGTTCTCGCGCAGCGCCCGGGCCGTGGAAGATCGCGACCAGCTTCGCCTGGCTTTCGCCGCCGCCGTGCTGGCGCTGGGCTTCGACCATTATGCCTTGCAGGGCGAGGGCGCGCGCCTGCTGCTCGCCGACCTGCCCGCCAACTGGATCTTCCGGCCCGATCCGGCGCGGGACGTGATCTTCGCGGCGGCGGCGCGCTCGCTGTCGCCATTCCTGTGGTCCGACATTCCCCGCTTCGTGACGCTCAGTCCTGCCGATGCGCGGGCGCTGGAAAGCGCGCCGCCGTGCCTGGCGGTGCCGATCCATGCCAGCCCCTTCAGCGCCGGCCTGCAATCGCCGCCCGGCCTGACTGAGCCCAGCTGCTTTGCCGGTTGCTGCTCCTTCCTGATGCGAAAGGGCAGCCCGCTGCCGGTCGAAAGCTTCGCCGCCGCGCACTATATCGCCACCCTGGCCTATGAGGCGGCGCGCCGGGTTGACCAGGCGCAGCCCGCCCGCCCGCGCCTGACGCCGCGCCAGCGTGACTGCATGGTAGTGGCGGCGCAGGGCAAGAGCGACTGGGAAATCGGCAAGCTGCTGGGGATCAGCGAATTCACGGTTCACAAGCACATTGAAGATGCGAAGCGCCGCTTCGGCGTCTCGACCCGGATTCAGCTGGTGGTGCGCGGGCTCGCGGAGGCCAGGCTCAGCTTCGCCGACATTCTTGGGAAAAATTAAGCTCCAGCGCCGCAGCGAAGCCGCGGCGCGACCCCCAGCATCCGACGGCTTCCTTCCCACTTCGGCGCGAAGCGCCAGGAAGGGGGAGGGTGTCGCAACGAGGTGCCTGCCTCTTGGCAGGCCCGAGTTGCGACGGATGGGGGTGCAATAAATAAGACGGTCTAAGCGTTCACCAGTTCCACCTGGACGACGTCGGTGCGCGCAACCTCAAACACCGCCGCGCAAATGCCCAGATAGAATTCCCAGTTGCGCAGGAATTTTTCTTCATGGCCCAGCGCCCGGATGGCGGCTTCCTGGTTCTGCATCGCCACGCCCCATTCGCGCAGGGTACGGGCATAGTCCTTGCCGAAGCCGAAGGCGCCGGCGAATTTCAGTCCGGCCTTTTCAGCTTCGCTGCGGAAACGCGCCAGCGACGGCAGCATGCCGCCCGGGAAGACATAGTGGCGGATAAAGTCGCTGCGGGTGCGATAGCCGTCGAACAATTCGTCCCGGATGATGATGGTCTGGATCACGGCGCGGCCGCCGCGCTTCAGCCTTTCGGCCACGGTCTGGAAATAGGCGGGCCAGTAATGTTCTCCCACCGCCTCGAACATTTCGATGGAGACGATGTTGTCGAACTGGCCGCCACATTTGCGATAATCCTGCAGCCGGATCTCTGCCGAGGAATTCTTCAAGCGCTCGGTGGCGAAGCCGTGCTGGGCCGGCGAGATGGTCAGGCCGGTGACCTTGTGGCCGTCGGCACAGGCGCGTTCGGCGAAACCGCCCCAGCCGCAGCCGATCTCCAGAACGTCAGCCTTGTTCTGCGTGAACTTGGAAAGGATGCGCTCATACTTGTTCTGCTGGGCGCGATAGAGGTCGCCGGCGTCCTTATAGAGCGCCGAGGAATAGGTCATGCTCTTGTCCAGCCAGAGCGAATAGAAGTCGTTGCCGACATCGTAATGCGCCTTGATGTTGCGGGCCGAGCCGGCAATGGAATTGCGCCGTACCAGCGCATTGTGGATGACGAAGCCGATGCGGTTGAAGATGTTGCCGTCGGAGAAATTGTCGAAGTGATCCAGGTTGAGCAGGAACAGGCTCACCAGGTCCTCGACATTGTCCGTGCTCCAGCTGCCCGCGATATATTCCTCGCCCAGGCCGATATCGCCGCGCGCCATGATCCGGCGCAGCACATCCCAGTCCTGGATGGCAAAACGCGCCCGGGGGCCGAGATTGGGGCCCTTGGCGATGGTGATCTCGCCGTTGGGGGCGACGAATTCGAGTGTGCCGGTCTCCAGGCGGCTGAGCGCCTGGCGCCAGCTTTTTTCCACGAATGCTGCAGGGACAAGGGCCAAGGCATGGCTCCGAAAAGAAGATGGAAACAAAGTCTAGCGCGGGCGAAAGCCCGGCCTCAAGCGGAGTTCCAGGGCGGCTCAGGCAGGCTGCGGGACAAGGCGGCCGGGCAGGGGTTGGTGCAGCGGCCTGCCTTCCGGTTGCGGCAAGGGCCAGGGCGTCTCGATGCCCAGGCCCTTGGCGACCGCAACCGCGCTGGCCAGTCCATCCTCGTGAAAGCCGTGGCCCAGATGGGCGCCCGCGAACCAGGTGCGGTTCTGGCCCTGCAGGGCCTGCACCCGGGGCTGGGCCGCGATGGCGGCAGCGTCGAACATGGGGTGGTCGAACAGCGTCTCATCGAAAACCAGATGGGGCGGGATTTCGCGCTTGGGGTTGAGGCTGACAAAGAGCGGCCGGGCCGGATCGATGCCCTGCAGCCGGTTCATCCAGTAGGTCACGGTGATCTTGGGATGGAAGCCGCCATCGGATTCATAAACCCAGCTGGCCCAGCAGCGCTTGCGGCGCGGCATGAAGCTTTCATCCCGGTGCAGCACGGCGCGGTTCTTCTGGTACTGGAAGCAGGATAGCGCCGCGCGCTCCTCCGCGCTTGCATCGGCCAGCAGTGCCAGCGTCTCGTTGCCATGCGCGGCCATCACGACATCGTCATAGGTTTCGCAACCGCCCTTGGCGTCGCGCACGGTCACGCCGTTGGCGGTGCGCATGACCGAGACCGCGCCGCAATCGGTGCGGATGCGGCTTGCGAACGGCGCGGTCAGGCGGCGCACATATTCCTGCGCCCCGCCTGTCACGGTGTGCCATTGCGGCTGGCCGGACGCGGATAGCAGATTGTGGTTGGCGAAGAAGCGGATCAGGCTGCGCGCTGGAAAGCGCAGCATCTCGGCGGGCGGGCAGCTCCAGATCGCACCGGCCATGGGCAGCAGGTAATAGCTCCGGAACCAGTCACCTAGTCCCAGGTGCGAGATCAGGTCGTCCAGCGAAAAGCCGGGATGACGCTCCACCGCGCTTTGCGCGTCACGATTGAAGCGGGTGACATCGTTGATCAATGAGAGGAAGCGCGGGCGCAGGATATTGCGGCGCTGGGCGAACACCGTGTCGAGATTCTTGGCGCCCCATTCCAGCCAGCCGCCGCGAATGGTGGCCGAGAACGTCATGTCGCTGTGCTGGGCCGGCACGCGCAGATGCCGGAACATCGCCGTCAGGTGTGGATAGTTCCTGGGGTTGAAGACGATGAAGCCGGTATCGACCGGCACCGGCACACCGTCATAATCGACCGTGACAGTGCGGCTATGGCCGCCGATGCGGGCCGCCTTCTCATAGACGGTGATCTCATGGTGCGGGTGAAGCAGGTATGCCGTCCCAAGGCCTGAAATTCCCGTCCCGATGATTGCAATCCTGGCCATGCCGCCTCGCTTGTTGCTGCTATTACGGGCGACAATGGCAGGTGGATCAATCTGTTTGGGGGCCTGGTGCGTATTAGGGTTCGGGAGGACCTAATGATACGCTATCTCGCTGCCTATGTGGCGGCCGCCCTGGTGATGGGCGGCCTGGATTATTTCTGGCTCACCAGCATGATGGGGCCGCTTTACCAGCGCGTGATGGGGCCGGTCATGGCGACGGCGCCCAACATGAAGGCGGCTATCGCCTTCTACCTTGTTTACCTGCTGGGCATTCTCTGGTTCGCAGTGCGCCCGGCCCTGGCGAGTGGTGAATGGACCACCGCCCTGCTCAATGGGGCGCTGTTCGGCTTCTTCGCCTATGCCACCTATGACCTGACCAACATGGCGACGCTGAAAGCGTGGTCGCTGCAGCTCACATTGGTGGACATTGCCTGGGGCACGGCGCTGACGGCTGCCGCTGCCACGGCGGGCGCCCTGGCGGCGCTGCAGCTTTCGAAGGTCTAGTTGCCGCAACGCGTCATCATTTACGCCAAACCCCGTGCCCGAGAGGGAACCTGACGAAACGGGAACCGGGTGCGATGATGGGTGTTAGCTTGCATATAGGACGGAAGGATTTTTGCGATGGGCACGCTACTGATTGTCGTACTGCTGGTCCTCTTGCTGGGCGCCTGGCCTGCCTGGCCGCACAGCCGCAACTGGGGTTACTACCCGTCCAGCACGCTGGGTCTGGTGCTGGTGATCGTGCTGGTGCTGGCCCTGGTTGGACGCATCTGAGGCCGCGTCATGGCCAGGAAAAAACTGCTTGCCGACATTATCGACAACCCGGCGCGCTTCTATCGCGTCCCCGGCGATGTGCTGCGCGACCGCCGCTTTGACGATGGCGAGCGCCGGGAAATCCTGCAGGCCTGGGAAGGGGCGGACGATGCCCGCGCCGCCGAAGTGACCGTCACGCTGCACGAATTGGAATACCGTGTTGTCAACCACGCTGCGGAATGACAGGAGACGTGCAATGAATATTGACCAGCCGACCGGCATTTCCGCGCAGGACGCACGCCAGGGCAAGAAGCTGGGCGTGATGCGCTATGTGCTGTCCATCAGCCTCGACATGGCCGTGATCGCGGGCGCCGTGATCTATTCCAGCTTTTCCGGCCGCTAGGCTTCAGGCCCGGCTGGTCAGGGCCGGCCGGGATGCCGTGACCGCCATAGGTGGTGGCGAACAGGTGCGGGATGTACTGCGGTTCCGCTTGACTGCGAGCCGGGCGCAGGACATGGAACTTTATGACCGAACTGTCCGTCATCGTTCCCACCTACAAGGAACGCGGCAATGTCGCTGAAATGGTGCGCCGCCTGGACGCCGCCCTGCAGGGCATCGCCTGGGAAGCCATTTATGTGGACGACAATTCCCCCGATGGTACCGCCGACGCGGTAAAGCAAATCGCCGCCCGCGATCCCCGCGTGCGCTGCCTGAAGCGGGTGGGGCGGCGCGGCCTTGCGGGCGCCTGCATCGAGGGCATGCTGTCCTCGGCTGCGCCCTTCGTGGCGGTGATCGACGCCGACCTGCAGCATGACGAGAAGGTGTTGCCGCAGATGCTGGCCCGCCTGCGCGGCGGCGAGGCCGACCTGGTGGCGGGCACGCGCTATGTCTTAGGCGGCAGCGCCGCCAGCTTCTCGCAAGCCCGCAGCACCCTGTCCCGCCTGGCGACGCGGCTGACGCGGCTGCTGACCGGCACCGAGCTGACCGACCCCATGTCCGGCTTCTTCATGATGCGGCGGGACCGCTTCGACGCCATCGCGCCGCGCCTGTCGCCGCAGGGCTTCAAGATCCTGCTCGACATCGCCGGATCGGAAAAACTGCGCATCGCCGAACAACCCTATATTTTTGGCGAACGCTTTGCAGGCGAATCCAAGTTCAACGCCCAGATCGGCCTGGAATTCCTTGGCCTGCTAGCGGCCAAGGCCACGGGCGACCTGCTGGACCCCCGCCTCGTCTATTTCGCGCTGGTCGGCAGCATCGGCGTGGTGGTGCATCTGGTGATGCTGTGGGCGGCGCTGACGTCCGAGATGAGCTTCCTGACCGCCCAGATCGCCGCCACGCTGGTCGCCATGACCAGTAACTTCCTGCTCAACAACGAGATCACCTATCGCGATCGCCGCCTCAAGGGCGCGGGCGCGGTGAAGGGCTTCATCCTGTTCGGGCTGTTCGCCTCGATCGGGGCCATCGCCAATGTGGACATTGCCGAGTGGCTCTATGACAGCCCCGCCACCGGCACCTTCTGGTGGGCGGCGGGGGCAGCCGGCGCAATTATGAGTGCCTTCTGGAATTACGCCATGTCCACGCTTTTTGTATGGCGTGCCCGTTAAAGGGCGCGTCGGGTCGTTTGGCGCGCTGAAAGAAATATGAACAAGCAAGCGGCGTTACTCATCATCACCGTCCTGATCGCCCTGCGCGCCGTGGCGGGCGCGGTCCTGCCGCTATCGGCGGACGAGGCCTATTACCTGCTGTGGTCACAGCATCTGCAGCCTGGCTACTACGATCACCCGCCCGCCATCGCCTTCCTGATCCGTGCCGGCACGATGATCTTCGGGGAAACACCGCTGGGCGTTCGGGCTGCGGGCATCCTGCTCTCAGTGCCGGCCAGCTGGTTTGTCTGGAGCACGGCGTCCGCCATATTGAAGGATGCAAGAAAGGCAGCGCTCGCAGCGGTCTTCTTCAACCTGACTTTGATGACGGCGGTGGAGATGATGGCGGCGACGCCAGACATGCCCTCCATCGTCACGGCAGCCGCCTTTATCTGGGCCATCGCCTGGGCGCAGGCGACGCAGGATGGGCGCTGGTGGCTTGCAGCAGGTGTTGCTGCGGGGCTGTCACTGTTGTCGAAATATTCCGCCCTGTTCCTGGGGCTGGGCGTGCTGGTCTGGCTCCTGGCGGATGCACGGGCCCGCATCTGGCTCAAGACCATCTGGCCCTGGGCCGGTGGCGCGCTGGCGCTGCTGCTCTTCGCGCCGCACCTGCTGTGGCAGGCGCAGCATGACTGGATGACCTTTGCTTTCCAGTTCGGCCGGGTCGGCGGCGGCAATCCCACCGCGCGCTACCTGATTGAATTTTTCGGCGCGCAACTGGGCCTCGCCACGCCGTTCATCCTGGTGCTGGGCTTGATTGGCTTCTGGGCCGCGCGCCGGCGCGGCGATGACCGCTTCCTGCTGTTTGTGCCGCTGGCGGTATCGCTGCTCTATTTCCTGCAGCATGCATTGCATGACCGGGTGCAGGGCAACTGGCCCGGTTTCCTCTATCCGCTGCTGGCGATTCTGGCAGCGGACGCCATCGACAAGACAAGGCGCTGGCTGGTGCTGGCGGCGGCGCCCGTGGCGGCGCTGTTGCTGCTGGCAGTGTATGCGCAGGTGATCTTCGGTATGCCGCTGAAGAACGATCCCTCGGCGCGATTGCTGGCACGCGATTTTCCGGACGCGGCACAGGCCCTGGCGGCAAGCACCGCTACGGTGGTGACCAGTGACTACCAGACCACCGCGCTGCTCAGGCACTACCAGCCGAAATTGACCGTGATCCAGATCAACGATCCGCAGCGTTACCTGTGGGCGCGCGATTCCGGGCGGCTCCGTGGGCAGGTGGTCTATTTCGCGGAGAAACGCCGGGCCCGCCTCGATCTGGTGGAAGGCCGGGCGCAACTGATCAGCAGCCCGATGGATTTTGGCGCCTCGGGAAATTACGCGGGTTATCTGTTGCACGCGCCGAAAGATTCTCTTTTCGGCAAAATCCTCTAAGCCCGAAGTTCCAGAAATCTCCAGCCGCGCAGCGAAGCCGCGCGACGGCCATCCGCTTGGGCGAAGGGGATCATTCAATAACAAAAAAGCCCGCCGAAGGCGGGCTTTGAAAAGATTGAGCGGACACCCGAGGCGGGCTGTCGAAGGGGCTGGGGGCGTTCCGGATCAGACGTCCGCTCACAGATAAAAACGATCCGCCAAAAAGATCGCTCCGCGACGTCTTAATTATTTTCCGAAGCCGCGATCTGGGTTCCCACTGGCGCAGGCGGGGTGCCGTCGGCGGCAATGAAAAGCAGGCCCAGCAGCAGGACCGCTGCCATCATGCTTTCGGCAGGATGGTCGGCAAGGAAATTTGGAACCTTGAAGATCATGGCATCTCCTCAGGCGGGCGGCCGCGTAGCGCTCCGGAAAAGGCGCTGACGACCAGAAGAACGAGAAACACGACCAGTAAAAACTTGGCGATGATCGCGGCGGTCCCCGCCAGGTCATAAAAGCCCACATAGGCGGCGACCAGCGCCAGAACGAAAAAGGCGAAAGCCCAGCTCAGCATGACGTTCTTTCTCAATCCTTGCGGACACGGAACGTCATGCCTAGTTCCCGGTTCCGGGAACTCTGTGGATCAATTCGGATTTTTGGCGCGCTGGCGCTTCACGATCACATCGACCAGCTTGAGCAGGCCGGCGCTCGCCACGGCGGGCCATGGCACGTCCCGGGCCAGGGCGCCCATCAGCAGGGCGAAGAAATTTTGTGGCGGCGGCGGCGGTGGGCGGCGGGGGCGGAAAATCGCCGACACGCCGAACCCGGCCAGCACCACCAGCAGCATGATGCCGCCGGTCAGGGCATAGGCGCCGGTGTTGCCGAACTGGGCAACCAGCGCAGAGGCCAGCGCCAGGCCCAGCAGGCCGACACCGAAAAAGACCAGCGCCGCTGCTGCGACCAGAAGAAGTAATTTAGCACCAAGGCGCGCGAACATGCCCAATACTCCAGATCTCTCTCCGTCAGACCGGGAGAGCATACCGGTTCCGGCTTATCAGACCTTTAGCAGACCCGCAAAACCCCTGCGGTGCGCCCCGCCGCAAGGCTGCAGGCTTCAGCGGCGCAGAAAAATCGCCCCGAGAAAGGCGCCGATGCCGCCCGCGATCAGCAGCGAGGTCAGCGGCTGGGCCCGGACTTGGGCACGCAGTTCGTCGGCATTGTCCTCGGCCCATTCCTGGGCATCGTCCTTGTATTCCACCGCCTTGAGCTTGGCTTCGCGGGCGGCTTCCTCGGCCAGCAGCATGGCGCGGTCCGCCACTTCCTCGGCGGCCTGCATCGCCGCCGTGGCACGGGCAGATGCGACTTCGCTGACATCGCCGTAAAGGCCCTTGAGATCGCCCTGCAGGGACGCGAAATCATCGCGCAAGGCCGCGAGCCGCGCTTCGATATTGCCCTGGGCCGTTTTTTTCTTCGCCGCCATGTCGAACGCTCCTGATGCCTGAAACAATTATTGAGAGATTAAGCCGCCTGTTTTGCGACAGGATGGAAGAACAGCGCCTGGCCCACCGTCGCCTGCACCGTCTCGGGCAGGAAGGGCTTGGCGATGAGGTAGGTCGGCTCCGGACGCTCGCCGGTCAGCAGCTTTTCCGGATAGGCGGTGATGAAGATCACCGGGATGTCGAAGCTGGCCAGGATCTCGCTCACCGCATCGATGCCCGAGCCGCCTTCGCCCAGGTTGATGTCGGCCAGCACCAGGCCGGGACGCTCGGGATGGGCCTTGGCCACGGCCTCGTCGCGGGTGGCGGCGATGGCGACGACCTTGTGACCCAGCTCGGTGACGAGGTTTTCCAGGTCCAGCGCGATGATCGGCTCGTCCTCGATGATCAGCACCTTGCTGGCAAGCTGGCTGTCGATGGTTTTCTGCGCGCCCAGAATGGCGGTTTCGACCTCATCGGGGCCCTCATCCAGGATGAAGGCGGCCTCTTCCAGGCTGAAAGCCTCGACCGCGGTCAGCAGCGGGGCGGCCCGCTTGGACGCCGACAGCGAACGCAGGCGGTTTTCCGGGCTTCTGGCCCCGGCACCGGCAGGTTGCTGGGCCTGCTCGTCATAATGCTCGGCGCCCGACTGCCAGATGGCGTGGAAAAGGCGATACAGCCCGACCCGGGGCGGCACCCCTTCGATCGTGCTGTGATCGCCGCCCAGAAGGGCGGTGAGGGCAGCCCGGACATGGGCGTCACCGCTGGACTGAGAGCCGGTTAAGGCTCTGGCATACCTGCGCAAATAGGGAAGATGCGGCGCGAGGGTCTGCGACATGCTCATGGAAAAGGGCTCCTTCGTCCCAAGATAAAGCTCAGCAAGGGAACTTCCGCCAGTCTAAAAAGTTCCCAACTTCTCAGGAACCTTCCCGGGGGGCCGTTCGTTGGAACCTTCGGGCAGACAGTGGGGCAGTATTTTGGGTTCAACCCGCTGCGGTCACAGGTCCGCGCCAAGGACGGTTAGTCGAAGACATGACTCAGCAATGGGATACGACCGTGAACGAGGAAAAGCCGAACGAAAAGTCCCGTGCGATCCGCGCTCGGCAACGGGCGATCGGGCGCGAATTGCGCCGCATGTATGACGACGTCGCCCAGGAAAACATCCCGGACGATTTCCTCGACCTGCTCAAGAAGATCGATCAGGCGGCGGAGGCGAAAAAATCGTGATGCCCGCCTCATCCCCCGCCCCCCGCACCGAGAAGCCCGAAAACCCGGACTTCAAGACCGAGCTGCTTGCCCTGGTGCCTTTCCTGCGCGCCTTTGCCCGCTCGCTGACCGGCAATCCCGAGGCTGCCGACGATCTTGCCCAGGAAACATTGGTGAAGGCGTGGCAGAGCCGCAGCTCCTTCATTCCCGGTACCAACCTGAAGGCCTGGCTCTTCACCATTTTGCGCAACCAGTTCTATTCCGATCGCCGCCGCGCCTGGCGGCAGGCGCCCTGGGACCAGGAAGCGGCGGAACGCATTCCCGGCGGCGGTGAGGACCAGGTCTATTCCGCCGAGCTTTCCGATACGGTGCGCGCCCTGCGCCGCCTGTCCGACGAGCAGCGCGAAGCCTTGTTCCTGGTGGGCGCCGGCGGCTTTTCGTATGAAGATGCGGCAGCGATCTGCAAATGCGCCGTCGGCACGGTGAAAAGCCGGGTGGCGCGTGCGCGCAAAACCTTGATAGATATTCTGGACGGCAACGACACACTTTCCGATGTGGCGCGGCCGGCTGAAGGAGACGCGGCTCGTGAGATCATGGCCCAGCTGGACAAGCTCAGCCCGGGCGAGCCGCCCAAGAAGCGCTAACGTCCTTTCCAACGAATCCGGCTGGTCGCTGGGCCGCAGGCTGCAGCTGATCATCACGGTTGCGCTGTTGCCCATCGCCCTTGTCAGCATCCTGCAGGGCCTGAGCCGGGCGCAGCTCGACGTCGCGGCGGTGCGCGAAAAACTGATCCAGTCGGCGCGCGCCACCGCGTCCAGCGATGAAAATTTGCTGGCCTCGGCCGAGCAGGTGCTGCGCGCCGTCTCCAGCCTGCCGGATGTGCGCGATATTTCCGGCGACTGCGACCGCATCCTGGCCGACACGCTGACCGGCATCCGCTATTTCTCCAACCTGTCGCGCATTGCTGCCGCTGTGGACCCCGGACGGCGCCTTTCACGGCACCATCGGTATTGCGCTGGATGTGCACTGGATCGACTACATGCTGCGTGCTTCCACCCTGCCGCCGGGCGCCGCCGTCA
>Ga0114970_10000601_pt1 | contig 26994 bp, 32 predicted proteins | sample M_140205_XF_Meta_FD_87030 | JGI IMG/M metagenome (GOLD analysis project Ga0114970, IMG submission 87030) | Freshwater microbial communities from Lake Montjoie, Canada to study carbon cycling - M_140205_XF_MetaG | ecosystem: Environmental > Aquatic > Freshwater > Lake | place: Lake Montjoie...
GCTGTGAAATGTTATCTGACATTTCAGATGAAGCGCCTGGTTTCCCTCTTTCTTTTTGCCGCCACCCCGGCCTTTGCCCAGGAGACCGTGCTGGTCCTGGCCGATCCGGTGCGGCTGCTCGATGGCGGTGCCAGCGAGGCGGGCACGGGGCTCAACCTGTCGCTCGGCAAGACTCCCCGCGCCACCTCCCAGGTGAGCGAGACGACGCTGTCCCGCTATGGCGTCACCGGGCTGGATGACCTCACCGCCATCACGCCCAACGCCTATACCGCCAGCTTCTATGGCGTCGATGGGGCGGTGAATCTGCGCGGTACCCTGGCGGAGAATTACTTTCGCGGCTTCAAGCGCGCCGAGAACCGCGGCACCTATGCGACGCCGCTGCAGGGACAGGTCACCATCCTGCGCGGTCCACCCACGCCGGTGATGGGCGCGGGCAAGGTGGGTGGGCTGGTGGATTTCGCCCCCGCCGTCATCACGCAGGACAGCGTCACGCTGAGTTATGGCGCGCATGAGATGCGCAAGCTGGCGGCGCAGGGCGGCAGGCCCATCGCGATGGGCGGCTGGCACGGTCGCATCAGCGCCCGCGCCAAAGCCGAAGACAGCTTCAGCTTCTATCGCGGCCTGCATCCGCGCCGGCAGAACCTGTCGCTCAGCGCCGACCTGGCGCAGGGCGGCTGGTCGCTGTCGGCGGATTATCTCTTCTTCCATTCCGACGGCGAAGTGCAGACGCCGGGCTGGAACCGGCTGACCCAGGCGCTGATCGACAGTGGCACCTACATCACCGGCCGCAACACAAGCGTACGCGATGCCGATGGCAATGGCCGCCTGACGCTCAATGAACTGGGCGGCAATCCCTATTTCTACGATCCCGCCTTCCGGGCGCTGGCGATACCGGGCGGCACCGACGCGGCGCATCGGCTGGACAGCGGCTTGGGCACGACGCGCCTGTCGCGCCGCACCGTCCATGCCGCCGATCCGGATTTCTCCCGCAGCGACACCCATACCGGCTTTGTCGAACTGCGCCGCGATTTTTCTGGCGACGCGCTGCGGCTGCAGCTTTTCACCGACGGCCTGGATAATGACCGCTTCGTTTCTTATGGCTTTCCAGCCTCGGTGCGGGTCCGCCTCGGCGAGGCGCGGCTGCGTTACGATTTCGACCGTCAATGGGACGCTGTGGCGGCGCGCACCGTCATCGGCGTCTCGTATCGCCTTACCAGCGCCCGTGATCGCCAGAGCTTCAACAGCGGCGTCATCGCGCTGGACCGGCGCGACATCAGCCAGGGCGCCACCGTCAACGACATTCTGGACTCGCCGTTCAACAGCGATCCGGCCGGTGCGGTGGGGTTGGGCTGGGAAAGCGACCTGCAAAGCACCATCGGCAATGCGGGCCTCTTCGCCTATTCCGACCTTGGCCACGGCAAGCTGCACCTGCTGCTGGGCGGGCGCTACGACCAGTTCAACGTCCACAGCCGCGACAGCGGCGTATTAGCCTATGCGCCACCGGCAGGGCGCGGTGATGGCGGGCGCTTTTCCTGGTCGGCCAGTGTTTCCTTCCAGAGCGATAGCGGCCTGACGCCCTATGTCACCCATGCGCGCAACAACGCGCTGGAAGTGGGGCAGGCGGGTGAAGTGCCGACCAGCTTGCTGGTGAATGGCGGCTGGCTCTCTGTCTCGACGCTGGACGAGATCGGCGTGAAGTTCGCCGCCCCGGATATTGAGGCCAGCCTGGCGGCCTATCGCCAGAGCCGTACCCAGCTCAACCAGCTTGGCGGCGTCAGCGTTACCGGCACCCGCAGCGAAGGCATCGAGCTGGAACTGCGCTGGCTGATCGACGACCAGTGGAGCGCCACCCTGGCGTCCAGCCTGGCGCGCAGCGTCATCAGGGCGCCGGACCACAGCTTCGCCTATGTTCCGGCGCGCAATCTGGGCATCGGCCCGCAGGACGGCTTCGGCGGCTCCTACATTGTCTATGACTTCTCCACCCTCAAAGGCGGGGGCGATTATGACAATACGCTGATGCCAAAAGCCGTGGTCAGCCCGGCGCTGGCCTACAGCGATGGCGATTGGGGGGCGACGCTGGCCGCGACCTATGTCGGCGAAGCCCGCCAGACCGTGCCCGATCCCATGGTCTTTCCCGCTTATGTCACGGTGAACCTCTCCGCCTTTGTAAGCCGGGGCGGCTGGCAGGCGGCGATCAACCTCGACAATGCGCTGGACGCACGCTTCTTCACCCCGGATGCCGATGTCTATGCCGGTCTGGGGGCGCTGCCCGGACTGGGACGGCGCTGGCGGATCTCGCTGACGCGCATCTTTTAAACCCCTCCGCCCTTCGCTGGCTTAAACGCCTGCGGCTGGCCAGCTACGGGCACCTCCCCTTCCTGCGTGCTTCGCACGCGAAGGGGAGACGGGGCATGGCCCTGGCGGATGGTCGCCCGGCGGAATGCCGGGCTCGAACTTCGATTCACCCACACCTTGTCATCATCCTGCCCGTTTTGAAGCGCCTGCTTGTCTGGCGCGTGTGAGAGCGGCCCGCTAAATTCTGGTGAGCTGGGAGCGTCGGCCCCGCGCAGTGTGAAGCGGTTTGCGTCAGGCCGCGCGACCAATAGTTAAGCGAGCGCGCCAGAATGAACCAGAAAATCCGGTATCTGTTGATCGGTGGCGCAGGTCTCGTGTCGCTGGCGGTTGCCGCCGTGGCGGGACTTTACCTCACCGGCAAGACGCCGCCGGGCGGCGGCGTGCTCGACCGCATCACCAGCGGCATCCAGAGCGTGACCGGCGCTGTGCCCGCCGCCCATGCAGGGGATATGTATGCCCCCGCGATCACCGCGCGGACGTCGGTGGGCACAGTGAGCATTGCGCAATGAACTGGAAGAATTTCGGAATCGCACTTCTGATTGGTGTCGGCATCGCCACCGGCCTGGTGCTGGTCTTCAACCGCTGGCCGCAGCTGATGCAATCCAACTGGACGATGCTGGGCCTGTTCCTGCTGGCGATCCTGTGTTCGCGCCTGATGCGGAGGTTCATACGCAAATGAGCGGCCCAAAAAACGGCAAGACAGTCGTCACCGGTTTTCTCTTTTTCATGGGCGCGTTCATCCTGTTCGCGATCCTGTTCAGCCTCTACCCGCCTGCGGCCAATTCGGTGCTGACGCTGGTGGCGTTCCTGGCCTATGTGGCCCTGGCGATATGGACAACACGGCGCATGGCCCGCACATGAAGCAGCGGTTGAAGCTGGCGGGTTATGGCCTGCTCGGTTTCGCCGGCCTGCTTCTCCTTGCCAACGGACTGTTGCCGCCCGACATGACGCGGGCGCAAACGCTGTCGCCGGAAGTGACGGCGCGCGATGGCACGCTGTTGCGCGCCTTTCTCTCGGCGGATGGGGCCTGGCGCTGCATCCCCTGACGCGCATCAGCGATGCGCCGACCAATTTCGGCGACTATGCGCCGCAGGATTTCGACGGCACCTTCCTGGGCACCGTGACGGCGCGCGATGCGCTGCAGATGTCGCTCAACATTCCCGCCCTGGCGGTGCTGGAAAAAGTCGGCCCGCTGGCCTTCACGCTCGCGCTGCAGAATGCCGGTGCGCACATCGCGTTTCCCAAAGGCGGCGCGGCGCCGTCGCTGCCGGTGGCGCTGGGCGGGCTGGGCATCAGCGTCGCCGACATCGCCATGCTCTATGCCGGCATCGCCGAAGGCGGCCAGGCGCGGGTGCTGCGGGTGATCGCCGGCACGCCGGATGCTCCGGATCATCGCCTGTTCGGGCCTGCTGCCGCCTGGTACCTGCGCGACATCTTGAAGGATGTGGCGCTGCCGGACGGCTGGGCGATGGGGCAGGGATTGTTGCGGGCCCGCCGCATCGGCTTCAAGACCGGCACCTCCTATGGCTATCGCGATGCCTGGGCGGTGGGTTTTTCCAACGACTACACCGTGGCGGTGTGGGTGGGCCGCGCCGACGGCACGCCGCGCCCCGACCGCATCGGCCGCGAAGCCGCCGCCCCGATCCTGCTCAAGATGTTCGGCCTGCTGCCGCCCGATACGCGGCCCAGTCCCGCGCCACCGGCGGGCGTGATCACAGCGCGGGCGACGGAAGAATTGCCGCCCGCGCTGCAAAGCTTTCAGCCGCAGGCCGAGGCAGTGCTGAAGGTGGCCATGCTGCCGCCGCCCGCCATCGCCTTTCCGCCCAATGGTGCGGTGGTGCCGCTACCCGAAGCCCGGGCGAGGGACCGCGCCATCACGCTCAAGGCCGATGGCGGCCGCGCCCCGCTTACTTGGCTGGTCAATGGCGACATTGTCGGCAGCTTCGACCGTTTCGCGGCGGCAACCTATCTGCCGGCGGGTGAAGGCGTGGCGCGCGTCACCGTGGTCGATGCCGATGGGCGTTCCGACACCAGCGAGATCCGTTTTAAAAAGCTGCGCTAGCTAGGTCGCCATCGCCAGCATCAGGCCGCCCATCAACGCGGCCAGCGCGATGCCGCCGCGAATCTGGTCGCTGCGGCCCAGCCGGCCATGGGCGGCATTGGCGAAATGCTCGCAGTTACAGTGCAGGAAGCTGTAGCGGGTACCGAACATGGCATAGGCGTTCTCCAGCACCGTCTGCGGCGCGAGCGCGCTGGGATAAGAGGCGTGGAAGCGCCGCCCCTGCACAAAGGCCTGCCAGCGCACTTCCGCCGGGCCTTTTGTCTGCGTCGCATTGGCAACGACCATCGGCAGGCCATCGGCGCAGACCTTATCCGTCACCAGCGCGAAATGGCGCGCCAGCTTGAACAGCCCCTTCATGCGCACGGTGACGACCGTGCCGGGGCGTAAATGTTCGGGTGACGGGGACATAAGCTGCATCGACGTTCCTTGGGCAGACAATGGGGCGCGTGTTTAGCACCCCGTCACACAAGCGTCATCAGGAATTTTGCAATCCGGCTGTCACAATCCATCTTGGTGACTGTCACAATTCGCGCCCTGGCAATTGTGACAAGGCTGGCGCCGGTATCAGCCGTCAAAAGAATGGCGCCGCCGGCCACAGGCGGGAATCGCGGCGCAGGAAAATTCCATCTATCTGCAACAGGGCGCCGCCCGGCAGGCGCGAAACCGGGAACATGTCGAACAGGGCAAAGCCGTGCGCGCCCAGCCAGGCCGTGACTTCGCCGATCAGCGGCGCGCCCTTGTTGTATTCCAGCAGCGACAATTCGATCACGATGACTTCCAGGCCGGCCAGCATCTGCGGGCCACCGCGCAACACATCGAGCTCCGCGCCCTGCACGTCGATTTTCAGCATGTCGAAAGCGCGGCCCGGCATGTCCGCCAGCACGTCATCCAGCCTGTGCATGGTCAGCGAAATCGTCTCGCGCGGAAATTGCGTCTGCTCGTCATAGAGCGACGAGCCGGAGGTGTTGACCTTGGGGTCCACAACGCTGAACGCCACATCCTGGCGGCTTTCCGCGCCCAGCAGGGCGATGCGATACGTCACATCCGGCAGGGCCTGGGCGATGGCTTTCAGTTGCGCCTCCTTGCCCGGCTGCGCTTCCAGCATAAGGATCGGCGCCTGCGGGAAATAATGGCGCGCCATCTGCGCGAAGGTGCCTTCATAAGCGCCGATGTCGAGAATGGCCCTGGGCCGAAAGCCGATGCCTTGCAGGTGATGCAGCCCGAAGCTGACATGGGTGGGTGCCAGCCTGGCATGCAGCTCTTCCAGCGCCGCGTTGTAGAGCGCCAGGGCTTCGCCGCCCCGGCCCTGCACCGCAACGGCCCGCGTGAACATGTGCAACGCCTGCGGATGGGTGGGGTAGTGGCGCAGGATTTCGCGGCAGATCGCTTCCAGCCGTACCATGTCATTGGCGGCCAGGGCGGCGGCGGCTTCGTCCAGCGCGTTCGGACCCGTCATCATGCGTGCCTTCCTTCCAACGCCTACGGCCTGCCGCCAGCGCGCATCGCCGCCAGCAGCCCGGCGCTGGGATAGCCGTCGGCGGTGAGGCCACGGCTCTTCTGCCAGGCGCGCGTCGCGGCGCGGGTGCGCCGTCCCAGCACGCCATCGGCATCGCCGGGATCGAAGCCGGCAGAGGCCAGGCCGCGCTGGAAGGTGAAGCGTTCATCGCGGCTCATCAGCTTTTCCTTGCGCGGCCATTCGCCCTTGACGCCCTGGCGTCCGGCGATGCGGTCGGCCAGCGAAGCCACCGCCAGCGCATAGGATGCGGCGTTGTTGTATTTCAGGATGACGCTGAAATTTGGCAGCAGCAGGAAGGCCGGGCCTTTTGCGCCCGCCGGCAGATAGATCGACGCCCGTTCGGCGTAAGGCGGCAGTGGGCCGCCGCCGATCGTGCGCACGCCGCGCCGCCGCCATTCCGTCACCGGAATCAGCGTGTCGATGTCGGCGTCCTCATAGGCAAAATCCTTTGGCAGCGTGACTTCATAGCCCCAGGCTTCGTTCTTCTTCCAGCCCTGGCTGGTGAGCAGGTTGGCGGCCGACGCAATCGCATCGGCGGACGAACTCCACAGATTGATGCGGCCATCGCCATCGCCGTCAGCGGCATATTTCAGGAAGGTGGTGGGCGTGAACTGGGTCTGGCCGAACGCGCCCGCCCAGGAGGAGCGCATCTCGCTAACGGCGTAATTGCGTTCCTGCAGGATGCGCAGCGCCGCCAGGAACTCGGTCTTGCCGAAGGCCTGGCGCGGGCCGTCATACCCCAGCGTCGCCAGCGCGGCGAAAAGATTGTAGCCGCCCTGGCCACGGCCATAGTCGGTTTCCATGCCCCAGATCGCCAGCAGGATCTCGCGCGGTACGCCCGAACGTTCGGCGATGCCGTCCAGCGTGCTGCGCACCTGGGTCTGCATGAATTGCCCGTCCTTGATCCGGCGCGCCGACACCGCGCCATCGAGATAGGCCCAGACCGGCCGCGAGAATTCCGGCTGGTTCTCGTTCGCGCTGGTGATGGCGGCCAGCGGGGTCAGGCCGGCCGTCGCGGCGCTGAAGGTCTGCTCGCTGATGCCCTGCGCCCGCGACGCCACCCGCATTTGCGCCAGGAACCGTTCGAAGGCGGTGGGTGGCGGCGGGGCCGCAAGGGGGATGACCGCCGCCGGGCGGGCCGGGGGGGAGGCCAGGGCGGGTTGGGCTGCCAAGGGCCGCAGGGGCGGCGGGGGCGGGGAGACGGCGCAGGCCACCGCCAGCAGCAGGCCAGTCAGGGCGGCCAGAGTCTGGAGATAGCTGGGGGCGCGGCGCGGCATCCCCTTACCCTAGCATCGTTTTTTGGCCCGTCTGCCCCGGATTTTTGCCGGTATTCCGGGGTTTTTGCCATGATGCAGGGGCTGGTTGACTTGGGGGAGGCCGCCGCATAGTTTCCGCGCCTTCTCGCCGGAAAGCCCGGCGAAATCCCGGTCTTAAAGGCGTGCCATGAAAGTTCGTAACTCCCTCCGTTCGCTCAAGAAGCGCGACAAGGATTGCCGCATCATTCGCCGCAAGGGCCGGGTTTACGTCATCAACAAGAAGAATCCGCGCTTCAAGGCTCGCCAGGGCTAATCGGACGCGCTAACTCCGCAGCACTTGGAGTATCTGCGCCTTGGAACTGCCTCCTTCCGACCAATCCATTCTCCAGAAGAGCGATGCAATCGTTGCCGCGCTGAAGGCCATCGTGCCCGATGGCGTGGTGGACGATGCCGCCGGCCGCCAGGTCTTCGATTGCGACGCCCTGTCCGCCTACACCCAGCAGCCGCTGGTGGTGGTGCTGCCCAAGACGCTGGCGCAGCTGGTGGAGGTCGTCAAATACGCCCATGCCGAAGGCATCCCGATCGTGCCGCGCGGCGCGGGCACGTCGCTCTCCGGCGGTTCGCTGCCGCGCGAAGACGGCATCCTGCTCGCGATGGGCCGCATGAAGTCGATCTTGGAGATCGACTATGAGAATGGCTGCATCACGGTCGAACCCGGCGTCACCAACCTGAACATCACCAAGGCGGTGGATGCCAACGGCTTCTATTACGCGCCCGATCCGTCCAGCCAGATCGCCTGCTCCATCGGCGGCAATGTGGCGGAAAATTCCGGCGGCCTGCACTGCCTGAAATACGGTCTCACCACCAACAATTTGCTGGGCGTGGTCTTCATCACCCCCGATGGCGAGGAAGTGCGGCTGGGCGGCAAGTCCGGCGCGCAGGGCGGGCTTGATCTTCTCGGCTTGATCACCGGTTCGGAAGGCCTCTTGGGCACGGTGGTGGAAGTCACCGTCAAGATGCTGCGCAAGCCGCCGGTGACGCGCACCCTGCTGGGTTCGTTCGACACGGTGCAGAAGGCTGGCGAATGTGTCGCCGCCATCATCGCCGACGGCATCCTGCCCGCCGCCATGGAATTCATGGACCGCCAATGCATCGAGGCGATCGAGGCCTATAACGCGCCCGGCTATCCGGCGGGCTCCGCCGCCATCCTGATCATCGACGCCGATGGCGTCGAGGCCGATGTCACCGACACCGTCCAGCGCCTGGTCGCGGTCATCGCCCGCGTCGGCGGCATCTCGGTGGAAGCCACCGACGAGGCCCAGCGCGTGCGCATGTGGTCGGGGCGCAAGGCCAGCTTCGCCGCGATGGGCCGCATCCAGCCCGACATGATCTGCATGGACGGCACCATTCCGCGCAAGAAGCTGGTGGAAGTGCTGGATGGCATGGCCAAGCTGTCGGAACATTACGGCCTGGCCTGCTGCAACGTTTTCCATGCCGGCGATGGCAATTTGCATCCGCTGATCGTGTTCGACCAGTCCAAGCCGGGCGAATTCGAGAAGGCCGAAGCCTTCGGCGCCGATATCCTGCGCCTGTGCGTCAAGGTCGGCGGCGTGCTCACCGGCGAGCATGGCGTCGGCATCGAGAAGCGCGACCTGATGCCCGAAATGTTCACCACCGAGGAGATGGAGCAGCAGGGCCGGGTCAAGTGCGCCTTCGATCCGGGCGGCCGCTACAATCCCGGCAAGGTCTTCCCGACCCTGTCGCCCTGCATCGAGCAGGGCCATCTGCACGTTCATGGCGCGCAGCTGCCGCACCCGCATTTGCCGCGCTACTGATGACCAGGATTTCCAACGAATCCCAGGTGGTTGATTTCGTGCGCCAGGCGCGCGCGGAGAAAAAGCCGTTCGAGATCGTCGCGGGCGGCACCCGCCGTGGCGTCGGCACCGTGATCTCTGCATTGCCGCAGCTCGATGTCTCGGCCCTGAAGGGCATCGTCAATTACGAGCCGGAAGAACTGCTCTGCACTGTCGCGCCCGCCACGCCGGTGCCGGAAGTCGAAGCGGTGCTGGCGCAGCGCGGCCAGCGGCTGGGCTTTGATCCGGCCGACTGGTCCGGCGTGCACGGTATTGGCGGCACGCCCACCATCGGCGGGGCGGTCAGCATCGACGCCTTCGGTCCGGGCCGCCTGCTGCGTGGTCCCGCCCGCGACTCGCTGCTGGCCTATCGCGGCGTCAACGGCCTGGGCGATACCATTCGCGGCGGGGCAAAAGTCGTGAAGAACGTCACCGGCTTCGACATTCCCAAGCTGATGTGCGGCGCCTTCGGCACCCTCAGCGTCCTCACCGAACTGACCTTCCGCGTCTATCCGCGCCCCGGCCACGCCGCCGTGCTGGCGATCCGGGATGTCGGCCCGCTGGAAGGCTTCGCGCATCTGCGCAAGATGGCGCGCAGCGCGCTGGAGCCGTCGGGCCTGGCCTATCTGCCGCCGGGCAACACGCTGCTGTCCGATGTCGGTCGCGGCGCCGCCATCATCCGGCTGGAAGGCGAACAGCAGCCCCTGGCGGAAAAGATCACCATCGCAAAGGCGCTGCTGGGCGTGGCGCTGGATGATGTCGCAGACGGCATCGCCCTGTTCGCACAGATTCGCGATGGCGCGATGTTCGCGAACAGCGGCCTGGAAATCTGGCGCATGATGATCGCGCCGGCTGATGCACCGCGCCTTGCCGCGCAGATTGCCGCCCCGCTCTGGCTGGGCGACCAGGCGGGCGGCTTGCTGTGGCTGGCAGCCAGGCCGGAAAGCGCGAGCCTGATCCGCAGCCTCGCCGCCGCCAATGACGGCCAGGCCATGCTGCTGAAAGCGTCCGATGCGCGCCGCGCCGAACTGGGTCTCTATGCGGCGGCCCCGCCCGCGCTCGCCAAGCTGCGCGCCGGTATCAAGAGCGCCTTTGATCCCGACGGCCTGTTCAATCCGGGAAGAATATAATGCGAAACGAATTCACCGCCGAACAATGGGCCGATCCGGAGCTGAAGCCGGCCGCCACCCAGATCCGCAAATGCGTGCATTGCGGCTTCTGCACCGCCACCTGCCCGACCTATGTCGTGCTGGGCGACGAGCGCGATTCCCCGCGCGGCCGCATCCAGTTCATGCAGAAGATGCTGGAGGAGGGCGGCACCCCGTCGCACGAGGCGGTGCATCACATTGATCGCTGCCTGTCCTGCCTCAACTGCCGCACCACCTGTCCGTCCAGCGTCGATTACGCCCGGCTGGTGGACAAGTCGCGCGCCTATATCCAGGAAAACTACAAGCGGCCACTGGGCGACCGTTTCATCCGCTGGCTGATTGCCTCCGTCTTCCCCTATCCGGCGCTCACCAAGGTGATGCTGGGCCTGGTGCCGTTGGGCAAGATCGCCGCCAAGGTGATCCCGATGGGCCGCCTGGAAGTGATGATGAAGAAGGCGTCGGCGCCGCGCGGGCCCGAGTTGCTGACCAAGCCGGAAAAGCCGCTCAAGCGCATCGCCATGTTGCCCGGCTGCGTCCAGAAGGCGGTGATGCCGCAGATCGATGCGGCGGCGTCGCGCGTGCTGTCCCGCCGTGGTATCGAGCTGGTGCCGCTGGAAGGCGCGGGCTGCTGCGGCGCGCTCTCGCACCATCTGGGCCGCGAGCATGAATCCCAGGAATTCGCCAAGAAGCTGATCACTGCCTGGGAAGCCGGCCGCTATGACGGCGTATTCATTTCGGCCACCGGCTGCGGCGGCTATCTGAAGGAATTGCAGCATGTCTTCCCGGGGGATGCCGAGTGGCAGCCCCGCGCCGAGAAATTCGCCGCCGCTTTTGTGGATTTCGTCGAGCTGGTGCCGCCAACCATCGTGACGCCGCCGCAACCGCTGCGCGTCGCCTATCATCCGCCCTGTTCGCTGCAGAACGGCCTGAAGCTGAACGGCAAGAGCGAGGCGCTGCTGGCCGCCGCCGGCTTCACCCTGACGCCCTTCCTGGAATCGCATATCTGCTGCGGCTCGGCCGGCAGCTATTCGATCCTGCAGCCGGAACTGTCGAACACCCTGCGCGAGCGCAAGCTGGGGAATATCATGGCCGGTACTCCGGACGTGATCGTCTCGGGCAATATCGGCTGCATCCAGCAGCTCACCGACGGGGTGCCGGTCCTGCACATCGCCGAATTGCTGGACTGGGCCGAAGGCGGCCCACGTCCTGACGCCATGAAGTAGGCTGCCGTACTGGTTTTGCCACATTCCTGGCCCTAGGATGGGGCCATGCGCCCCGCCTGGACCGCTCTGTTTTTCGCACTGATGCTTGCGCCCGCCCTGGCGCAACCAAAAGCACAGATCGACCGCTGGTTCGCCGATCTCGCCAAGGCGGAAACCGCCGAAGACGCCAAGCCCATCGAAGACAAGATCGACGCCGCCTTCCGCCAGTCGGGCAGCGCCAGCCTCGACCTACTGATGACCCGCGCCAAGCAGGCGGTGGCCAGCGGCGACAGCAAGACTGCCGCCACGCTCACAGCCGCCGTCAACAAGCTGGCGCCCGATTTCGCCGAAGGCTGGCGCCTGCGCGCCGTGCTCGACGCCGCCGCCGGCAATGACGGCGCCGCCATGATCGCGCTGCAGAAAGTGGTGACGCTCAACCCGCGCCATTTCAGCGCCATGGCCGACCTGGCGGCCATGCTGGAAGACTATGGCGACAAGAAAGCGGCGCTGGTGCTCTATCGCAAGGTGCTGGGCCTCGATCCCCGCCACGAAAGCGCGGTCGACCGCGCCCGCGCCCTGGAAAGCGAAGTGGAAGGCCAGGGCATATGAAGCGTTGGGTTTTCGCGCTGCTGCTGCTGGCTTTGCCACTATCGCAGCCGGGGCAAGCCCAGACGCTGACGCAGCGCATGGCAGGGTCCTGGTTCGGCACCGGCCAGCCCGATGACCGCAGCGAGATGTTCATCGACACGTTCAACGCCGATGGCAGCTTCCGCAACCAGCATCGCTGGTGCCGTCAGGGCAAGGCCAGCGACCTGTCCGAGACCGGGCGCTGGCGTGTTGTGGGCAACATCCTCACCATTTCCATCGCCACCGTCAGCGGGCAGCCGCAGCCGCGCGAGGACCGCTATCGCATCAATGCGGTGGACGGGAAGACGCAGGACTACACATTCCTGGCCAACAGCTTCAACTACAAGGCGCGCAAGGTGGACGTAAAATTTCCGATGCCGCCCTGCGACCTTTCTAGCTGACATGCGCAAATTTCTGTTCTGCGCCTTGCTGTTCGCGACGCCGGTGCAGGCGGCGGAGAGCTGGTATGTGGGCCGCTGGTTCGGCAGCGGCCAGCCCGGCGACAAGAGCCAGATGTGGCTGGAAACCGGCACGGCCGACGGAAAATTCCATGTCCAGCACCGCGCCTGCCGCATGGGCAAGGCGATTGACAGCATCCAGGACGGCACCTGGTCGCTGGCCGGCGACATGCTCACCGTGTGGATCGTGCAGGTGGACGGCGCGGCGGTTCAGCCCCGTGCCGATGTCTATCGCATTCTCAAGCACGATGCCGGGACGCAGACCTATCACTATGAGCCGACCGGCTTTGTCTACAATTCGCGCAAGGTGGACGGCAAATTCCAATTGCCGCCGTGTGACTTGTCCAGTTGATCCCCTCCGGTTTCAGCTTTCGCTCGGCTCTCTCCGGTCGCCTTCGCACGCTGAAACCACCTCCCCCTAAAAATGCGCTGCGCGCATGAAGGGGGAGGCGGGTCTGAACTATTCCTGAAACCTACTTCTTAGTCGTGACGGTAGCGACGCGCAGCAGGTTGGTGCCGCCAGACTTGCCGAAAGGAATGCCGGCGGTGATGACGATATGCTCGCCGATATCGGCAAAGCCTTCCTGGATGGCGATGGCGCAGGCCTGGTCCACCATCTCGTCGACGCTGTTGATGTCGGGCACGACCACGGCATGGGCGCCCCAGACCAGCGCCATCTTGCGCGCCGTGTCCACCGACGGGGTGGCGACGATGATCGGCGCCCGCGGCCGCTCGCGCGCCGCGCGCAGGGCGGTGACGCCGGTGGTGGTCCAGCACAGGATGGCGCGGGCATCGATCGTGTCGGTCACGGCATGCACCGCCGCCATGATGGAGCCGGGCACCGTGCTGTCGGGCTCGCGGCGCTGGCCTTCGATGATCTGGCGATAGAGCGGGTCGCATTCCGCGCTGCTGGCGATGCGGTCCATCATCGCCACCGCAACCTCCGGATAGGAGCCGCTGGCGGATTCCGCCGACAGCATCACCGCGTCGGCGCCTTCGAATACGGCCTGGGCCACGTCGGAGACTTCGGCGCGGGTGGGCACGGGGGCGCTGATCATGGATTCCAGCATCTGGGTCGCCACCACCACCGGCTTGCCGGCCTTGCGGGCGGCGCGCACGATCTGCTTCTGCAGGCCCGGCACCGCTTCCAGCGGCATTTCCACGCCCAAATCGCCACGCGCCACCATCAGCGCATCGGATTCCTTGAGAATGCCTTCCAGGCTTTCGATGGCCTTGGGCTTTTCGATCTTGGCCAGGCAGCCGGCGCGGCCCTTCACGATTTCCTTCAGCTCGATCAGGTCTTCGGGCCGCTGCACGAAGGACAGCGCGATCCAGTCCACGCCCAGCGCCAGCGCGGCGTCGAGGTCAGCGCGGTCCTTGGGCGTCATCGCCGACATGGGCAGCAGCGTGTCGGGCATGTTGACGCCCTTGCGGTCCTTGATCTCGCCCGCCACTTCCACCGACGCCTCGGCGAAATCGTCGCCCCGGCGTAAGAGGCGCAGGCGCACTTTGCCGTCATCGATCAAGAGGGCGTGCTTCTGCTTGATCGCCTGGAAGATTTCCGGATGCGGGATCGGGATTTCTTCCGGGTCCTTCGCCGTCTCGCCCAGCACCAGGCGGATCTTCTCGCCCTCGACCAGCATGCGCTTGCCGCCGGGAATGGTGCCCAGCCGGATCTTGGGGCCCTGCAGGTCGCAGAGGATGCCGATATGGCGGCCCATTTCCTCCGACAGAGCCCGGATCGCGCCATGCATCTGCTTCAGCATGTCGTGATTGGTGTGGCTCATGTTGATGCGGAAGATGTCCACGCCCGCATCGAAAAGCGTGCGCATCATCGCCGGGTTGTTGGAGGCAGGGCCCAGCGTGGCGAGGATCTTGGTTTTGCGGCGGCGTCTCATCTCGGTTCCCGTATTGTTTAATTGGCCAATGTTGTTTCAGTTGGAAAGCGTTTGCGTCCAGTCGGGCTTGGCGCCGGTATCGACTTCGGAAAAGCCGCGACGGTCGAGGCCGCGCCTGGCGCAATCCGCGCGGCCTGTCGCCTTGAAGCGCTTGCCCGGCGCGACGCAGAAACCGGTCTTGCCTTCCCAGCTGCCGGCGCCATCGGTGGCGTAGAAATAATAATAGCGTGCCTGCAGCGGGCCGCTGAGCAGCGTGGCGCATTGGGCGGTCGCCACGTTCCACCAGCCTTCCGACGTCCATTGCTGTCCGTCGAAGCGCCCCAGCGCCACCCGCACTGTCGCCTTGGTCTTGTTGCAGAGATTGAAGGCGGCCATGGCGGGGCCCAGGAAACCGGGCGCCAGCAGCAGTCCGGTAGCAAGGAGGACGGCGTTGCGCATGCCGGGCTGGTGTGACCCGAACCGGGTTCGAGGTCAATATTTAAAGCTTTGCAGAGCACCGGAAATCCGCTTTCGAGGGGGCGGTCCTGCCCTTATAACCCGTATCCATGAAGGCTTTTGAGCATGTCTCTGCCAGCGATCAAATTTCGCCCCTTTTGTTACTCTGCGACCATGCGTCCGCAGCCCTGCCCGAGGGCTATGGCCTGCTGGGGCTCGATCCCGCCCTGTTCCAGACCCACATCGCCTATGACATCGGCGCCGCCCAGGTGACGCGGGCGCTGGCCCGCCGGTTTGGCGCGGCGGCGCTGCTGGGGCGCTGGTCGCGGCTGCTGATCGACCTCAACCGTGGCGCCGACGATCCCACCCTGGTGATGAAGCTGTCGGATGGCAGCCTGATCCCGGGCAATCGCGATGCCGGGCCGGACGAAGTGGCGCGCCGCCTGCGCGATTTCCATGAGCCCTATCACGCGGCGGTCACGGCGGAGCTCGACCGGATCGGTCCCAAGGCTGCAATCATCTCTGTCCACTCTTTCACCCCCGTCTGGAAGGGTCAGGCGCGACCCTGGGAAGTGGGCGTGCTGTGGGACACGGACAAGCGGCTGGCAAAACCGCTGATGGCACGGCTGTCGCAGCACGCGTTCCTCTATGGCGACAATGAGCCTTATTCGGGTGCGCTGGAAAATGACTGCCTCAACCGCCACGGCACCAAGCGCGGCCTGCCCCATGTGCTGGTGGAAATCCGCCAGGACCTGATCGCCACCGACGTGATGGCGGAGAATTTCGCCGGCCGCATCTATCACACGCTGGCAGCGGCGATTGCCGACATGGAGAGAACCCGATGAACGACATGGAACTGGAAGCCGCGGTTTTCCGCCGCCTGGTCAAACATCTGCAGGACCATACAGATGTGCAGAATATCGACCTGATGATCGCGGGCGGCTTCTGCCGCAACTGCCTGGGCGACTGGTATGCGCAGGCCGCTGCCGAACAGGGCGTGGCCCTGAGCAAGGAGGAAGGCCGCGCCCGCGTCTATGGCATGCCCCAGTCGGAATGGAAGGCGCAGCACCAGAAAGCGGCGACGCCAGAACAACTTGCCGCTTTCGCCGCCAGCCAGAAAAAGCACGGCTAACCCCGTGTCATGGCCCGCGAATGCGGGCCATCCAGGTTGTGGCCGCACATTTGCTAACAGGTTCGCGGCATCTGCTTTTCTTCCGCGTTGCGCCGCGAACAGACCCCGGTCTAAGGTCCGCGCCTTCCACATTTTTCGAGTACCGTCATGGCCAACAAGACTGCCTTCGCCAAGGATCAGCTGAAATCCTTCATCGACCGCATCGAGCGGCTGGAGGAAGAACGCACCGCGCTCAGCGCCGACATCCGCGAAGTGTTTTCCGAGGCCAAGGGCACCGGCTTCGACACCAAGATCATGCGCCAGGTGATCCGCATGCGGAAACTGGACAAGGCCGAGTTCCAGGAGCAGGAAGCCATGCTGGACCTTTATTTGACCGCGATGGATATGCGCTGAATGAAGCGCGCCGCCGTCCTCGCCTTGCTGATGATGACGGGTTGTGACGCGTCTGTGCCCACGGTGCAGCAGGATGTGCGCGATTTCCTGCAACGCCTCAAGGATTGCCAGCACTGGATGGGCGAGGAAGGCTATGACGCGGCCCGCCGCGCCGAGATCAGCGCCGCCTATGCCAAGCTGCGCTGCGCCACGCTGGACGCCGACGAAAAAACCTTGAAAAGCCATTATGGCGGCAATCCCGCGCTGCTGAAAGCGCTGGATGCCGCGCGCCGCCCGGCGGACTAAGGCTTCACGTCTTCGGTCAGAACCTCGAAACGCAGCCGCTTGGCGGTGCCGAAGGCTGTCGATATGGCAGCATCGGTGGCGTCCCGCCCCCGCGCCATCAGGATGCGGCCGATGCGCGGCTGGTTGTGGCGCGCATCCACCGTGTGCCAGCGCCCGTCCAGAAAGACCTCGAACCAGGCGCTGAAATCCATCGGCGCGGGGTCCACCGGAACACCGATGTCGCCGAGATAACCGGTGCAATAGCGTGCCGGAATGTTCATGCAGCGGCACAGCGTGATCGCCAGATGGGCGAAATCGCGGCAGACGCCGACCTGTTCTGCATGGCCTTCCGATGCCGTGCGGTCGGCCCGGTCATGCTGGTAGCCAAAGGTGAGCCGGTGGTGCGTGTAGTCCAGGATAGCATGAACGCGCGGCCAGCCGGTTTCAATATTGCCGAACTGGCCCCAGGCCAGCGTCGCCAGCCGGTCGGTATCGCAGTAGCGGCTGCCTAGAAGGTAGACGAGCACGGCATCGGCCAGGGCGTTGACCTGGGCCTGCCCAGCACCCCAGGGCAGCGATTCCTGCACGCCGCTGTCACGGATGCGGAAGCGGTTGGACAGCCGCAACGCGCCGCCGGGCGCCACCAAGCGGGTGCAGCGATTGCCGAAATCGTCGATATAGGTGGTGTAAGGCGTTGGTGGATAGGTCTGCAGGTTCTCGGGCTGCTCAAGGTCGGCCTCGCGCTCGGGCCGGACATGCACCTGCAACATCATCGGCGTTGGCGCCGGGCATTCAAAGGCCAGGTCGAAGCCTGCACGGATCAGCAAAAAAGAACCCCTCGACGTTACTGCCCTGCAGTAATGCACGCCGCGCCTGCGCGATCCATGCGCCGGGGAATTCTATTGCGGATCTTCGGCCTACAAAAGAAAAGAGCGGCATTGCTGCCGCTCTTTTCCCGTCCGATAGGGGTCGGGCTTAGGCGATCTTGCGCAGGCCGTCGCTGACGGGTTCGGCGGTGTCTTCCGCCACCTTGGCCATCGGCTCGTTCTCGATGTCCGGCTCCAGGCCGAATTCCTTCAGCTTGCGGTAGAGGGTCGAGCGGCCAATGCCCAGGCGGCGGGCCACTTCCGACATATGGCCTTCATAGCGGGCGATGGCGGTCTTGATGATTTCCGACTCCATCTCCTCGAACTTGCGGATATGGCCACCGGCATCGGTCATCGAGAGGGAGTAGGGCGAGGCCAGGCTGCGGCCTGCCGGGGCAGCGGTTTCGCCACCCGTGGCGGGCATGTAGCTGTTCTGGCGGCTGACCGTTTCGACGCCCATCGCGGCGGCGATCTGCGGGAAGTCGCAGACATCGAGCGAGGCGCCATCGCACAGCACCACGGCGCGGAAGATGGTGTTCTCAAGCTGGCGGACATTGGCCGGCCAGGCGAAGCGTTCGATCAGTTGCGAGGCCTGCGGCGTCAGCCCGGCCACCGGCTTGTTCTCTTCCGCCGCGAAACGCTCGATGAAGAAGCGGGCCAGCGGCGCGATATCGCCCGGGCGGTCGCGCAGCGGCGGCACCATGACGGGGAAGACGTTGAGGCGGTAATACAGGTCTTCGCGGAAGGTGTTGGCCTGCGCCATGGCGCCCAGGTCGCGGTTGGTGGCGGCGATGATGCGCACATTCACCTTCACCGGGCGCTTGGAGCCGACGGGATCGACTTCGCCTTCCTGCAACGCGCGCAGCAGCTTGACCTGCATGTCGAGGCGCAGTTCACCGATCTCGTCCAGGAACAGGGTGCCGCCATCGGCTTCCTGGAACTTGCCCAGATGCTTGTCGGACGCGCCGGTGAAGCCGCCCTTCTCATGGCCGAACAGGATGGATTCGATCAGGTTTTCCGGGATCGCGCCGCAATTGACGGTGACGAAGGGCTTGCCGGCGCGGGCGCTGGTGCCCTGGATGGCGCGGGCGATCAATTCCTTGCCGGCGCCGCTTTCGCCTTCGATCAGGACGGGAATGTCGCTCTGCGCGGCGCGCGCGCCCAGGCGGAACACCTGCTTCATTTCCTGGCTATTGGCGACCAGGTCGTCGAAGGTCAGCGTGTTGCTGGACTTCTTCTTCAGCACCTTCACTTCGCCCGACAGGGTGCCGATCTTGAGCTGGTTGCGGATCGAGACCGAAATGCGTTCCGGTGAGGCGGGCTTGACCAGGAAGTCGTTGGCCCCGGTGCGCATCGCTTCGACGGCAGAATCGATGCCGCCCTTGGCGGTCAGCACGATCACCGGCAGTTCCGGCATGGCGGGACGCAGCTTGGCCAGCACTTCGATGCCGGTCATGTCCGGCATGACGAGGTCGAGCAGCATCAGGCTGATCTGGTCGCCCTTGGGCCCGGACAGCAGGTCGAGCGCGGGCTTGCCGCCCGGCGCGGTCACCACGGTCATGCCGCTGCGGGTGATGGCGGTTTCGAGCAGCCGGCGCTGCACCGGATCGTCATCCACAACCAGAATGGTCTGCGCCATTGCGATACAAGCCTCGTAATTCGAGGCGATACTGCAGCGCTGCCGGTAAACGCGGCGTTTAAGTCTGTGCTCAAATGGGTCAGAATTGCGCGGCCGTGTGCACCAAAACCCGCGAAAAATGGCCTTTCCAAAGCCTTAACAAGCCGGGTTGCCCCTCACAGACCTTTTGCTATAGTCCGACGCAATCGCGCCCAAAGGCGCTTCGTTGGGGAATATAATGGCATCCGACTCCAAGCCCGGCCACATGGATATCAGCCAGCACAAGAAGACCTATCATGGCTTCCTGGTCGGCTCGAAGTGGACCTTTATCCTCTGCGTGGGGATCATGGTTTTCCTTGCCGTCTTCCGCACCAACTAAGATCTGACGGGGGCTGGGGTCATGAGGCTCGCGGTCCCCAAGGAACGGCGCGACGCCGAAACGCGCGTCGCCGCCACGCCGGAAACCGTCAAGAAGCTCAAGGCCCTTGGCCTGGACGTCACGGTGGAAACCGGCGCGGGCGCGGGTGCGCGCATTGCCGATGCCGATTATGAAGCCGCCGGCGCCACCATCGCGCCCGATGCGCGCAGCGCTCTGGCCGATGCCGACATCGTGCTCAAGGTGCGCGGCCCCGATGCGGGCGAGATCGCGCTGCTGAAAAAAGGTGCCGTGCTGGCGGCGTCGCTGTCGCCCCACACCGAGAAAGACGCCGCCGCCGCGCTGGCCGCGCAGGGCGTCACCGCCTTCGCCATGGAATTCATTCCGCGCATCTCCCGCGCCCAGTCGATGGACGTGCTCTCCTCCCAGGCCAACCTCGCCGGCTACAAGGCGGTGATCGATGCCGCCGCCCAGTTCGGCCGCGCCATGCCGATGATGATGACGGCGGCGGGCACCATTGCGCCGGCGCGCGTGCTGGTGATGGGCGTGGGCGTGGCCGGCCTGCAGGCGATCGCCACGGCCAAGCGCCTGGGTGCCATTGTCAGCGCCACCGATGTGCGCCCGGCCACCAAGGAGCAGGTGGAATCGCTGGGCGGCACCTTCGTCGCGGTGATGGACGAGGAATTCAAGAACGCGCAGACGGCGGCGGGTTACGCCAAGCCGATGAGCGAGGAGTATCAGGCCAAGCAGGCGGCGCTTACCGCCGAAACCATCAAGAAACAGGACATCGTCATCACCACCGCGCTGATCCCGGGCCGCAAGGCGCCGATCCTGGTGACGGAAGCGATGATCCAGTCGATGAAGCCCGGTTCGGTGATCGTCGATCTGGCGGCGGGCGCGGGCGGCAACACGCCGCTCAGCAGGCCGAACGAAGTCATCGAGGTGCATGGCGTCACCATCATGGGCCACACCAACCTGCCGGGCGCGCTGGCGACCGACTCCTCGTCGCTCTATGCCCGCAACCTGTTCAATTTTGTTTCGCTCATTGTCGACAAGAAATCCGGCGCCTTGAACCTGGACTGGAACGACGAGATCGTGGCCGGCTCCGGCCTGACGCGTGACGGCGCCATCGTCCATCCGTCGCTGAAGGGGTAAATCATGGAAGCCATCGATCCCTTTGTCTTCCGGCTTTCCATCTTCGTGCTGGCGATCTTTGTCGGCTATTTCGTGGTCTGGGGCGTGACGCCCGCGCTGCACACGCCGCTGATGAGCGTGACCAACGCGATTTCCTCGGTGATCGTGGTCGGCGCGCTGGTGGCGGTGGCCGTGCCGGTGGTGAACGACGCCTCCTGGATTTCCAAGGGCCTGGGCTTCTTCGCGCTGATCTTCGCCGCCGTGAACATCTTTGGCGGCTTCCTGGTCACCAGCCGCATGCTGGCGATGTACAAGAAGAAGGCCAAGTAGGATGTCTCAACTCGACATCGCCGCCCTTCTTTATCTCGCCGCCGGTTCGCTCTTCATCCTGGCGCTGAAGGGCCTGTCCTCGCCCGCCACCAGCCGCACCGGCAACCGCAACGGCATGATCGGCATGGTCATCGCCGTGCTGACGACGCTGTGGGTTTCGGGCGTGGAAGACGCCACCACCTGGGCGCTGGTGATCGGTGGCCTGGGCATCGGTGGCGGCATCGGCGCGCTGATGGCCAAGAAGATCGCCATGACCGACATGCCGCAGCTTGTCGCCGCCTTCCACAGCCTCGTGGGCCTGGCGGCGGTGCTGACGGCGGGCGCGGCGCTCTATTCGCCGGAATCCTTCCACATCGCCATTGACGGCGTCATCCACACCCAGAGCCTGGTCGAGATGTCGCTGGGCGTCGCCATCGGCGCCATCACCTTTGCCGGTTCGCTGATCGCCTTCGCCAAGCTCAACGGCAACATGGGCGGCGCGCCCATCATCCTGCCCGCGCGCCATATCCTGAACCTGGCGATCTTCCTGGCCATCATCGCACTGATCGTGCACTTCACCATCACCCAGGAGATCTGGGCCTTCTGGGCGATCACCGGCCTCAGCTTCGTCTTCGGCATCACCCTCATCATCCCGATCGGCGGCGCCGACATGCCGGTGGTGGTGTCGATGCTGAACTCCTATTCGGGCTGGGCCGCTGCCGCGCTGGGCTTTACGCTGGAGAACACCGCCCTGATCATCACCGGCGCGCTGGTCGGTTCGTCCGGCGCGATCCTGTCCTACATCATGTGCAAGGGCATGAACCGCTCTTTCGTCAGCGTCATCGCGGGCGGTTTCGGCGGCGACAGCGGTCCCGCCGTTGCGGGCGCCAAGGAAACCCGCCCCGTCAAGCAGGGCAGCGCCGAAGACGCCGCCTTCATCATGAAGAATGCCGCCTCGGTCATCATCGTGCCGGGCTATGGCATGGCGGTGGCGCAGGCCCAGCACGCCCTGCGCGAGATGGCCGACAAGCTGAAGAAGGAAGGCGTCAAGGTTTCCTACGCCATCCATCCGGTGGCGGGCCGCATGCCCGGCCACATGAACGTGCTGCTGGCCGAAGCCAGCGTGCCCTATGACGAGGTCTTCGAGCTGGAAGACATCAACTCCCAGTTCGCCCAGGCCGATGTCGTCTATGTCATCGGCGCAAACGATGTCACCAATCCCTCCGCCAAGACCGATCCCAAGTCGCCCATCTTCGGCATGCCGATCCTGGACGTGGAAAAGGCCAAGACCGTGCTCTTCATCAAGCGCGGCATGGGCTCGGGCTATGCCGGTGTCGATAACGAGCTCTTCTTCCGCGACAACACCATGATGCTGTTCGCGGACGCCAAGAAGATGACCGAAGAGATCATCAAGTCCCTCGACCACTAGGCTTTTGCCACGGTAAGCTTCCGCCACAATAGAGGGCAGGGGAGCTCCCATGACGTCAACCACAGACGAAAGCCTGGACCGCAAGCATTTCCTTGTGGTCGGCGGCGCGTCCGCCGGCACGGTGTTCGAGTGGTACGACTTTTACCTCTACGGTTCGCTCGCCACCTACATCACCCGGCACTTCTTCTCCGGCGTCAACGAGACCACCGGCTATATCTTCGCGCTGCTGGCCTTCGCGGCGGGCTTCGCCGTGCGCCCGTTCGGCGCGCTGGTGTTCGGGCGGCTGGGTGATTTGTGGGGCCGCAAGAACACCTTCCTGGTGACGATGCTGCTGATGGGTTTCTCCACCTTCACGGTGGGCCTGCTGCCGTCATATGAGAGCATCGGCGTCCTGGCCCCGGTGGCGCTGATCACGCTGCGCCTGCTGCAGGGTCTGGCGGTGGGCGGCGAGTATGGCGGCGCCGCGACCTATGTCGCCGAGCATGCGCCCGACGGCAAGCGCGGCTTCTTCACCAGCTGGATCCAGACCACCGCGACGCTGGGCCTGTTTCTGTCGCTGGTGGTGATCCTCGCCATCCGGCTGGAGATGGGCAACGAGACCTTCGCCGCCTGGGGCTGGCGCGTGCCGTTCCTGCTCTCGGCGCTGCTGCTGGGCGTCTCCTTGTGGATTCGCCTCAAGCTCAATGAGAGCCCTGTGTTCGCCAAGATGGTGGCGGAAGGCAAGACCTCTGCCAACCCGATCAAGGAATCCTTCGGCAACCGGAAGAATCTCAAGCTGGTGCTGCTGGCGCTGTTCGGCCTTACCGCCGGTCAGGCGGTGGTGTGGTATTGCGGCCAGTTCTACGCGCTGTTCTTCCTGGAACGGGTGCTGAAGGTCGATCCGGTTCTCACCAACGTCCTGATCGCCATCGCGTTGATCCTGGGCACACCGATGTTCGTGCTGTTCGGCTGGCTGTCGGACAAGGTCGGCCGCAAGCCCATCATCCTGGCGGGCTGCCTGCTGGCGGCGCTGACCTTCTTCCCACTGTTCAAGGCCCTGACCGTCGCCGCCAATCCGGCGCTGGCCGCTGCCGCCGCCTCTACGCCGATCACGGTGGCCGCCGCGCCGGGCGATTGCACCTTCCAGTTCGACCCGGTGGGCCGGGCCCAGTTCAACTCGTCCTGCGACATTGCCAAGGGCTGGCTGGCCCGCGCGGGCCTGCCGTACGAGAACGTCGTTGCCGAAGTTGGCGCGGTGACGCAGGTGCGCATCGCCGACAAGGTGCTGGCCTCGTTCGATGGCCGCGCCGTGCCGCGCGCCGAACTGGCCGTGCAGCGCGCCGCCTGGGAAAAGCAGGCGGCCGGTTTCGCCGCCGCCGCCGGCTATCCGGCCGCCTCCGACAGCGCCACGGTGAACAAGCCGATGGTGGTGGCGATCCTGTTCGTGCTGATGGTCTATGCCGGCATGGTCTATGGCCCCATCGCCGCCGCGCTGGTGGAAATGTTCCCCGCCAATATCCGCTACACCTCGATGAGCCTGCCCTATCATCTGGGCAATGGCTGGTTCGGCGGCTTCCTGCCCACGATGGCGTTTGCGATGGTGGCGGCAACCGGCAACATCTATTACGGCCTCTGGTATCCTGTGGTGGTGGCTGGTGCGACGGTGGTGATCGGGGCGCTGTTCATTCGCGAAACCCGCCATGCCAAGATCGAGGCATGACAGTCCGGGACATCCGCCTGCCGGACGACGAACCCGCCATCCTCTCCTTCATCCAGGGGCTGCAGGATTACGAGCTGGGCTTCGAGAACAACCGCCGCTGCGATCCGGATTTTGTCGCGGATCACTGGCGCGACGCGCAGCATCGCTGCGCCGAAAAGCATGGCGCCATGTTCATCGCCGAGCAGGACGGCAGGCGCGTGGGCTGGGCTTCCGCCTATGAAGAGCATGGCGAGCTTTTCATCGCCGAACCGGAACGCCGCCACGGCTTCATCGCCGAGATTTTCGTGCTGGCAGACGCGCGCGGCCAGGGGCATGGCAAGGCGCTGATCGCGGCCTGCGAAGGCTGGAGCCGCAGCAGGGGGCACACGCTGCTGACCATCGCCGTGCTGGCGAAGAACGCCCATGCCATCCGCGCCTATGAAGGCGCGGGGTATGCGCCTTACACAGTGATTATGCGCCGGTATCTGTAGGCAACATTACAACTTATCCCCGCGCATTCGCGGTGTGCGATACTGCGGCGATGAAGACGCGCGCCACCATTCCTTATCCACACGCTATCCACCACCGCAGGGGAGGGGGTGGAGACAAAAGTGACAAACGAATGCCGCGCAAGTCGTTGTGGGGCATGAAAATATCAGTGTTCGGGTACTTTCAATTTCCCCATGCGGCAAACCTCTTTCCACTCGCTATCCGTCACTGGCTGCACCGACAGGCGAAAGCTGGTGACGAGCGACATCCTGGCAAGCTTGGGGTTGGCCTTGGCAGCGGCCAGCGTGACGGGTTCCGGCATGTCCTTTACCGCCTTCACCACCACCAGCCCGAACTGGCCCTTGGCGTCGGTGGGATCTGGCTGGAATTCCTCGATCACTTTGACGATGCCGACCACGGCCTTCTGTTCGTTGGAATGATAGAAGAAGCCCTGATCGCCCTTCTTCATCGCCTTCATGTTCAGCTTGGCGGTGTGGTTGCGCACGCCGCTCCAGGGTTCGCCCTTGGCGCCCTTCTTTTTCTGCTGCTCCCACGACCAGGCATCGGGTTCGCTCTTGAACAGCCAGTACGCCATCGCCCGTTCCCCAGACTATTCCGATGTCAGCTTGCGGTTCATCAGCCGCGCCACCGCCTGCTCCAGCGGCAGCTTGCCGGCCAGAAGGTCTGCCACGGCCTCGGCGATGGGCAGCTCGATGCCTGCCTGTTTGGCGCGCGCCACCAGGGCGGGCGCGGTCGCCACGCCTTCGGCCAGCGCGTGACCCGGCGCGGAAAGCGACGCGGCCTGCTTGCCGCCGCCCAGTTCGACACCAGCAGAGAAATTGCGCGACGAGCGGCTGGTGGCCGACAGCATCAGGTCGCCCAGGCCCGACAGGCCCATCAGGGTTTCGCGTTTGGCGCCCAGCGCTTCGCCCAGCCGCGCCAGCTCGGCGAAGCTGCGGGCCAAGAGCGCGGCGCGGGCATTCTCGCCCAGCTTCAGGCCTTCAACCACGCCACATGCGATGGCGTAGACATTCTTGGCCGCGCCGCCCAGCGCCACGCCGGTAATGTCGTCGCCCGCATAAGGCCGCAAGCCCGGCGTGGACAAGGTCGCCTGCAGGCGCTCGGCGCCCGCGCCCGCGATGGTGACGGCGGTGGGCAGGCCCAGCGCCACTTCGCGTGCGAAGCTGGGGCCGGACAGAATCGCGACGGGATGGCCGGGCGCGGCCTCGGCCAGCATCTCGTGCAGCAGCTTGCCGGTGTCGCGTTCGATGCCCTTGGCGCAGATCACCAGCGGCGCATCACCCTTCAGCAGCGGCAGCAGCTGGTTCACCAAGGCGCGCGTCACCTGCGCCGGAACTGCCAGCAGGATGACTTCGCCGCCGGCCGCCACCGACAGCGAGGTGGTGACGGAAATGTCTTCGGGCAGATCGATGCCGGGCAGGTATTTGGGATTCTCGCCGGCGGAAATGTCCACCAGCAGGCTGCCATCGCGCGCCCACAGGTTCACGCGCCGCCCGGCCCGTGCCGCCGTTGCCGCCAGCGCCGTGCCCCAGCCGCCTGCGCCCAGCACCGAGACATGGGAATATGCTTGTTCTGCCATAATGAAGGTCGATTTGTTGATTATTCGGTCTGCGGGACTATGTTCTGCACGGATGCGTCTGCCAAGGGCGCTTATGTCACGGTGAGGACGGTATGACGCTTACGCGGCGCGATTTCGCGCTGAATGCCGGGTTGGCCGTCGCTTGCGCCGCCCTGGCTCCGGGCGCAGCGCGGGCCCAGAACAAGTTGCAGATCCAGCGCCGCATCGAGTTCACCGAAGAGCAGCGCGAGGACCTGACCCAGGTCAGCGCCTATCTCAATACCATCACCACCCTGGCCGCCGAGTTCGTGCAGATGAACCCGCAGGGTTCGATCAGCCAGGGCGTTTTCTATCTCGCCCGTCCCGGCAAGCTGCGCTTCGAGTATCGCGCCCCCAGCCCGACGCTGATCGTCGCCACGGCGGGCTATATCTATGTCCGCAACAGCCGTCTCAACACGGTGGACCGCTACAGCGTCTCGGACACGCCGCTGGGCCTGCTGCTGGCCGACAATATCAACCTGCGCGCCAACGCTGCCGTGCTGGGGATTGATCGCGCGCCCGGCCAGCTCGTACTGCGGGCCCGTTCCAGCACCAACCGGATGCAGGACAATATCCAGATCGTCTTCGCCACCACGCCAACGCTGCATTTGCGGCAATGGACGGTGCGGGACGCACAGGGCGGCAGCACCAGCGTGGCGCTGAGCAATATCCAGACCGGCACGCCGGTCGCGCCGGAAGCCTTCGCCATTCCCGTGAAGGCGCCCACCATCCGCAAGAGCGGCAATTGATTCCAAGGGTCGGGCTGGTCTGTGATCGCGGGGTTGATGACGGGCTGCAACTGCATCGTGTCAACGACGCCTATATCGCCGCCGTGCGTGACGGCGCGGGCGCGCTGCCGCTGCTGATCCCGGCGCTGA